>FTLB01018569.1_pt1 | contig 13284 bp, 13 predicted proteins | sample 1658291 | NCBI WGS metagenome assembly FTLB01 (sample SAMEA3914812, study PRJEB12502) | metagenome | biome: forest; material: soil | place: Canada | collected 2011-07-07 | depth 0.1 m
CCGCGATGATGGCTTGGGCCCTGGCCGGACCGTTCGCCGCCGAGCCCGGGCTCGGCGCCCCGCTCACGCCGGCCGCCCAGAGCGTCGAGGCCGCGCTGCCGTCCAACTCCAGCAGCAGCGGCAGCGGCCGGACGGGCGAGAGCAGCCGGGCCAAGGCGGTGACGGTGCAGCTCGATTCGGGCGGCGTGTTTGTCATACGGCACCTGCAGTGCGGGATGCTGTTTGTCTGCGTGGGAGCCGGCGACGGGGCGCCGCCGCCGCCGCCGTCCCGGGTACCGCAGAGCCAAGCGAACGCGGAAGGAAATGGCACGGCGACCATCTCGCCGCCACTGGGCTCGCCGTCCGAGGCGGCGAGCTTCATGAGCGCGGGCACTACGGGGGCGGCGACCGTCACGAGCCATACGACGACCGGCAGCACGGCCGTGGGCACATCGCCCGCGGCTGTGTTGGCGATGAGGAGACAGGTTGAGGATCTGGCGAAGTGGCTGGACGAGAGGCTGGGCTCGCTATTGGTACCAGAAGAAGGGATCGGCTCTGCGCCGTAGCTCAGCGAAAAGGAGTTGGACAATGGATTTCTTGCAAGATGAACATGGAAGGGGTATGGACACATTCACCAGGGACTTTCAGCATCCCTGGACGGGGAATATGGATTCGGTTGCGCCCAGCAGTCTGCGACGCCAAAGAGCAACACTCCAGACGCAGCATTTCTGGCCGGATCCAGAACAAGCGGCAAGGGTCTGGCCTGAAACGAAGTGCAGCACAGTCAGTCTGGGTTGGGAAGAGCATTCATAGCCCCGGCATAAGACCGTGTGGTATTTCCGGCCGATACCCTCTGTTTCGAGATGTCGGTCTTGCTCATCCGTCAAGCGACTCCAGCCCGTGGCCTGGGGAAGAAGGTACGCATACTAGCAAGGGCTTGAGCATCGGTGCTAGGTAGCTTGGACAAAAACTCGCCGGCTGGAGCAGGGCCTCAGTTGTTGCATAGTATGAGAGCGGTGCGCATGAACATGCACAGGTTACGTTAAGGGTTTATGGGTATGATTCTTTTTTGTACGCCCTCGGGGCCAAATGTGCATATTAAGCCCTGGTACAGAGCGAGGCGAGATAGATCTCGCCCACGAGTTGGTGTATAAATCAACAGCCTGACTCCCGACAGGATTCCCTGAGAAATGCCACTTACGCCATCCCAAACTCCCAAGTTGTTCAGACCGCCAGGCTCCATGTCCATGCCGAATATGTCCCAATACTGCCCCATTAATTTGTGCGTTGCTTCCGTTGCGTGTGCTCTGGGAGCTACCAGCTGTCTCAGCTCAAAGGCACGAGGAGCCAAGACTTGAGCTGGTCATCCTCGTTCACCCGGGCAATCTCAGCCCAGGTAACACGACATGACTACATGCCCTTCCTCTTCCACTATGGCATTCAGGAGAAGGAAATATAAAACCCCTTCTTTATTCGATGCTCAGCTTGGTGATTCCATCGTGGGTATCGATCATTCCCTGGAATCCGATCCTGCCTTTGACGTTCATTCTTCCGGGCCCCCCGCTATTCGCCTGGCTTCCGCCACTGTTGCTGGCACCATTGTTTCCTGGGGTCCCGGCACCGCCGCTCCCGTTCTCGCTGGGCGCACTACTGCCGCCATTGGGAGGCTTGCCGATGGTGTCGCCGCCGACGCTTCCAGGACGAGAACCCCATGGAGCCACGTCCCTCTGCAAGGGGCTCTGCATAATGGGCGAGTTATGGACGCTCATTCCTGGACTGACGGCTCTGCGTTTGAAGCTCATGGGGTCAAAATCATCGTCCCTTCGGCGCTTGTTGTTGATGCGCCGTGTGATCTCGGCCGCACTAGGTGGTGCTCCCGCGGTGCTGGCAAATCCCGTAGAAGCACCGCCCCCGCTTCCGCTACCCTGACTACCTTCCCGCGCTCGAATCAGCTGGGGGGTATCCGGGCCGGAGCTGCTGGTAGCGGTCTGACCAGCTGCATGAGCGAAGGGGTTATGGTTAGCACTCGCAGCCGAAGGTGAGTCGAGGGGCATATCGTCGACGCTCATAACGGAAGAGGGTCCTCGGGCGAACGAGGGTGGCGGAGGTGTTACGCGGGGAGCGGACGAGTTACTCCCAGCATCGGAGAACGCATCCCAGAAAATCTTGCCCTTCGAGTTTCGCAGTGCTTGTTGCTTGAAGCTGTTGGGCAGACCAAGGGCCCCGACGACCGAGTCCGCCATCATGGTATCTTCCGGAACGTCGTCCAGAGTCTCTTGCGTGTTGAGGTTGGGGCTCGACAAGGCGGTTGTTGCCGCTGAATAGATAGCTGGAGGGCGGAGGTCTAGATCCACGTCGCTTTCCCGTACCTGACGAATCACCTCCGCCTCTCGCGCCACTTCTGCTTCGACTGGCGTACTCTCCTCGGCGAGCGCGGCGCGGATGCGGGCGAACCCTTTGGTCTTGGGCTGTAGCAAAGTGTCAGAGAGTCTCGCAGAAATCTCAGGGACTAGGAGCAAGCAGCCTAGTCTACATACCAGTAAGTTTCCTCGACGAGTAACCGCGCGTCGAATGACACCGGGGCGGGACGGGCTTTCGACCCCCTCAAGTTGGGATTTCAGGTTATCATCGCTCTCACTGCCGGATATATGCAGCTGGTTCGCGGCCCAGCTAATGCTCTCTCTGCGTGCGTGATGTAGGTTGGAGAGGTCCTTAGGGGCAGTCGCACTGTTGGGCGGCGACTTGGAGAGCACAGACTGTGCATTTGAGCTTCCGAGGCCTAGTCCCAGCGGGCCGCCGGCGCGCAGTCGTTTCTTCGGTTGCTTGCGAGGTCTCTGACGATGCTGGAAGTTCATGAGACTGCTGGCTGCTGGTGATGTCATCCACGGTACACTCATGGCGGCGGAAGTTGTCTTGGCTGCCTGAGGAGTTGTTAGAAATGCTTCATCGATATCTTCGTCCATGAGGTCATCGTCTTCCGAGCTTGATGAGGACTCCGAGCAACCAATGTGCGTGGCCGGATTGCTCCCGAGGGAGCTCGAGATCTGCATTGTATTCACCCGGTCTTGATTGCTCATCATGGACCACAGTGAGTTGGAGCTCTGCTCGGCGGTGCCGAAGTCCCCCGCCCGGTGTCCGGCGGGGATGTTCATCGCTCGGGAGCCAATCGTTGGGGACGAGTCTGGGGAGGCTTGGTCGGCGAGGGTGGAATGGTGGAGAGAGGTGGCAGCTCGGGAGAAGTCCAATCCACGCGACCGGCGCGGTAGGATATTGGTTCCGGTCGGCGATGCATAGATTTGGGAAGGATCGAGTTTTGGGGAGAGGGGAGCGGATTGCTTGGACGAGACGGATTGTTGGGCGGGAGAGGTGGGATCTCGTTGCGGTAGCTGCAGGGAAAGATTGCTTCGAAGCGGAGGGAAGCCAGTGCGGACCGGCGTCGACGGCAGCGGGAATGGCACAACCCCAGCAGAGTCGCGCTCCCTCTCCGCCTCTGCGCCCCGATTCCTGCTGTGAATGGTGCTGTCGTCTTTGGACTGCCGTCGAGAGGCTTCGAAAATGTGTGGTGAAGGCGAGAGCTTTGGTGGTCCCCCGCCATCTGATAAGGAGCGCGTCTTGGACACCGGCGGCGACCGCAGGACTGAGTCTGTCCTGGGGTCCTCCATTACTACCGCCTCGTCCAGGTCAATGTCTGCCATCATGGCCAATCGGTCACAAACAGAGTGTGTCCCGCGTCGTCCGTTTGCCGCAAGCTCAGCACAGATTCACCGCTTGTCTCGATCGCGTCGCGTCTGATAACATTCGGTTCGGAATCGGTTCTCGATAACAGATCTTCTGACGGGTCGTTATGGGCGTTGAATACAGGGAGGGATAAATCATGGCAAAGAAACACAACACAGTTAGTAAAGGAAATGGACAGACATCTTGAAGAATGTTGGCTTAGAACAGGGAGCAGGCTGGATATTTGGGTGCAAGTCGTTCGATGAAGTATTCGATAAACCTCAGAACACGGCCGATAATGCAGGACCATTGGATGTCGCAGCATTGCACCTTAGTAGCGCCGTCCACTCGCTACACCCGCACGACCGTATGTATTTATGGGTACCTATAGTGGGTCTTGCTACCGGGTTTATACCTCCGCATGCTTTTGGAGATGTCTTTAGCCATCGACATGGTTTAGCTAAAACGAACAGTAGCAGTTGATTACTGTACCTTACTCAAGTGATGGCATATACTGTATATTAAATTTTCAGTACAGTGCCATTTTTCGTCCAGTGAGAGGTTTTCGTTGATCTTGAATATGCTACCGTATATGGTGTTTCTGGGTGGGCTTCGAGGCTAAGATTATGAACTTTCTACAGGACAAGGCAATTGTCTTTGTTAATTTTGTTAGTATATATAAATGCAAGTATAATTCAATCTGCATCCACCTCCCGTCTCTTGCCAGTGGCGGATCATATTACTATCATCCCGTGCGCTCCTTAAAATACCAAGAGTATGGTACCTAAGCAAGCTAAGGTACGAACTTAGCACTTTGGAGGCTCGCCGAGAATCATAGGGTCTCAACTCTCAACAGAACTGGAATGACGGTTTTGGAAAATACTGTTCATCATGCTCTAGCTGTCCACTCACTGGTTGATGCAAAACCAAAAGCCCTTTTCTGATTTCTCTCGCTTCCCGCATGATTTGCAACTTGATTTGCAGGTCTATATATGGACGTAGCCTATCAATGACTGCAGCAGCGGTTGCTCCAGCGAGAAAGTGAGCAGGGTCAACTAGCCAGATGGGTGGTCGCCCAATCTCATACACGGCGAAGATAACAGAATTTCTCTTTATATCTTGGTCATCTTCGTAGCTCGACTCCTTGCCTCGAGATCTACTATCGTAATTTCGTCCGGATGGCCCGAGGCCGCTAGATTTTATAAGTATTCATTGCCTTGACGATATCGACTACTAGGTATGTGCTTTCACCCTCTGAGGTGGCGGGCTTGTCTCCTACCGAGACTGAGCTTGTCAGCTCTGGACGCGCTTCCAGACACAAAAACGCGACCCCCTGTGCTTCGGGGACTATTTGTAGGGTCCTCTTTGGACCCCGCACGGCCGGTGACCGGTACTGCGTTGACGTCAACTACTTGGCGGGGTAAATTTGTCCCCTGTCCCTTGAAAACTGCTCCAGAATGAGCGACGGCTTGCCGAATTGCGATAGCTTCAGTGCGAGCTTCCCCGCCCGATATAAAGAGAGCATATCCATATTTAGGAGGGGCTTCCAAGAAATTCTCTGCGCAAACAGACACCTCATCGCTCTCGGCAGCATATGAATTATCTCAGAGCCACCCGACGCGTCCGAATATCTTCGTACATAACATCTTCCGCACTTGAATCAGGTAGATATAGATCTTATGAGCACCTGGAGACCTTTGAGCTCTCATTGTTGACATTGCGATCCAAGCAAAGCGATACTCCGTAAGGATGGCAGCCACCACTAGCACCAAGACGTACAAGTTCAATCACTCGATGTGAGGAGTTTCCAGCCCAATAATTCTCGATATTCTGATTTTGGGGCTAATAAAATCAGGATTCGAGTGAAGGATCCCCGGGAATCTGGTACGTACGCTGGCTCAGACTATCAGAGTAGTCATACCTGGTACATTTCCCATGGTATGGACGACTAATGCTCAATACCTCCGCAGTAAAATTTTACGAGTTTCTTGGCATGAAGCTGCTGAAGAAGCACGAATTTCCCGAGGCCAAGTTTGATCTCTACTTTCTAGGCTACGACGGGCCAAAGGCCCTGTCCAGCGGCAACAATCTTTGGGACCGTGAGGGTCTGATCGAGCTCACCCACAACTATGGTACAGAGAACGACCCCAACTACAAGATCAACAATGGAAACGCCGAGCCTCATCGAGGGTTTGGGCACACCTGTATCAGCGTCGACAACCTGCAGGCTGCCTGCCAGCGCATTGAGGATGGAGGCTACAAGTTTCAGAAGAAACTGACAGACGGACGGATGCGCCACATCGCCTTCGTGCTGGATCCCGATGGATACTGGGTTGAGGTTATTGGACAGAAGCCTATCGAGACGACGGAAGGCATCAAGGAGACAAATGTCGAGACATACAGGATGGTAGGTCTCGCCGCTCAATACACCCGAGGCTTCTGGGTTCGATTCTCTCTGACGTACACTCTAGAACCACACGATGATCCGTGTCAAGGATGCCGAGAAATCGCTCAAGTTCTACCAGGACGTTCTTGGCATGTCCTTGGTCCGCTCGCACGAGAACGAGAAGGCTGCCTTCAACCTCTACTTCCTAGCTTACCCCGGAAAGCAGGGAGAGCCGGCGGCAGGCGCAAGTACCGCTGACCGCGAGGGCTTGCTGGAATTGACGTGGAACTATGGCACCGAGAAGGACGAGAACTTCAGTTACCACAACGGAAACAGTGAGCCCCAAGGCTTTGGTCATATCTGTAAGTTCCCCTCCTCGCGTTGGCTGGTGAGGAAATAAAGTTAGTGACTGTTGATAGGCATTTCTGTTGATGATCTGGACGCTGCGTGTGCGCGTCTCGAGTCTCTGAATGTCAACTGGAAGAAGAGGCTTACAGATGGACGCATGAAGAACGTCGCCTTCGTTCTGGACCCGGATGGCTATTGGGTTGAGATTGTTCAGAACGAGCATCTTGCAGGCAAGGCCAACTTTTAGAGGATCGTTTAATTGGGCCTCTCACCAGACCACTGCCCATCAACATTCATCTGAGCTCATTGAAACGCCAAGTAGGCTTTAATGGGTATTTCGCATTCCCTTCGACAGTAGATGCTCACCGTTCAGCTCTCCTACGGGTCTGATTGAGTAAACTAGATTAGATTGAATTGACGTCCGTCATAGTTGCACTGGCTATTTATATGATTTTCAGTTCTTCATGACCGAAGTATAAGGGCCTCGGTCTGCAGACTAGGTAGTTAAACACAGCCACGCCGTGAGTGTGCGTCCGACGAAGGGCCGGAGTTCAACTCCAGAGCCACAGGCCAGAAGTGACTGTTGATGTAACGTATAGTCCGGGGTAACTGCAGTCGGAAGCGCCAAAGCGTTTCGCCTAAGCACACTCAATCACGTCGGTGTCTCCCACTTAGGGGCCATCCTTGGGCCATAGAAAGTGGTGGTAGCATAACGCCCACCCTTCAAGGGCGTCGGCCCCTTTGCCTGACCACCGTCTGCGTCCATGGTGATCCGTATCTGTGTGATGTATGATCTCTGCTGAAGTGAAGCTGCATTTCTTGCACATAGGAATGGCCAATGCTAAGCACAGCACCTTAGGGTAGTGTTCTCCTCACGGTTGCAGCGAACTCGGACTATCTACAGCACACACATCATCCCAAAACAGCTGTGCCATCTCTCAATCAGCACTAACGAAGTCGAACTGATTGGTGTTACTAGCGAAGTCGCGTGCATTAGCAGAACGTGGGGGATTGAGGGGTTGCATTCCAAACTTTACTCCCCTGTAAGGCACTTCCATACTAGGGTCGGTGCCTTACCTAGCATCCTATAGGTCAATATCAGAAGCCAAGTCGTCATGCTTCGATCTAGCTCTCTCTGCATCAGCTGTAGTACCTCTTTTTACAAGAAAGAATGACGGAAGGCTTTCTTACAGGTGCTTTGTCCTGGCTGCTTGCGAGAAGCGATAGCGCTCCTGGCGGCAACCGTGGACTTGTGTAAAACAATCCGTCCAGCGACATACAGGAACTCCCACCCTCCAGTTCTGGACACGAGACTTCCCACGCGACTCCCCGGATCGAGCCCAGTGCTTTCCTATAACACTATTGGGTGTTTGACCAATGTCGTGATCTGGACGCTTTCCGGTTGGCTCATCTGCTGGACTGTATGTCCTTCTTTTCTCTGAGAAAGTCTGGTACTTAATACGCTGTTGCGCCTACCTCATCTAACTCACTCATAACGCATCTACCTGCCTGAACTTGATACTGTACAAGATCAGGTACACCGTACTCTCCAAATTTTGAGCATTCTACCTTCTGTTCGGAATCAACTGGGGTTGGCATCCAGGCTTACATCTCTCTCGAAGTTTCATAATCAGGACTCAGCTATCGTCCTCCTTTTCTTTGTACCTTTTTGTGTAAATCTGTTTGGCAAAGTGTAAACCACTCAGACAAACGATACATTCATCATGGCACCGTCCGCTGTTGCCGAACCCGCCTCCGATATCCAGGAAACCTCAGGCTTCGTCGACGAACGCCCGAGAATTCTGGTTCCTGAGAAGGTCTCTCCAGATGGTCTCGCTATGTTACAAGGCAGATATATTGTGGACAGCAAGACAGGCCTCACTGCGGATGAGCTCATCAGCATCATACCCTCATACCATGGGCTCATTGTCAGGTCCGAAACCAAGGTCACGGCGCCGGTACTCGCTGCCGGGCGGAAACTTCGGGTCGTCGCTCGAGCAGGAGTCGGTGTTGACAATATTGACGTGAACGCAGCTACTGCGCATGGAATTATTGGTACGTGCAATACACATGCTCCTTCTTTCTCTTTCTTCTCTTGTCCTTTTGGATCCCCCTCATGACCACCTTGATCGTGAGAAGCCTACCACATCGGGATAGGTTATTTCTCCAAAGTCGTGATAATTAGACCTAACATGTGGTCTTCAAAGTTGTCAATTCGCCGAGCGGAAATATTGCGGCTGCAGCCGAACATACCATCGCGCTCCTCCTCGCTACGGCCCGCAATGTCGGCCGTGCGGACAGCTCGCTGAAAGCAGCCAAGTGGGAGAGGAGCAAGCTTGTCGGCATCGAGGTTGGTAGGAAAACCCTCGGAGTCATTGGCTTGGGAAAGGTGGGTTTCAAGGTCGCCCGGATGGCCATCGGCTTGGGTATGACAGTCAAGGCATTGGACCCATACGCAAGCCCCGATCTGGCTAAGCAAGCCGGTGTCGAGCTCGTTGATGACTTGGGTGCTCTGCTCCCGATCGTGGACTTTCTTACCATCCATACGCCGCTGCTGGCTAGCACGCTGAATCTTCTTGGAGAGGAAGAGTTCAAGAAGATGAAGAAGACGGCACGCGTGCTCAATGTTGCGCGAGGAGGGGTCTATAACGAGGAGGCACTCCTGAAGGCACTGGACGAAGGCTGGATCGCCGGAGCCGGGCTCGATGTGTTCACCTCGGAGCCTCCCAAGCCCGACTCGTCAGCCTTACGCCTCGCTCAGCATCCAAATGTCGTTGCCACGCCCCACCTAGGGGCCAGCACCGTTGAAGCCCAGGAGAATGTATCTCTTGATGTCTGCGCGCAAGTGCTCGAGATCCTATCCGGTGGCCTCCCCACAGCCGCAGTCAACGCGCCGCTCATCCTGCCGGAGGAGTATCGCAAGCTTCAACCGTTCGTACGGCTGGTGGAACGCATGGGAAGCTTGTACACGCAGCATTTCGTAGGAGCCAAAGGGGGCATGTTGGGCGGTCGGCGATTCGAGCTCGAGTACCATGGCGAGCTAGCAACAATGAAGAACACGCGGCCCCTGTTTGCTGCTCTGGTCAAGGGACTCGTCAGCACCATCAGCGATGCTGGAGGCCGTGATATCAACATTGTCAACGCGACGCATATTGCTAAGGAAAAAGGCATCGCCATTGACGAGAAACATGTCGGCCACGATGTCGCCTTAGTCTACGCCAGCCAAGTCTCTCTCCGTACTCACTCCGCCACCGGGGCAGACGAACAGGTCATCGAGGGATTCGTGTCTGGGAATAGTATCTACATCTCCAAGCTGGACCGCTTCAATGCCAACTTCATCCCCGAAGGTACCTTGCTCGTGCTGCACAACTACGACCAGCCTGGCAAGATTGGAAACGTCGGCATGGTGCTCGGCAAGCATAGCATCAATGTCACGTTCATGCAGGTGGCGAGCGTCGACTTGGAAGCGAAACTGGGCGCGAGGGCGACTGGCTCCGTCGACAGTCCTGCTGACGGCGCCGGGAACACTGGCAATGGCCATCCTGCGAACGAAGCACTCATGATCCTGGGGGTGGATGGTCAAGTCACCAAGGATGTCCTGGAGGAGCTGGGCCAGTCTGAGGGTATTTTGGCTGTTAGTCTCGTGAACCTCTGATCCTATATCAACGACATAGGGTATAATTCGCCATAGGAACAATGAGAGAAGATAGAACAGAGCCATATCCCATAACTGGTCGATACCGATATATCCATCTTAGGGTAAACGTACAGGACCTTCTGTTTGACCAAACGTAGGACATTGCTACACTACCGTGCCCTCTGTATTCAAGCTACCTTACCTTATGTGCCTATGATCTATCGAACCCAATTAGCATTTTCCTAGCACCATTTCTGTACGCCCAAGAGCAAGAATCCCCCAATTTTTCGTAGTGCAGTTGCGACGTTCCACCGAGGCGACATTGGCTAGAGACACTACCCAACACTGAGTCAGTCCTCGATGCATAGGTCAAACATGCCACTGAGTGTCTGTACCGAGATCGGCTGCGAGGCTCAGACCTTGCCTGCATTCGGTTATTACGGCACTGCACATGCTGAGGGGGGCGGCGGTTTACAATTTAGGAAAGAGAACACCTGAGCAAAGCACGGGCGTAAAAAGGATGTCTACGTCTAGCTACTCGGCATATTTTTAGCTGCTGTGGTTTCTCTGGCTGACTGGCTTGCACTGCCAAGTAATGCGAGATGTTGCTCACAGGAGTGAAAATACACTGCGTCTTCACAAAAGTGTGCCCTGTCTAACAGAATTTCCGGCCATTGGCTCGGAGCCCTACGGGAGACGGCTAGCTGCAACGGTGGTGGGAGGGGCGTTCGGAGGACAGTGCCGGTGTAGGCGGACTTGGCGGAGTCGCTCTTTGCCCTACCCGAGCAATTACAGACAAGGATACCCCGTGTCTCACGAGGTTCTATGGCCGCTGGAAAGGGCCTAACTAGAGCGCTGTATCGCGCTGAGGTTTTAGCGTCATCGGCGGCATTTTGCTTGCTGCAAAGCACGCTCGCACGGCTCGCGACACTGACTGAGTCCCCACTTAAGCTTTAGGTTCTCCACACCTAGGGTATCACGTAAAATGGCTCCTTGCGTCGTCATTTTATTACTGACGAGGGAGCTTTTCCTAACATAAACCCGGCGGGTTATCTTGCCTTGCTTGCACTTATTTTAGCTTTCTCTTTTTCAAGACCGCCCACCTTCGACCGCAAAAGTCGACTTCGAGTGTCGCTGCAGCCTCCTGGTCGGACGAATCCGAATCCCGTCGTCATTGACGAGGGCGTCTCGATATTCCTAGCGATCTCTCCTCTCCCGTTCCATTGGCCTCTCTAATTATCCTCATCCCTTCTTGTTTGATGGTTGCGACCCGCGGCGTCATGGCGGGGGGCCGCCCCAACGCGCGATCGAGCTCTGCCTCGGGCTTGCTCGCAGCTCGCTCTGCCACCGTCGGCTTCGCACGAATCCTGTTCACGAGCCTCTCGACTGTCGCGTCCGCAACGCCCGTGGGCATCTTCGAACACTACCACGATGACCTACCAGAGTCCTCGGGCACCAGCCTCTGGGTGCTCTACGTCACGTCAATTGTTCTGGTCCTTCTCGGAGGAGCCTTTGCCGGGCTGACTATTGCGTGAGTGACGCGCCGTCTGCCCACTCCATGCGTCTCCTCAGTGCGTACCAGCTAACCAGGAGGGAAAAAAGCTTGATGGGGCAGGATGGTATCTATCTCCAAGTCGTATCTCGGGACCCGAATGAGCCGCAGCAGAAGAATGCGAAACGAGTATTTGAGCTTCTACGCAAGGGAAAGCATTGGGTACTGGTGACGCTGCTTCTGAGCAATGTCATCGTCAACGAAACTCTCCCGGTTGTCCTGGACCGTTGCCTGGGTGGAGGTGTCGCCGCCGTGGTGGGATCTACGTTCCTGATTGGTATGTCTTGCCCCCCCCCCAGCCAGCCAGCCAGGCCGCCCTAGCTATCAATTTCCTCCTTTGAACAACTTGCTAATAATTTGACGCAGTGATCTTCGGCGAGATCCTCCCTCAGTCAATCTGTGTTCGCTACGGCCTGCAAATCGGCGGCTACATGTCCAAGCCCGTCCTCTTGCTCATGTACCTGATGGCTCCGATTGCTTGGCCAACCGCGAAGTTGCTGGATAAGCTCCTCGGCGAGGACCACGGGACGGTCTACAAGAAGAGCGGGTTGAAGACGCTGGTCACCTTGCACCAAAGGTTGGGTGAGGTGTCGGATCGTCTGAACCAGGATGAGGTCACCATCATCAGCGCCGTTCTCGATCTCAAGGAGAAGCCCGTGGAGAGCGTCATGACGCCCATGGAGGACGTGTTCGTCATGTCGGAAGATACGGTGCTGGACGAGAGAACGATGGACATTATCCTCTCCGCGGGCTATTCCAGAATTCCGATCCACGAGAGCGGGAAGCCCATGAACTTCGTGGGGATGCTTCTCGTGAAAATTCTGATCACATACGACCCCGAAGACTGCAGCCGCGTCCAGGACTTTCCCCTCGCTACTTTGCCGGAGACCCGGCCCGAGACTAGCTGCCTTGACATTGTCAACTTTTTCCAAGAGGGCAAGTCGCACATGGTTCTCGTATCGGAGTACCCAGGCGAGGACCGTGGCGCCCTGGGCGTGGTCACTCTGGAAGATGTCATTGAGGAATTAATCGGAGAGTATGTCGAGAGTTCCAGAACCCCTCACATCTCCAGAGCTGCTAGACTAACTCGGCCGCAGAGAAATTATTGATGAATCAGACGTGTACATTGACGTGCACAAAGCCATCCGCCGGCTGGCTCCCGCTCCCAAGGCCAAATTCCGCCATGGGTCTGAAGACCTAGGACGGAGCGATGACACAACCGTCGTGGGAGGCGAGGTCGAGGAGATTGACACCCAGAAAATACTGCGAAGAAGCGTCGGCTCTATCGGAGCGCTAGCTGCGGATGGGCAGTTGCTCTCGAACAGCCCCAAGGCGACGACATTCCTCATGCGCAGGAGAAGTGTTGATGGCCAAGCCATGAAGGCTGGGATTCCCGTTCGTGCGAACATACAGGAGATGCGAGAGCACCTGAAGCACCTTGGCCCGTCTAACCCGGCGACAAACCCAAAAGGTACCCGTTCCACGACGGTCAAGATAAAGCCCGGTATTGGCCCTGGCAGTCCCAGTCAGCCGCGCGCCGTGACTGTGGGTGAGATCCTCGAAGACGCTGCCGCGGACGGAGACGACGAGACAACCGGTCTTCTCCGCCCGCAGCCTAGCGGCAAAGACGGAGTACAGACTCTCAAGCTAAGCTACGGCTCGACT
>FTLB01022663.1_pt1 | contig 13248 bp, 3 predicted proteins | sample 1658291 | NCBI WGS metagenome assembly FTLB01 (sample SAMEA3914812, study PRJEB12502) | metagenome | biome: forest; material: soil | place: Canada | collected 2011-07-07 | depth 0.1 m
TTTTTGTTGATTCGCTTATAAGAGAATTTATGAGCAAGAAAATGAATATGGTGTTCTCTGAAGACAGTAAAAAAGAACTTAGCAACAGGGTGTTTAAATACTTTACGCTTTATACCTCTCGTAAAAATATTGACGACCAGCTCCAGTTTGAGTACACCATAAGGCCAGGTGGCTCATTCTTTTATGTTAAAGAAGTAATAATATATGGCGACTTGGACGATGTGGTTAAATTTTATAACCTGTTCTGGGATAACTCTGCCAAAAAAGCAGATGTCAGAAATGGAGATGTCATAACCAGCGAATACCTTAAAGATAAAATCTCATTATCGTACAATACCACAGAGAAAAAGGGCTTTATAAAAATTATACCCTAGAGAATTGTTACTCTGCAATCAATGTTATTCATTTGCATGATTTTTGCAGTAGTTATTTCAAAATAAGAATTGGCTTAAATTAATATCGTAAATTAGAGTTTTAATAAATTAAAATTAATCATGGAAAATAAATTCATTAGTTATTCAGATAAGCAGGGTACCGCTTCTCTTAGTCAGTCGTTTTTATACAACGTCTTTTTATGGATGTTTGCTGGTTTGCTTATGACGGCATCAGTGTCATACCTGTTTGCCACCAACGATTCTTTGCTGTCTCTACTTGTTAATGTAAATGGCGGTTTTACCATACTTGGTTACATAGTAATGTTTGCGCCTATTGGTTTCGTGCTACTTATGTCCTTCAGCTTCGAACGCCTTTCTTATGTGGCGTTAATGGTTATGTTCATGTTTTACTCAGCGCTAATGGGGGCAAGTCTTTCCTTCCTGTCCCTTATTTATACAGGCGGCTCTATTGCTTCAACGTTTATAATTTGTGCTGGCATGTTTGGCGCAATGGCTTTGTACGGATATACTACTAAGTCAGACTTAACTAAAATGGGTAACATTCTTATGATGGCCCTTTTTGGAATCATCATAGCAGGGCTTATTAACTTCTTCTTAAAAAGTAGCATAATGTCTTATGTAATAAGCATGATAAGTGTAGTAGTATTTACTGGGCTAACCGCTTACGATGTGCAGAAGCTTAAAAGAATAGGAAGCGGCGTAGAATATGGCAGCGAAGCAGGTAGCAAACTTGCTATTATGGGGGCCCTTAGCCTTTACCTGGATTTTATAAATCTGTTCCTGGCCTTGCTAAGGTTATTTGGAGACAGAAAAAATTAATTATTAAAAACGTTCTTATAAAAAAGAGGCAGTAGTATTAAACTATTGCCTCTTTTATTTTATTGTGTTTATCCCACACAAAAGCATATTCATTAACCCCTATAGGGCATTCATCTAAGAAGTAAATTTTTTATTGAATAAAGCTAACTTTTTAAGGGCAAGCCAGTTTGTAATTCATCAAAAATATTATTATAAAATGATTTTATTATAATATTTTAATTTCATAAATTTAATGTTCCAACTCAAATAAGTATTTTCATCGTACCCGGAGATTTATAAATTGTTGTGTTATGAAGCATATTAACAAGTGTTTAATTATCCTTTTTGCTATACTTTCAATAACTGTAAAAGTACACAGCCAAAATTCGCAATTTGGAGTAGTATTGGCAGGGCTTGATTTCGGCGGCACTACCTATGTGCCTACTGCGGCCGAGTGCCAATACTACAGCGCTAAAGGATTTAAACTTATACGCGTTCCTTTTTTGTGGGAAAAGATACAGCCTACCGTAGGCGGCGCTCTTGACCCTACATACCTGGGTTATATAGATCAGGTAGTAGCGGCAGCCGCTACTTACAACATGTCTGTAATGATAGACATGCACAACTACTTAAGGTACCCTTCCGACCCTTCTACTAGTTCTACATCAACCCTTGTAACGCAGGGAGGCCCTACCCAAGCGCAATTCAACGATGTATGGACAAAAATTGCAACACATTACGCTAGTAATACTACTATTTGGGGTTATGACCTGATGAATGAGCCACACAATCTGGGTTCTGCAAACTGGCCTGCTATAGCCCAAAGTGTTGTTAATGCCATAAGACTGGTTGATACAAAACATACTATTGTACTGGAAGGCGACCATTGGTCGCAAGGGCATTTGTGGCCTACGTTACCTAATAGTACAGGCCTTGCCTCAATTGTTGACCCTAATAATAATCTTGTTTTTGAAGCGCACCAGTATTTCGATTCTGATGAGTCAGGCACTTATGCCAGCACTAGTTTTTCTGGCGCCACCCCATTGGGCAGCGCTAACACGGTTACTTCGGGCGTAACTCTTATTACCCCTTTCGTTCAATGGATTCAACAAAATAACTTAAGAGGAATGGTGGGCGAGTATGGAATACCAAACAATGCCAGCTCGGCAGATCAGGCTAATTGGAATTCCTTACTGGGGAATTTCTTGGCCTACCTGCAAACAAATTGTATTCTGGGTACTTACTGGGCGGGTGGCCCTGGTTGGGGAAATGGCTATGTAATTAGCTGCGAACCCCTTAATAATGATTATACAGACGCCAGCGCCGAGCGTGCACAAATGCCTACCATGATGAACTATACTAGTTTTCCATCGGGATGTACGCCGATCGGAGGAGGTCCGCCAAACCCTGTTACAATATCTATTACTAGCCCTTCCACAACCGGAAGTCTTGTCTTGGGAAATAATATTACTATTACGGCAAGCGCTTCAACTACCAGCGGCTCTATTTCGCAAGTATCTTTTTATGAAGGGAATGTTCTTATAGGAACCTCAACAAGTAGTCCTTATTCAGTTACCTGGACGCCTACCGCCCAAGGCTCTTATTCAATTACTGCAGTGGCTACAGGTAGCCCATCCTTATCCGCTACGTCTCCCGCTATTACTATTAATGTAATAGAACCAGTTTATGCTACAAGTACTGCCCCTGTTATTGATGGAACCGCAGAAGCTTTGTGGAACAACTACCCGGCTTCCAGCATTAATAATGTTATTCAGGGGTCAGTTAGTAGTTCAACCTATTTGTCCGCTAACTGGAAAGCGACTTGGGATGCTACAAATCTTTATGTGCTTGTAACAGTTACGGATAATATGCTGGTTAATAATAATCAGGCTGGGGTATACAACGATGATGGAATAGAATTATACATTGATATTGGTAATACTAAAACTACTACCTACGGCGCCAATCAGTTCCAATACGAGTTTCGTTGGAACGATACTAAAATATATTCAAGTGGAAATAATTCCACAACAGGCATAAAACTTGGACAAACTAATCAGGGCATTACTGTAGGTTGCACTAACAAATGCGCTGCACAAGGGTATACGATGGAGATAGCCATTCCCTGGACTACAATGGGAACAACGGCCCCTGCTAAGGGGACCTTGGAAGGTTTTGACGTAGCCGTGAACGACGACGACGATGGGACGAGGGACGCTAAAATAGCATGGAGCATGACCACTGATAACGACTATCAGGATCCTGCGCTTTTTGGTACCGTTATTATGGAGCCTAATCCATGTACGCCTCCTCCGGCAACCATCACTGCCGCTGGGGCAACATCCTTCTGTCTGGGCGGAAGCGTTGTATTAAATGCTAATACAGGAACGGGCTATACCTATCAGTGGAATAACAATGGCGCGGTAATAAGCGGCGCAACAGCTGCAAGTTATACTGCCACAGCTTCAGGAGTATATACTTTAGTCGTAACAAGCAACAATTGCCAGGGAACGTCTACTGGAACAACTGTTACAGTAAATACAGTCTCACCGGTCATTACACCGGCAGGGCCTACCTCTTTTAATGCAGGCGGCAGCGTAACGCTTAACGCCAATACTGGCACAGGAATAACCTATCAATGGTATAACAATGGAGCTCCAATTAACGGAGCAACTGCTGCAAGTTATGTGGCAACAACCTCTGGCACTTATACAGTTAGCGAAACCATCAGTGGCTGCAGCGCTACTTCTTCAGGAATAGTAGTTAATGTTAAAAATGTAACCGTTACTATTACAAGCCCTACAACAGGAACTAGTACTCAGCCAGGGAATATTAACATAACAGCAACAGCAACTGCAAATGGCTCTACTGTAAGCCAGGTAGCCTTCTATGCCAATGGAACGCTTATAGGTACTGCCACCAGCAGCCCTTACACTATTACATGGAACAGCCTTGCAGGAGGAAGTTTCCAGATTGTTGCCGTTGCAACAGATGCAAAATCTGAAGTAGATACTTCAGCAGCTATAACTGTTTCAATTACTACTCCTATATACAATACTTCAACAGCTCCTGTAATTGATGGAGTTGCAGAAGCTGCATGGAATAATTATCCGGCTTCTACTCTCAACAAAGTTATCATAGGCACAGTAAGCAGTCCTTCTTACTTATCAGCTAATTGGAAGGCAACCTGGGACGCTACTAATCTTTATGTATTGGTAACTGTTACAGACAATATGTTGGTAAACGATAATCAGGCCTCATTATATAACGACGATGGCATTGAGGTATACATAGATATGGGTAATACCAAAACGACTACCTATGGCGCTAACCAGTTCCAGTATGTTTTCCGCTGGAATGATACTAAAGCATATGAAAATATACACAACGCTACAACAGGCGTTAAACTTGGGCAAACCAGCCAGGGCATAACAGCAGGCTGTACTAACAACTGCGCTGCACAAGGATATACAATAGAAGCTTCCATACCATGGACAACATTGGGCGTTACAAAAGCTCCTGTTGTTGGAGCCTTGGAAGGCTTTGATGTAATGGTGAACGATGACGATGATGGAACGAGGGATGCAAAAATATCCTGGAATGCCGCCAGCGATAACGATTACCAAAACCCATCCTTATTTGGTACAGTTATAATGGAGGGCGCGCCATGCGTGGCCCCTGCTGCTACTATAACAGCCGAAGGGCCTATAGCTTTCTGTACGGGCGGTAATGTTGTACTAACCGCAAATAGTGGTTCAGGCTATACCTACCAATGGAACAATGGCGGGACTCCTATAAGCGGAGCTACTAGCGCAACCTATACTGCTTCAGTGGCTGGCACATATACGGTATCAGTAAAAAATAGTACTGGATGCGTTGGTACTTCTGCGGGAACTACTGTTACGATAAATAATCCTCCTACTCCAGTAATAACACCGGCAGGGCCTACAACATTTGCTTTTGGAGGCAGTGTAGTTCTTAATGCAAATACAGGCACAGGCTTAACGTACCAGTGGTATAACGGAACTACAGCCATTAACGGAGCAACAACGGCAGCTTATACGGCAAATGCTTCAGGCTCTTATACAGTTACTGAAACTAATGGTTGTTCTGCTACATCTTCAGCGGTAGTAGTTACAGTAAAAAATGTATCTGTAACCATTACGAGCCCAACTAATAATACAACAGAAAATGGAGGAGCCATTACCTTAACGGCAACAGCCGCTGCCAACGGTTCTACTATTAGCCAGGTGGCGTTCTATGCCAATGGTACTTTAATAGGAACTGCAACAAACAGCCCTTATACCATTCCATGGGTAAATAATACAGGCGGTAGCTATCAGCTTATTGCAGTTGCTACAGATGCAAAATCAGAAGTTGATACTTCTGCAGCCATAACATTAAATCTTATAACTCCGGTTTATAACACAGCTGCTGCGCCGGTGATAGATGGTGTAGCTGAAGCGCTTTGGAATAACTATTCAGCTTCAAATCTTAATAATGTAATTATTGGCACAGTAAGCAGCGCTTCTTATTTATCGGCTAACTGGAAAGCTACCTGGGACGCTAACAATGTATATGTGCTGGTAACAGTTACAGACAATACGCTCGTGAATGATAACCAGGCAGGATTGTACAATGATGATGGAATAGAAATCTATTTTGATTTTGGCAACACGAAAACTACATCATTTGGGGCCAACCAGTTTCAGTTTGTTTTCAGATGGAACGATACTAAAGTATATGAAAACATACACAATGCTACTACAGGCGTAAAAATTGGGCAAACAAGCCAGGGCATTACAGCGGGTTGCACCAACAATTGCCCCGCCCAGGGATATACTATGGAGGTTTCCATACCATGGACTACCTTAACTGCAAAAGCTGCTCCTGCAATAGGAAGCCTGGAAGGTTTTGATGTGATGGTAAATGATGACGATACCGGAACAAGAAATGCCAAAATATCGTGGAATGCCACGAGCGATAACGACTATCAGGACCCAGCTCTTTTTGGAACTATTGCTATGGAGGGAGCTCCTTGTACTCCGCCAACAGCTACTATTACTCCATCTGGTTCAGCTTCATTCTGTACAGGCGGTAATATAAAACTTACAGCGGCTGCAGGAACAGGCTACACCTATCAATGGAGCAATGGAGGCGTTGTAATAAGCGGCGCTACTAGTTCTACCTATACAGCTAGCGCCGCAGGTACATATACAGTAGTTGTGAAGAACAGCACAGGCTGCTCTGCTACTTCTACGGCAACCACAGTAACTGTAAATACTTTACCAACAGCAACCATAACGCCGGTTACCGCCACCACATTTTGTTCAGGTCAAAGTGTAGTATTAAGCGCTAATACGGGAACTGGCTTAACCTACCAGTGGAACAATGCTTCAGGAATAATTAGCGGAGCTACAACGGCTAATTATACAGCAACTACTGCTGGGACATATACGGTAGCCGTTACAAATGCTAATAATTGCACTGTAACCTCAACAGGTTCTACAATAACTGTAAACCCATTGCCAACAGCAACTATAACCCCAGTTACTACCACTACATTCTGTTCTGGTGGCAGCGTTGTATTAAACGCAAATGCAGGAACAGGCTTAACGTATCAATGGTATAACGGTGGCGCAGCCATAACAGCAGCTACGTCGGCAAGCTATACAGCAAATGCCGGGGGTAGTTATACGGTGGCGGTAACAAATGCTAACAACTGTACTGCTACCTCAACAGGTACAACAGTTACAGTAAATTCATTGCCGGTGGCTACAGTTACTCCGGCAACCTCTACTACATTCTGTACTGGTGGTAGCGTTGTGTTAAACGCCAATTCGGGAACGGGGCTGACTTACCAGTGGAACAATGCTTCAGGAATAATTAGCGGAGCTACAACGGCTAATTATACAGCAACTACTGCTGGAACATATACAGTGTCGGTTACAAATGCTAATAATTGCACTGTTACCTCAACTGGTACAACAGTAACGGTGAATCCTTTGCCGATAGCTACAATTACTCCGGCCAGCTCTACTACATTCTGTACGGGTAACAGCGTAGTATTGAATGCCAATACAGGCGCTGGTTTAACTTACCAATGGTACAATGGAGCTACAGCTATAACGGGAGCTACTGCCGCTAGCTATGCGGCTAATGCTGGAGGCAATTATACCGTAGCAGTAACAAATACTAACAATTGCTCTGCTACTTCTACAGGTACGCCAGTTACTTTATACGCATTGCCAACCGCTTCAATTACGCCTGCTTCTACTACAACCTTATGTGCTGGCGGTAACGTGGTATTAAATGCCAATACAGGAACAGGATTATCGTACCAGTGGAGCAATGGGACTACAATAGCGGGAGCTACAAACGCCAGCTATACGGCAAGCGCTGCCGGAACATATACGGTGGCGGTTATAAATGCTAATAATTGCTCTGCAACTTCAGCAGGCACAGCTGTTACTATAAACTCATTGCCTGCGGCTACAGTTACTCCTGCTGGTAATACTTCATTCTGTACAGGCGGCAGTGTAGTATTAAACGCTAATACTGGAACAGGTTTAACTTACCAGTGGAACAATGGCTCTTCCTATATATTAGGAGCTACAGGAGCTAGCTATACGGCAAATGCATTGGGAGCTTATAACGTAACAGTAACAAACAGCAATAACTGTACTGCTACATCTGCTTCTCAAACGGTAATTGTAAATTCATTGCCATCGCCCTCAATAACTCTTACTTCTTCGGGCTCTTTCTGTTCGGGGGGAAGTGTGGCGTTAAATGCAAATACAGGCGCTGGCTTAACTTATAAATGGAATGTTGGCGGAAACGCTATAGCAGGGGCTACTAATTCGACATATGCAGCCACTGCTTCTGGAACATATACGGTAACAGAGGTCAATAGCAATAACTGTACTGCTACTTCCTCAGCTACTACAGTAACGGTAAATTCATCTCCAACGGCAACAATAAATCCTGCGGGGGCTACAACTTTTTGCATAGGCGGTAGCGTAGTCTTAAATACAAATACAGGAACCGGACTTGCTTATCAGTGGAGTAATGGAACTGGCCCAATAAGCGGAGCCACTAATTCAAGCTATACTGCAAACACATCAGGAACATACACAGTAACTATTACAGACGCTAGTAGTTCTTGTTCAGCAACTTCAGGAGGAACGGTTGTTACAGTAAATGCATTGCCAACAGCTATAATAACTGCAGGTGGCAATACAACGTTTTGTGCGGGCGGAAGTGTTACTTTAAATGCCAATACTGGGTCGGGGCTTTCTTATCAGTGGAATAATGGAGGCGCTATTATAAGTGGCGCAACCTCTTCTGGCTATACAGCTACTACAGCTGGCGTTTATACATTAACAGTAACCAATAGCAATGGCTGTTCTACTACTTCTAGTTCAACAACAGTTGTAATTAACCAGCTGCCAGTAGTTACGCTAACCCCAAGTTCTTCCGCTGTGTGTAGCGGCTCTCAGGTTACGCTTGCTACTTCAGTTTCAGGAAATCCTACATATACTTATGCATGGTCGCCAAGCGCTTCTGTAAGTAATGCATCTGCCAGTAGCCCAACAGCAAACCCTACGGCTAACACAACATACTCTGTTATAGTAACAGATATAAATAACTGTAAAGGTTCGGCTTCAACATCAATTACTGTAAATAGTTGGCCTTCCCCCGCCATAACAGCATCTGGAGTTGCCTCTTTTTGTATAGGCGGCAATGTAACGCTAAACGCAAATGCTGGCGCTGGCCTTACCTACCAATGGAATAATGGAGGCGCGCCTATAAGTGGCGCTACAAATGCAAGCTATACGGCAAACCAAGGGGGAACCTATACAGTAACTGAACTAAATAGCAGTGGCTGTTCCGCCGTTTCTTCTGGAACACCGGTTACGGTATATACGCTTCCTTCGGCGGCAATTACTGCCACTGGAAATACAATATTTTGCCAGGGAGGAAATGTAACGTTAAATGCGAGCGCTGCAACAGGTTATACCTATCAGTGGAATAATGGAGGCGCAACTATAAACGGTGCTACCAACTCAAGTTATACTACAACTACGGCAGGCATTTATACGGTATCAATTAAAAATAGCAATGGATGTTCAGTTACTTCCAGTTCCACAACAGTAGGAGTAAATTCCTTACCTACAGTTATTGCATCTGCAAGTTCTTCTACAATATGCAGTGGGGCGTCTACTATTCTTTCAACTTCGGTAACGGGTAATTCTCCGTACAGTTATGCATGGGTTCCAAGTTCTTCGCTAAGTAATGCAGCCATTAGCAGCCCAACTGCTACTCCTTCAGCTACAACAACATACTTTGTAACAGTAACAGATGCAAATGGCTGCAAGGGAACCGCTTCAACCGCAATTAATGTAAATAGCTTGCCGGTGGCTTCTGCAACAGCGTCTGGCGCTACTACTTTCTGTTCAGGCGGAAACGTAACGCTGAATGCAAATGCAGGCGCAAAGCTTATGTATCAGTGGAACAACTCTAATGGTATAATAAGCGGTGCAACTGGCCTAAATTACATAGCTATAGCTTCTAATACTTATATAGTAACGGTAACCGATAGCAACGGATGCTCTGCTGTTTCTAATGGCATAGCGGTAACGGCAGACACTCCTCCTACAACTTCTAATGCAGGCAGCGTTCAGTATATTACCAAATCGTATACAAACCTTTCTGCCAATGCAGCTACTACAGGCAGTGGAGCCTGGTCAGTGGTAAGTGGAACAGGCGTTTTTGCTAATGCTGGCTCTTTCAATACCTCTGTTACAGGTTTAAGTTCTGGAGCAAACGTATTTGAATGGACAATAAGCAGTGGAACTTGCCCTTCATCTAGCAGTACTGTTACTATAAATGTAGGTTCGACGCCACCAACTCAAATTATCAGCGGCCCAACTCAGGTAGATCCTAATACAACCGGAATTACATACAGTGTGCCTTCTGTTACTGGAACGACAAATCATTGGACAATACCTGCAGGCGTTACCATTGTGTCTTACAATGCAGACAGTAGCCAAATTACGGTTAATTTCGGCACAGGCGGCGGCGCTATAGCAGTAACCCAAACCAATGCATTTGGAAGTACAACCAATACGCTTCCGGTAACGGTTGGCAATAGCCCTCCTCCTCAAACCATAACTGGGCCTAGCAATGTAACAGCTAACTCAACTGGCGTTACCTATTCTGTTCCATCTGCTGGCGACCCTAAAAAAACCTGGACGCTACCAACAGGGGCTACAATTACAGCCTACAATGCAGACAGCAGTCAAATTACTGTTAGTTTCGGCAATACAGGCGGAAATGTATCAGTAACGGAAACTAATTCGTACGGTAGCACAACCAACATATTGCCGGTAAATGTTGGAACGGCCCCAGCCACACAACAAATAACTGGCGTAAGTTCGGTAACCCCTAACGAAATAGGAGTAAGCTATTCTGTTACCGCTCAGGCAGGAACTAAGTACAAGTGGTCATTGCCACCTGGAGCAGTCATTACTTCTATAAGCTCAGATAGCGCTCAAATTACAGTAAGCTTTGGAAGCGTGGGAGGGAATGTGATAGTAACAGAAACAAACCCTTTTGGAAGTACTAATGATACATTACCTGTAGCTTTAGCCCAAACAACCGGGGTGATAGCAGGACATGTAAGCGATAGTTATGAAATTTATCCAAATCCTTTCTATGGCAGCACAACTATTGTTGTTAATAGCCCTGTTAACGAGAAAATAACGTTATCTGTAATTGATCTTCAGGGAGTAACCTGCTTCACATCTTCAGAGTATTATACTAATCAGCATATTAAAATAGGCTACCAGCTGGCTTCTGCCGGGGTTTATTTTGTGCAGCTATCGTATGGTAATGAGATTAAAGTGATAAAAGCGGTTAAAGTTGATTAAATATTAATTTAGCAGCATATTTGAACAGGGCATTAAATGTTAAGTTAATGCCCTGTTTACTTTCTGATGAGGCTACTAGTTTTTACATTAATTCTTTTCAAATCCGCCCTCTTATTCGGAAGCGATACCCTTGTTATAACAGGGCGTAATTATGAAATTATTAACCCCCTTCTTCTTCAATCCCTAAAGTATTATAAAGATGCAACCGCTAGCCTTAGTCTTAAAGATATAGCCAACAAAAAGTTTAGTTCTATTGATGGCTATTATTCAGATAAGTTCGATAGGAATACCACCTATTGGTTTAAAATCATTGTTCGCAATAATTATGAGAATCAACTACTCTGGTACCTGGAAGCGATGGACCCTCATATCGAATACATTAAAGTTTATGAGATTGCAAAGGGCGATACGCTGGCTTTTGAACCTACGGGGTTTAAGACGCAATACAACACACGTCCCTCTGGACATAAGAATTTTGTTTTCCCGATAAAATTTTACGATTCTGATTCTTATACTATTTACTTCTCTTTTAAAAATAATTATGCCCCTTCGTTAAGCGTTTCCTTGCGCCCTGTAAAGCAGTTCATGGACTATGCGCTAAGCGAGTACTACTTGCTGGGAATCTTTTATGGCATACTGCTTATTATGGCCGTTTACAATATTTTCATTTTCTTCTCTACTCGCGAAAAGGTTTACCTGTTTTATGTATGCTATGTACTGTGTTACTGTTTAAATTCTTTAACAGAGGATGGCCTAGGCTTTCAATTTCTATGGCCTAACTCCCCTGCCATAAATCCTTTGCTCCAAATCTATTGCCCGCTTCTGCTAATTATTTCGTTGGTGCTTTATTCTAAGGCGTTTCTTTTTTTGGGAAAAAGCCAGAAGCGATTAAACCAGGGTATTACCATAAGCACTATTCTGTACAGTATTATATTTCTTATTAATAATTTTGTAACCCCTATTGCCTTCATAAGGTATTTTTACCTTTTACCTTTTGCCCTCATTTTTTTTGCTGGAATAAGGGCTATACGAAAAGGAAACCGTTCAGCCCGCTATTTCCTCTTGGGTTCCTCATTCTTAGTGGTTTCTTTTACTATTGCAGCTTTACGTATTGCAGACCTTATACCTACCAGCATTCATACCGTTTACATTCTTAATTATGGGTTTCTGTTAGATGTAGTATTCTTCTCCTATGCCCTTGCACAGCGGTTAAGAATAGAAAAGGAAGAAAAAGCTACAGTAGACGCGCAGCTTATTAACCAGTTAAGAGAAAATGAGAAACTGAAAGATAGTCTAAACAGAGAGCTGGAAGTAAAAGTACAGGAAAGAACGCTGGAGCTTGGCGTTGCTCTGGATGAGCTTAAAGATAAGAACGAGTACATCCAGAAGCTGAACAAATTATTAGAACAGGACAACAAGGCCCTTAGCCAGGACATAAAAGACATTACAAAAGCCAGGCTAATGCTAAAAGACCTTACTTTTGAGGAATTTAAGAAGATATACCCTGATGAAGAGTCTTGTTTAAAATACCTTGCCGAGATCAAATGGTCAAAATCATACACCTGCAAGAAGTGCGGCAACAAAAACTCATCATTGGGTAAAACGCCTTTTTCAAAACGATGCACTAAATGTGGTTATGACGAATCAGTTACTTCGTATACCCTTTTTCACAACTCAAAAATCCCTATTACAACTTCTTTTTACCTGGTTTACTTGGTGCTGGCGCATAAAAGCATTTCTTCGCACGAGCTTTCAGATAAACTAGGGCTAAGGCAAAAAACCTGCTGGGCCTTTAAAAAGAAAATACTAGAAGCTATGGAAGGCAGTAAGTCTCCCAAGTTAAACTCCAAAGAATGGGGATATATATTCTACGGCTAATTATTTAGCGCTTCTTATTGAATTTTTAAAAGAATCTTTACGAGAAACTAAGGCGTATCATAATCCATTCCTATAATCTTTAACGTATATAAAGTATGGCGAATCAAAGCAATATCTTGAAGGAATAATGTTCTTGATGCGCCTCAAATAGGAATATAATATTTTGATATAGAACAATTTATAATATAAAGACATTGCTTTTTCTTTATTATATGCTGAAATTTGTAAGTATAGTACAATAACGT
>FTLB01002699.1_pt2 | contig 13227 bp, 8 predicted proteins | sample 1658291 | NCBI WGS metagenome assembly FTLB01 (sample SAMEA3914812, study PRJEB12502) | metagenome | biome: forest; material: soil | place: Canada | collected 2011-07-07 | depth 0.1 m
CCCCCCTCCCCCCTCCCCCCCTTCTCCACTTCCAATTGATCCTTCGAGCTCCTCGTTCGGCGCTATTATCTCCTTGTTTGGCCAGTACCCTACGTTCTCAGACTATTTATTACTGATTCCGAGAATCCTATGGAGAAGACAGCTATCGCCGACCTGCCAAAGGAAGCCCTGCGCCGAAGAAGTTGCCGATTCCTCAACTAACCTAGTCAATGGCGGTAGAACAGCTCCCATCTTGCCAACGCGCCGTTCAGCAAGGCGACGATGGTAAGCCGTATGTGGCGAACGACGCGAACATCCCGATAATTCCTCCCGGCTACGTGCTAGTCAAGACAACTGTGGTTGCTCTCAATCCCTCCGACTACAAGATTCTACGTAACTTTCCCCTCCCGGGCTGTTTCACAGGAGTCGACTTGGCCGGCGTCGTGGTCAAGGTAGGCGACAATGTCGACCCAAAAGCCTTCCCGCCTGGGATGGTCGTCAGCGGTGCTGTCTACGCTTTTACCCCGGAGACGCGGCTCTTGAGCGGCGCCTTCGCCGAGTACGCCCTCCTGGGGGCCGACTTGTTACTGCGCGTGCCCCCGCCATCGCCTGGGGAGACTCCTCTGATGGCGCAGATCCGCGCGGCAACGCTGGGTACGGCTTGCGCCACATGCATCCTCTCCTTCTGGGCCCCCGATGCTCTAGCTCTGTCCGGAAACCCCGATATTCCCGATCGATCAGAGACGCCAATCCAGGTGCTAGTCTACGGTGGGAGCACCGCTACTGGGACGATCGCGATCCAGTTGCTTAAATTTTCTGGCTACGATCCCATCGCCACGTGCTCGCCGGCCAACTTTGAACTCGTGCGCGGGCGTGGCGCCTCGGCCGTGTTTGACTACACCCAACTCGACGTGGGAGCAGCAATCAAGAGGCACACGGGTGGGCGGCTCAAGTATGCCATGGACTGCATCAGCGACGAGGAAAGCGTCTCCATCTGCTACGAAGCCATTCAGCGCCCCGGCGGGCGGTACGTGTCGCTAGAGCACGTCGCCGATCAGCATCTTGCCAAGCGCCGGGCCGTGCGGCCCACATTTGTCGAGGCTGGAGAGACGGCGGGTGAGGGGATCCGGCTGGGGTTGGAGGGCTACGATAGGCCAGCCAATATGGAGAAGCGCGCGTTAGCGAGCCGGCACGTCGCAATGCTCCAGCGGTTGGTGGACGCCGGACGGTTGAAAACACACCCTACGGAGGTGCTGGAGGGGGGCCTGGAAGGCGCAGTCAGAGGTTTAGAGGTTCTAGCGAGCGGGAAAGTTTCCGGTAAGAAATTAGTTGCTGTAGTGTCGGACCAGTAATGTTGGTACGGAATAGGCACGGATCATATCCCGGTAGCACATTGATCACTTGGCATAGTTGGTGTGCGGCACAATCTGAATAACCTGGAATGCAGGGTCGCATTTCTTCTCCACAATTTCTTAGGGTATGATTTATTGTGCCGTGTGTGCATAGGTTGTTGGCGTACCTACCTCGTTGATCAACCAACGCCCCAATCTAGAGGCTCCTTAGGATTTACCCCTTGACTAGTAGGTTCCTGACCAACCAGATGGTTAAGCCGGGCGTAACAGTAGAATCCTACGTTCGTAAAAGTTCGATTCACATGCATTTGATACAAAGATAGATACGCGACACCTTGCCAATACCTGGGTGCGAACTAGATGGTACTCCGCACAGGTCCGAAAAGAGGTTGCACTCGGCCCCCCATATCCACTGGAGGATTGCCAACACGCAAATCTCGAGGTTACCCGGCTAGGTCTCAAGCCTATGGGGGACCTGTGCGCAAACTCCTTGCCACCCACCCACCTCGGCACCTAGGCAAAGAAGGATTTATTGGACAAACAACAGCTGAAATACGCAACCAGTGCAGGATACATTCGCCTTCGCGAACTTGGCAGCCTTAGCCGAGGCGCCCTATTCTCCTGGGGAAAAAGTTCTAAGGCATGCCACAGACTGCTTGGCCAAAGCTTTACATACTGCACCAAACTTACTCCTGAAAGGTGCGAGAAGTTCTAAGGGAAGCAAACGAGCATGGCGGATCAGGAGTCGACATCGACAGACACAGGGCCCGAGACACGCTGTTCTGATCCAGCAGTCTCTGTGCCCTGGAAGCCTACTTTCCGAGTGTATGCTGTAGTTGTCGGGCTTGGTGTCGCCAATCTGCTGGCGGCCTTGGAGAATACCGTGCTTACCATCGCGGCGCCGGTAGTTCTAACAGACCTCGAGCTCGGCGATAACTTCGTATGGATTCTCAATGCCTTCTTCCTCTGCAGGTATGGAACTGTCTGCCACCTGCTGCTCCAACCTGCCCGTTGTTGACCCTGTGATTCTCTGTGTTAGTACGGCGATACAGCCACTTTTCGGCCAGTTCTGCAACGTCTTTGGTCGAAGATACGTAATGCTCTCTGCTGTTCTCATCTTCATGCTGGGCAGCGGCGTCTGCGGCGGCGCCAAGACGGGCGGTGAGCTCATCGCCGGTCGGGCCGTGCAGGGTGTCGGCTCCGGTGGCATCATCATGGTGTCCAGCATCGTCCTCAGCGACCTGGTGCCGCTCCGCCAGCGGGGAAACTTTTCCGCCATTCTCATGTCCATCTTCGGGGTCGGTTCCGCGCTAGGACCTTTCATCGGCGGCGCCATCGTTTCGTCCACTACGTGGCGGTGGATCTTCTACATGAACTTGCCCATCGGTGGCGCCGCTTTCGCCATGCTCTTTGTGTTCTTGCGCGTCAATTACAACAAGGAGATGTCCTTCTGGCAGAAGCTGAAGCGCATCGATCTGGTTGGCAACAGCATCTTGATGGCCAGCACCGTGTCCATCCTCTATGCCTTGAGCTATGCCGATACGCGGGACCCTTGGCAGTCGTGGAATACTTTGGTACCCTTGTTGCTGGGCTTTCTCGGCTTGCTCATCTTCGGATGGTTTCAGACAACGGGTCTCTCCGCTGAGCCTCTGATGCCGCCTCGCTTCTTCAAGACCCGCACTTCCGTCATCTTGGCCATTAACACCTTTTTATCGTCTGCCCTGCTTTACTGGTGTATATTCTTCCTGCCTGTATTCTTCCAGACTGTCAAGCTCTTCTCCCCGAGGCAGAGTGGAGTTTCCTTGCTGCCCATCTCGCTCCTTGGCATCCCCGGTTCCATAGTCGGTGCTGTCGCGCTCACCAAGTGGGGCCGATATAAGCCCATCCATATTGCGGCCTTTGCGATCCAAACCCTCGGGATAGGGCTACTCACGCTGCAGCAAGAAGACACAACTACGGCTCAGTGGGTGATTTATCAGTGTATCAGCGCCATCGGAGGCGGTGCCATCTTCACGACCATGCTGCCAGCCTTCCAGGCCTTCATGCACGAGCGTGATCTCGCGGCTTGCACGGCAACGTGGTACTTTATCCGCCTCTTCGGCCATATCTGGGGCGTCGCTATACCGGCCGCCATCTTCAACAGCCGTATCAACACGCTGTTGTCTCACGGAGCCGTCTCAGACCCATCGGTCGCTGGCCTGATGGCAAAGGGGGGCGCCTACCAGGCTGCGTCGGCTGCATTCGTTTCGCAATTTCCGGCCACATTGCAGACCGAGATCCGTGCGACGTACAGTCTAGCCACACAGCGGGTATTTCAGATTGCTATCATTTTTGCCGGAGTTGGTTTTCTACTGAGCTTGTTCGAGGAGGAGGTCGAGCTCCGCAAGTCCCTAGAAACCGAGTTCGGTCTAGAGAAGAAAGAGGGCCAGGCTTCAGCAGAGGCCGAGAAGAATGGGTCAAAACACGTAACAGAAAGCGTATAAACACCCCATATATAAAAGTTCCGTCTGGCTTCTTCTAGTTCTAGAGCAGAAATAAACCTACTACGTTCGGCTGTCCTTGCTCGGTTTCTGTCTCTCTTGCAAAGTGCTACAAACATGTCAGAAAACGATAGTTAAATAAGTCCTGGGAATCCTATCATACTCTAAGAAAGAGCATAGTCCAAGTATATGAAAGCTTTCAAGCTAACTATATCAGAGTACACATAAGCTTTATCGTTCTTACAGTAGTTTAAAGCCAAACCTTTTATCATTGAGCCTATAAATATAGGCATTTTGGACGAGAGCTGCTACCCTCTATCCCATGTATATTCCCTCAGTACCAAAGCACTTTTGCACGCCGGCTGTGCCTGTGCCACCGCACCATGAACTGAATACTGTACCGAGTTCTCCGCCAAAAGAGGCTTTTCTCTATAGCTCAAAATTATCCACGGTTGGGGCCAAAAAACAGGACTATACGCCGTGCAGGGGATACGTGTTAATCCGCCCTCAAGCTGGGCCCAGAGGCACCAACCGGCGCTTAGTCGCATTACTTAAAATAGCGTACTGTGTGAGCTATTTAGTACGTACACGAATGATAATATGAGCCTCGTGGAGCATTGCTTGTGTGCAGGAGGCGGGTTCAAGCTGCAACCTTATTATTACTTATCCGCTTATAGTAAAACACCAAAAGAAGGCTGAAGTTTTTTTAAAAAAAAAAAAATTCCAGCTCAATTACTGTATACAGTCGTAAGGATCCTTTAAGTCACCTGTACAGGTCATCGGTTTGTCCAAAGCTGTGGCATCAGGCCGGAGCATAATCCTCCTCCCTTGGTACATGTTCAAGGTTAAGGTATAATGATTCTAATGTAGAATCTTTTCAGTCATTGCGACAGAGCTACTTCTCGGAAATCAAGTGGAGACTAAGCTACAGAAGAGATGTCACCTATAGATTTACATCGACTGGCTGTATGTAAAGGAAATTCTAGATAGACAGGAAACAGGGCTATCAAGCGCAATACTGATTGATTAGTCTGGTTAGGTTCAGGGCTAAGGGTAACCCTCAGTTGACAACTGGGACAGATTATAGCTGGCGCTTACCCCCAGAAGATTTGCTTTGGGATGTCTATAACGGATCGCTATAGTTTCGGCAGGCTTGTCTTCATCCAGTTTATTCTCTTGTGAAGAAGAGAGAATAATAAACAAAAGGCCTGGATTAGTCCTAGCCTCAGTCGTAACTAGTTCTCCCAACGGGTATTCCACAACTCAGCACTAAAAAGTGAAATTTGACTTACGGTGCTTTTATCTGGGGGGGGGAGGGTTTCTAATAAATACTGTAAAATAAAATTAAGAACTATTTTACAAGTTTGGAAACTGAAACGACGAGTAGACAATTCATTACATTAATAAACTTGCTCAAACATGCGCAGCCCTTATCAGGTGCATCCAGGCGCTAGTCCTGCATGCACCATTATCCAGTACCTGCTGGGTGATTGTTGTCGAGGACTGCTCGTTTTCGTGAGTCCCTTGTTCTGGAACCTTGCCAGTTGGTCGAGAAGATTTGAGGCAATAATCTTCTGGTCACTGTGCCTTTGGGGTCCCGCGTCATTAAGCGAGAATGTCTGCTATTTAAGGGTCATAATCAACTTCACGGTCCACAAACTCCCACATCCAAACCGACGACATCTGATGAACAAAAAGAATGAGTTCCCTCCAGGAGCGCCTGAGAGCACAACCGTCATCGCACTCTAATAGTGACCCAGAGAAAACCCCAAATATTCACGCTGATGCATGCGCCCAAGATGCCAACTCTGGATCTAACGACGACGAGAAACCGGTGCACCCAGACACTCAGGCCGGCGTGCAAAATGTTGAGGCGATCACCTTGGTATGGACCAAGACGTCACTGACGGTTGCCTACGCAATGGTATGGGTGCTCTACTTCATCATGCTTATGCAGCAGAGTACTCTAGGCGCGCTGACGCCCTTTGTGACGTCGGCCTTTGCCCAGCACTCTCTAACCGCCACTGTCACTGTCGTCAGCAGCATCATGACCGGGGTCTCTAGCCTTACCATCGCAAAGCTCCTCGATGTCTTTGGGCGGCCACAGGGCTTCCTTATCTCGGCTATCCTAGCTACTCTTGGCCTCATTATGATGGCCGCCTGCAATAGCGTTGAGCTATACGCGGCTGCCGAGGTTTTCTACCAAGTAGGCCAGAGCTGCTTGTTTTTTTCTCTCAATGTCTTTGTCGCGGATACCTCATCGCTACGTAACCGAGGATTCATGATCGCCTTTACCTCATCACCCAATATCATAACCAGTTGGCTCTCTGGCCCTATATCTCAAGCCTACTTGAACGGGCCAGGCTGGGCTTGGGCTTTTGGCACCTTCTCTATTCTTGTGCCTGTTTTTACGCTACCACTATTCGGCTTCCTCTTATACAATTTCCGAAAAGCCAAGAAGCAGGGCTTTGCCCCCGAGCGAGAGAAAAAACGCACACCCCGGCAGGCGTTCGTTCATTATGCGACTGAGTTTGACGCGGTTGGCCTTATTCTGCTGACGGGCGGATTGGCCCTCTTCCTCTTGCCTTTTAACATTTATACTCTACAAGAACAGGGCTGGGCATCGCCGCTCGTCATTTGCCTGCTCGTTTTTGGTGTCTTACTTATGGTTGTCTTCGTTCTGTGGGAGCGTTGGTTCGCGCCCGTCACTTTCCTCCCATACGCCCTGCTGCAAGATCGCACGGTTGCCGGCGCTTGTCTGCTTGGCGCTGTACTTTTCACTAGCTACTACTGCTGGGCTAGCTTCTTCAGCTCCTTCTTGATGGTGGTTGTCAACCTAGACGTTACCACCGCTAGCTACGTCGTCAATACCTACTCCGTCGCCGGCACTATCTTCTGCATCTTTGTGGGCTGGATTATCCGACACACTGGCCATTTCAAGACTATTTGCCTTGTCTTTGGAATTTCGCTGTCCATACTCGCTATGGGTCTTATGATATACTTCCGTCAGCCCGACGTCAATGTTGGCTACATCGCCATGTGCCAGGTAATCCTAGCTCTGGGCTTCGGATTTGTCATGATTTGCGACGAAGTTGCTATCATGGCCGCCTGCTCGCATCAACATATTGCTGTCCTCTTGGCTATCGAGGGCATGTTCTCCAACATCGGCGGCGCTATCGGCCTGACAGTAGCCTCAGCGATTTGGCAGTCTGTCTTCCCAGCCGCGCTTGCCGAGTATCTTCCTCCCGAGGATCAACCAAACTTGGTTGCTATATACGGGGATTTAAATACGCAACTGATGTACCCGGTCGGTTCGCCCACCCGTATCGCCATCCAGCAAGCCTATGGGGACGCCCAGAAGATGATGGTTATCGCCGGCACCGCCGTCTGGGCTCTGGGTTTCGTGGCAGTGCTTCTCTGGCGAGATATCGACGTCAAGAGCACCAAGCAGGTCAAAGGCACAGTATTTTAGTCCGCAGCGTGATTCTCAGCAAAGCAATAACAATGTTTGGGCAAGTGGAAAAAAAGAGCAATTTGAGAAGATGGCTGCTATACTTTGTTGCAGTCTCTGAAACCCAGCGTTGAGAATAGATTATAGATCATTAAAATATCTTTTGGTTCATATAACATCCAGGAGAGAAGTGGAAGCCGGAAAGGCGCGGCAAGTATTGGAGGTTCAGCAGTGTATTCAGCGTGCGATACAACTAAATTTCAGCTTTTCAAGATTGAGGGTGTGATCCCCTCTCAGGACTCACAACGGAATATATACGTGTTTCTGAATTTGGCAAAGTTGACTGACTAATAAATATATATCTACTCTGTGAAATTTGCCGTGATTCTACCTTCTATAAAAGACATGCAGAGTAATAATTCTGCCTAAGAGCCTCGGTGGCTTTTGTCCCGGCTTATTCCGCCACGGGGAGTACAGAAGCCAAGAAATCCTCTAATTTGGTAGCATCGTGTCTAAAATCCCATTTCCATGCATGCCTGTAGAAATCTGATCATCGTTGTCCCCAGGGAACTCCCTTGCCGTGCTTCTCGTCGCTCCCCGATAAAGTTCCTCACTGACTTTGCCAAGCTCGCTTTCCCCAAGCTTGCCCGTGCGCAAGCCGTACAGCTCTTGGAAAGACATAATCATAGGTTGCCACTTGTCCGGGTCGACTCTGTTGGGATATCCATCCATTCGGAGATGCTCAAATACGTGGATGCGCAGCACACGGACCTCGATCGCAAGGGCGAAGCCGGCGAGATCCGGTAAGTCTTCCCGCAAGTTGTGCGATTGGACCAACTCGCATTCCATCTGCACGGGGCACTCTGCAATGCGAGACGGGCGAATAAAGTCGGATGGCTCCGGCGTCAGGCCAGCTCTTGCCCACTTGTCCTTCACGGATTTGTAGCCTCGAGGTAACTTCGAATCCGGCACAGGATCTGAGCCCGTCGTGCCGGCCAAGGCGTTGACATGTGCCACCATAGAGTCGTCAACCAAATTCAGCACACACTGTTTCGTTCGAAGAATATTTTGCGTGGACTTGGAAGATGCGTCCAAGCCCAGCATGCACGAGTGGCCGAGCCACCATGCAGAGGACATTGGTGCAATATTGGTACTGCTATCCTCATTTTCAGAGGAGATGAGGACGACCGGAGTGCCCCAATATAGAATCGCGGGCGATATGATGCTGTGAGCTGGCTTAGCCATTTTGTTTCGCGGACTTCTGAACGAGTGGGTGACGGGAGGGTGGTGTTTGAGTGAGAGTCCAGGAGCCCAGTAACCCGAAGAATGACTTTCCTTTTATACATAATGTCGAGCACGTTTGGTCTTTCGAAGAATTATCCTGAGATAGGCATCTGCCCCTTCTAGTAGCGTCGTGCCTGGAGTGAGTACCTTCGCCACGATACTTCTAAAGCACCTCTTATATCCGAGCGAGGGAGCTGAAGCGCTCCGATTGGTCATATCAAACGCAACACTTGCTGATGTCCCCACCCAAAACAGGCGGTGATTGGCTACTTCTTCAGCAGCAGCGTCAGAGTGGGTCACCAAGGTGCTTACACAAGCCAAGTTTTATTAAATCCCAAGGTCGACGACGCAAAGCTTCTCCGCGGTACATTGTTTCCGAAATCTGAACCCGAGAAAACCGTCTTCAATATGGACATGCAGTTTTCAACCGATACCAAAAAATGGCTGGCCGTCCAGAGCAAAGATAAGAAAGCTGACGGCTTGTTTGTCTACGCTGTTCGAACTACCAAGATCTTCTGCCGACCGGTTTGTAAAGCGCGCCTGGCTCGGCGGTCGAACGTCGCATTTTACGAGTCTGCACATGAGGCCGAAAGAGCTGGGTATCGGGCGTGCAAGCGATGCAAACCCACAACTTCTGGTGCTATGCCAGAGGAGGACGCCGTTAATAAGGTAGGTCATAAGATGTCCCCGATATACAGATCTGGTCGAGGCGATTTGTACCGGTATAGTCTTAATGCTGATTCGAATTGCTGCAGATCAAGTCCTGGGTGTCTCAAGAGTCGCTCCGGAATCAACAACCTTCTTGCCAGGGAATCGATACCACAGATTCAAGGCCTGAGACATTGACAGTCGCCGACATTGCTCGGCAGGCTGGCGTTTCCAAGTGGCACTTCCATCGATTGTTTAAGGAAATAAGCGGAAGGACGCCCGCCGAGTTCCTCGACCAACAGAAAGGGCAGTCAAGGGCCGCTTTTGATTCCTCATCATCCAGTAGCGATTGTATCTCGAGTTTGGCAACCGAGACGGGACTGGACATGCTTGAGTTTAGTGCGGATCTCTTCAATCTCCAGCCTGGAGAGGCTGACGAGATCATGGATGATAAATGGATCAACGAGATTCTCAGCAACATGGCGACAGCTAGCGATGGAAATCTTACCGACCTCCACCATCTTGACCCACCATACTTCTTCCCCGACTCGAACGACGCAGATCAATCACATCTAAGCGGAGATTTTCTGGTTGCCGAGCCTGTGCTGCTTCCGAATTGGGGACCCAGCGAGGAGGAGGCTTTGCATCAGAACGTCGCCGCCTGGCGAAGAGATACCTAAGCTTTTTCAAGACCTGAGAGGCGAGACCTTTGCCTTATCTCCCATCTTGAAGTTGACCGAATATGAAAAGCGGCAGCTTAAAGGTGCCAGCTCAATGTTCAGGATTCGAGTTTCACGAGACACTCCGCGGAGAAAATCGCCAGACTTCCCCAGCACGGACACTCGAGAGACTTCTTATGAGATTTTCTGATTCAGAATACCTTCAGGAATCCCTTGAAGTCGTCTCGAACCGACAAGCCGAATGCCTATGCGCGAAGTCTCTTTCCCTACCAGTTACTATATTTACCCCATCCAGAAAGGATTTGGAGCTGGCTGTGGGTCGACAACCTATTTGATGGCGCTTGAAGATAAGCCAAAATCAGCTGAAGCCAAAATATCGTGGAACCTTTATGGTATCTGCGATATACTAGTGGATTCTTTCAAAAAATTTGGCTAAGTGTCAATGCAGAAGACAATGGCCCCCGTCCAAGATATAAAAAGTATTCCGGCCGTCGAATTTCTACTCACTCACCATGATGGAATTATACTCTAGAGAGCTTAGTGACTTTCTGAATTAGGGCGGCCACCATGTTCTTTTAGGCCGCTGGACAAGACTTCAACATACAAGGAACTATTACGCAGACCACACCTCCGGTCCCGGTATCTTATAGGTAGTAATCCCACCACCATACGGGTTCAAGAATATACCAGGATCACCACTCTGTTTATTTCGGGTGTCAGCTCTGGAATCATTCATTGACGATATGTGTTCTGTGTCTGGACTCACCTTGTAGCCACCGGGAATCTTAAGAGTCGGCCCAGGAGCACCGGTCCCGCCGCCGACCACATTTAAGTGAGCGCACTATTTGAAGTGGAACCATTAGATATCTTCCAGTACGAGAACGCCTCATACTTACCCCGATGTACCACTGCGGCTGATTTGCGATGTGAAGCGCGAGACGCTCACCACGTAGAAGATATTGCCCATCGGGGATGTCTTTCGGCAGTGAGAATGTGAACGAAGCCATGTTGTTCGTTGTCCAGGCCAGGTGGCCACCTGAAATCGTTGGCCCTATCTCGTAGACTTTGAACCAATCACCTCTTCCATCATAGGTGGTAACATCTCCATTCGGGGCCTTGGACATGTAGAACATGACTGGGCCGATATGAGCAGCGCCGACAATATTTGTCATGCCCACCTTGCTACCAGCTTCGACCGTCGCAACTCGTGTCGATTTTGCCGAAGCTTGGCCACCCACGTTGCAGCGAAAATCCATGCTGTTCATGCTGACGAAGTCATTGAGATTAGTGTTTCTGCGGACATAGACGAAATCGGGAGTAGTGGTTCCGTTCACGATCAAAGCTCGCCAATTATCTGTTGTGATAATCGAGGTCAGTGCACAGGATTTTCTGCAGCCTTTGCCTTCCTGGCGAAGATCGATCATCACATGTCTGGGGATGCAAGCTGCTTACAATGACCGTAGACCGTCTGCGTCAGAGAGCCAGCAAGCAGAAGTGCAGAGGCCTTCATCTTGAACATGGAATGTGGTTTGTATTGCTTGCCACGATCAGGTTACTGGGCGACAACGTTTTATGAGGTATCTGGGCATAGCATGTGCCGGCTGGGTGCTGTCAACTTTCTACCGGGTCACTTTTCATTGGTCACAACGTTATACAGAAATTATATTTTATATTGACGCCCCTATCGGCCATGCCGCCTGACCGACGCTACAATGATCGTGATTTGATAAACAACACATTTAGGCTTATATCTATATGTTTGTAGGGAATTTTCTATGCTCTCAAATTTGGCGGTTCTGCTACGCTGATAGACGATGCGCTCCGACCCAGTGCTCGCACTTTGACTTCTTCGGTTAACTGCACACTTGCTAAAATTATTGGCTTGGGATGCAAATAATGACAGTCTGCACGAATTTGAATCCGTTAAGGAGCATGTGTATCGCGGAATTAGCACTTGCACACGCCATAGATCAAGCCCTAGGGGACGGGCGGCTGTGCAGTTCTGGATGCGCCCCCTGGAACTATGAAACCTTGAGTGCGTATAACAGGTTAAGGTTTGGAAAGAAGCTCTTAGTGTGTAGGTAGTGATCCGAACTATGCCATGTTGGCGCTTGATGTAATATTCCCATGCAAAGCTGCTGGAATGCCGGCCCTTGCTCACTAAGCAACGAAGGTTAAAAGCTACCTAACGCTGGAATGCCCTGCTAAAGGGGCATGCGGCGATGAAATCATCGACAGCCGCATGCCGGAGCAGAAATATAAATGGAAAACCTGTTTCTCTCATGCTACCAGAATTTTTCCTACCTTTCTCTGCCAAGACTCCATATATTGATCGTGATCTCAGTGGTCACCCTCTTTGTTTCAAGCATCCGCAGAGCTCTCGACAACAGCTGATGTGATTCGCTGCGCAAGCATTTCGAACCTTGTTAACTCCGAATTTCAAGCTAATTCTTCAAAATGGTACATCTTGGCAAAATTTCTCGGAAAGAGGAGGTCGATAGCACTCTCATTGATGCTGTCAATCAAGCCCACCTACAAATTGCGAACGAGGAGGACCGCTTTACCACTAGCATATATGGCTCCAAATTCGCCGCGGCTGACCTCCCGAGATACGAGATTCCGGTATGAAACTCCTCATTATGACCATAAGATCGGGCTCTGTTTCCTAGGCTTCCTTGCTGACCGAATCTCTGGCTAGGACGGTGAGATGCCTAAGGAGGTCGCGTACCGAATGATTAAAGATGAACTGTCCCTGGACGGTAACCCTATGCTAAAGTAAATTCTATAAATCCACTACATTCTGAAGAGATGGCTGACCTCTGGATAGCTTGGCATCCTTCGTAACCACCTATATGGTAAATCATTTCTACGTTACTTGGATATTTTTTCCTCTTCCACTTCTATATGTGCTAACGTCATTGTAGGAGGAGGAGGCAGAGAAACTCATGACTGAGTCTTTCTCGAAAAATTTCATCGACTATGAAGAATACCCGCAGTCGGCTGACATCCAAAACCGCTGTGTCTCCATGATTGGCCGCTTATTCAATGCTCCCACCAACAGCAAGGAGGACACTTCTACGGGGGCCGTGGGCACGTCATGCGTGGGCTCATCTGAGGCGATCATGCTCGCCGTCCTTGCGATGAAGAGAAGATGGAAAAACCAACGAATCGCACAGGGGAAACCTACAGACAAGCCCAATCTTGTCATGAACTCTGCTGTGCAGGTTTGCTGGGAGAAAGCCTGCCGATACTTCGAGGTCGACGAGAAATACGTCTTCTGCACCGAGACCCGCTACGTCATTGACCCGGAGGAAGCGGTGAATCTTGTTGACGAGAATACCATCGGAATCTGC
>FTLB01041210.1_pt1 | contig 13221 bp, 8 predicted proteins | sample 1658291 | NCBI WGS metagenome assembly FTLB01 (sample SAMEA3914812, study PRJEB12502) | metagenome | biome: forest; material: soil | place: Canada | collected 2011-07-07 | depth 0.1 m
CAGACAAGCTGGCGTTGACCCTGTGAAAGATTCGCACCACCAGTGCTAATCTGCGTCGACAAGTCCGTGAAGACGTTGGCAGCATCGGCAGGAGCTGCGGAACCGGTCGGTTCTGCCGCAGAGACCGTGGGCTCGCCCTCGGCGGTGAGCATGTTGTCAATGGAAACGATCGTCTCAGTACCGCTGCTTCCCAGCCCGGCGTCGGCCGAGGCGGAAGCGACAGCAGTGGAAGTTGTGGCCTCGGATGAGCTCGCAAGATGGTTTGCAGCGGGGGTGAGGCTGTCTGAGGACGGCTCGACCAGATGTACGCGCTGCAGAGCTGCCTGGATGTCGTAATCCTCAAGAACCCCTTCCATGTCTAGGTTTGACCGGAGAGTGCCCGAGAAGAGGAATGGATCTTGGGGGATGATGGCGAGCCGACTTCGCAGCTGCGCGAGCTTCAACGTCGATATATCTATGCCGTCAATTCGGACGGCGCCTTCTTGGGCCTCGAGCAGTCGGAAGAGCACCGAAGCAAGAGTTGACTTGCCTGCTCCAGTCCTACCGATGATACCAATACGCTCGCCGGCATTGATGGTGAAGTCCAGGTTCTTGAGCACTGGCGGGAGATCCTTGCTGTAAGCAACAGTAAGGTTCTCGATCTCGATGCGTCCAGCCGTCGGCCACGCAGCAGGTGCATCGTTTCCGTCTTCTGGTTCCGTCTCAATCTTGGTGTACTCGAGAACCCTCTCGCACGCGTTGAAACCGAGCTCGATCGACGTCATTCCCTGTAGAAGTCGGGTCAAGACACCGGTATAGCGCAGCGCGAATGTCATGCTGAAACCCGCCAAGGCGGCCCCGACACCGCCTAGAGCAATTGCGGTGGACACGACCGTCACAAACAAGGCACCTAGCATACCCATGCGGAATGCCATCCAACGTCCGCAGAGCTGAAGCGCCCAGGTCGCCTTGGTCGAGTTATCAATCAGATCCAGCATGCGATTCATGTAGAAATCGGTCCGCCCGTAGGCTCGGATGGTTGACAATCCGGAGAGCACCGAGCTGAATTGATCGTAAATAGGAGAATGAGAGACGGAATTGATCCTCTTGACCTCTCGAGCGGCGGTGATGTATTCGTTGGCGATGTGAATGTAGAGGCCGAGCAGAAGGATACCGAATATTATAACGTATGGCGAGACCGATAGGCTTGGAAACCAGTCAGTACGGCTTGGTATTATCACGGAAGACAGAGGGGAGCTATAGAAAACCACCTCAAGGGGAGAAAAAAAAAGCTCACCTGGTGCCGATGATGACCAGCAGTGCCATGACAGTCCGCAAGAACGTAAACGTTTCCGTCGCGAGCCTCCGGTCGACAACAAAGGTATCGGAAGTAAACCGATTGAGGATTCTCCCAGCCGGAACTGTATCGATCCATCGGAGTGGCGCCCGGAGAATCGCATGCGTCATGGATTTGAACAACACTCGGGATGCCTTCAAGCTGACTAGGAAGTATCCAAGCACCCTAGTTACCTGTACGATGTTCATTACGAAATGAATCCCCACGTACATGGCCAGCCAGAATGCGACACCGCGCTCCGAGTAGGGCGTGACGGTGTCTGAACCGAAAGGAACGAGGAAAACATGCTCGCGCTGGATATACATCAGGGGCGACTTCTCAGGAACCGATGAAGAGACCGCCTGTTGCGACAATTCTTTCAAACTCCATGCTTGGGCGACGTTGAGCGCCTGAGTAAGCAGGAGAATGAAGACACCGACAGACCAGTACGGAACTCCGCCACTGGCTACGAAGTATTCGTAGTAGACGGCCCATTTCACTCGTCCTACTTCGCGTTGTTCTTCATCGTCTTTTGACTTAGCCGGCTTCGTCTCGGTGGCTGTATAATCTTCCGAGCGCTCGGCAGACCGGTCAGTATCTTCATCGGCATTTTCATTCTCCGCGTGGTCAGTAGAAGCACCTGCCAGCACCAGGTCAGTGGAGTTGGTGATTGCTTGAGCTGACTCGAGCCTTCCGTCTGCAAGACGGACAAGATACGCAGCGTGAGGAAGAACGAGCTCCGCATGATGTGTGGCGAGGATGATGGTTCTGCCGCGAGCCAAGTCGCCGGTGAGAGCCTCATTAACGATCAGCCGACCAACATGGGCATCGACGGCGCTGAGAACGTCATCAAGGATGATTGTGCCGGCGCGGGAGTAGAGCGCTCTTGCCAGTGCAACACGCCAGCGCTGACCACCACTCAGCGTAACGCCCTTGGGGCCAACCTCGGTCTGGTCACCATCGACCAAGAGCTCGATATCCTTCTCTAGCCCAGAGGCATAGAGTACTTTGCGATAGCGCGCCAGAACAAGGGGCAGCCCAAAGGTGATGTTTTCCTGGACCGTGCCGCCCTCAATCCAAGGTGTTTGGGAAACAAAGGCAGTAAGCTGGGCCACAACCCACTCGGACTCGGGGATATTCTTCAGGGTTTCGTCGATCGGCGGCGGCGAGGGGATATATATCTTTCCAGATCGCAGCTTTACCTCGCCCAGGATCGCAGCGAGGAGAAGACTCTTTCCCGACCCGGTCTTGCCCGTGATGACGCTTAGCTCACCGTTAGGGAAGTCGAGTGTGATATCTCGAAGCATCGAGCGGTTCTCCTCCGCCGAACCTGACGACGTTTCTTCTGCTTTATCATCCTGGTCTTCAATCTTAGGCCAGGCGACAGTTACATCCTTTAGAGCCCAACAGTTAGTCTTATGATGGAAGGAGAAGACGAACTGGCATGGGATAATTACCTCAAACTTGATGCTTCCGCCGGGGTCGGATATGGGTTGCTTGTCCGGCTCGTTGAAGTATTTCTCCAGACGAACGCAGCTCGTATAAGCTTCTATCATGTACATTTGAAGGAGAGGAATGAGCGCAATGGCTTCCTCTAGTTGTTCTAGAAGCCCAAGGGACGTGAAGATGACGGAGGCTCTGATACCCGTTCCGTGCTCCCAGGCGTAGACGGAGAAGGCGACGCTGGCCAGGAGTAGAGGGCCCAAGTTAATGACGAAGACAAGAATGCAGGACCAGACGGCGGACTTCCAGTACTGCGCAAGCTCTTCGTTGCGACTCTTCATGATTTTGTCCTCCCAGTGCTGTTCCAGTGCGGAATATCTAATCTGGCGCATTCCTTGAAGCGCCTCTGTCAGGAGGTGGGCTTTACCGTCCCGGTATTTCATCAGAGAAAAGTGTATGGCGGTGTACTTTTTGGACATGTAGGTACTGATTGGTGCCATCAAGGCGCCAGCGGTCAACCCTGCCAGGACGGCCTTCCATCCCATCAGATGGGAGAGGAATCCACCGGACAAGATAAGCTTGTACAGGGCGGCCGGGAAGTTGTTGTTATGCATGCAGAAGATTGTGACTCGATTGCTACACTCAATCAGCCCAGTTTCTGTTAAGTAAGGTAGGCATCGTTTCGCAAGGGGAGAATCCAACATACCTGTCCAGTTTCATATGATTGATCACCGACTGCCTTGTGCCTTTATCTTTCCCCTTTTCTGACCGGGACCCTTTCTTCGAGGCGTCCGTCTTGTCGCTGCTGTCCTTTTTCTTTTTTCCGTCTTTTTCGTCCGTTTCTTTCTGGCCGGGAGTCGCAGTCTCGTACTGATCCAGAGCTTTCGCGAAGACCAGAGACTGGAGGAGAGATCCCACGGGAGTGTCCAGGCGGCTGTCTGTGATCCATCTGAGCCAATTGCCCATGGAAACCTGAAGAACTTGGCTGAGAAATAAACCAAACACCCATATAAATAATGTCGGGTCAGTGCTAGTAAAGTCTCGCCGGCTTTCGATGCGCTTCAAGAAGTTGTAGAGGACAATCTGTGGGAAAATGCCGAGAATAGCAATCAACAATGTCATTATCCACTGGATGGACAGCTCGTGAAAGTAGACTCTGATGAGTTTCCGCCAAAGGCTTCCCTCGCCGGACTTAGCCAGGTAGTTGGTACGTAGGTTTTTCGACCTAGTTCGGAAGTCAGGCGTTGGGATATCCGAGATTTGCATTTGTCGCTCTCGAGCTGTGTCAAAGATCATCCTGTTCCAGGAGAAGGAGAATCGTTGCAACAGCGACATGGTGTACTGCTGATCGACTAGTCTATCTCTGTCATAAACATCAGGTCGTCGTTGGAAGGATGCGAATGCGGTTGCGGCGGCAAGAGCAGCCATGATTTCGGCGAGGCAAAGGAGGCCATAGATTTTGTTATCGGTGCCCTTCAGCGACAATGCGACAAGGGAGTCAAATCCGTCCCGGATGGCGACGGATATCGCGACCAAGAGGGCGGAAATCACTCCAAGAAACGACAAGCGGAACCTGCGCACATATTGGTACCTCCACGGCAGCGATGCGCATTGGAAACAAATCAACGTCTTTTGTCATTTGAGAACGAAGGTTAGGATACCAGTCTGAGAGCAAGTCGAGGGAATAGAGTGAACCCACCCATGATATCAAGTCAGACCACGACGAGATGGCAGAGAGAGTAGGTGCCTCTGTGGCAGGTGGACGAGCTTCCGAGGTGAGCGTCAACACCTTCAGCGTAATGGCGGTACCCAATCCAAGCAGCGAAACTAACCAGACCGCTATTCTCGGGCGACGAATTGAGTACTTCTTGACAGATTCCTCTGTCGAGTATCCATCTTTGTCTTCGTAGAGCTCGGCGACGGGCTCGTACCCGGCAAGCAGGCGTGTCTGGGCCAGGCCATGCTTGAGACCCGGGACAGAGAGGAGAGAGACCAAGGAGATGGTAGCAATTCCAACGACACCGTCTAGGAGCTGCTTTGCCATCACCATCCTGGCGACGTTGGCGTCGTCCCGAGCACGTGGACGGTGTGTGCAAACGGGCCAGGGGTTGGCGATTTAGTACCGTGCTTGTTAGTGGAGGATTGAGTCGCCCGGGTTCTCGGCTCCAGGGTCCCGGCTGTTGGGATTCTGCTCTGATGCAGAGACGGGCTGGATAAATTGGCTGGACGAGCGTTGGTAAAACTCTCAACTACCTACTCATCCAACGGTCCCTGGACAGAATATCAAGATGTAAGGTTCTGGCGGTACGAATTTGTACCTTTTGGCCGATTCTGGAGAGGATGATGCAACGAGCTGGTCTAACCTGAAACGTAAGCTTTCGCTGCCCCGCGACTGCCTAAAAAAAACGCCAAAGAAAGCGGCGGGTAACCTGAGGTTATATATCATCGGAGGTAACGGCCGCCGTACATAGCAAGAAGAAAAAAAATTGGATCGTCCCCGGCCTCCAACTCGGTGCCGTTGAGACGCAGGAGGCGCTAGGGTCTAGAACTGCAGGCTTGCGACGGATCCCCTACTGGTACCAACAAATCGGTGCCGGGGATCGATTGCGCAGCGACAAGGAGCCCGCATGGGCGGCAGAAAGCAGTTAAAAGCTTGCCGGGATTGGATGATTATCAACGTGCCGATTACCGAACCTTGCGTGTGCTCGACTGCCTCATCCATCCACCACTCGCCAGCCAAGCCAGTCACGCCAGTCTCACACCGATGTGCAAGGCTGCTGCTTGATTTCTGGCCAGCACTAATAGCATCAAACGCGGAGAAAGGGGGTGGACTGAGGTATAGAAGCGAGCTGCCCCCAAGAGAGCTCCCTTTTGTCCCGACCCAAAGTCCTCGCGCGCGCAACGTCCCAGCCGATGCCCAATTCCATCAAAGCTCGTTCCCTGTGCCGCACATTCGCCTTCGGTTCCCGACGTGCAGAGGACGTGACTGCCTGGTATTTGAGTTAGGCGTCTGGATCTCTTTCATGTCTGCTATACCCAACGTATCCCGCTCCGGCCCCGTTCACCCTCTTCGCCCATGCGTTGCGACCCCCCCAATATTAATATCCAGGACTGCCTTAGGCTGGCTCGACGTAGGCCAATCGGCAGCGACTCAGCACACCCTACCGCTTAGCCCTCGGACGTCATCGCACTTAGGTCCATCGCATTCTTTTCTTCTTTCCCGTTTTAGACGCCCCTCTCTTTGTGTATCAAGACAATACACATGAGCAGCTATTGTGGCGAAGGAGTTCCGATACCCCCGAATCGTCTCCATACTCTGTTTCCTTGCTGCAAACAACCATCTTCCGAGTCTCGCCGCTACGGACAACCAACTGTGTGAACCCACATTGAGCTTACATATTGGTCCGCCCACTTACACCGAGCTCTTGGGCGATCAACGGAGATTAACGTAAAAGCTAAGCTACTCCCGGGCCATTGCTGGCGAAATTGTAGTGATGGCGCAATAGATGATATCCCATAATCCCTTTTTATGCAGCATCTCCGGCGGGTGGAAGGGGGCAGTAAGTATGCTGGGAGAGGGTCTTGGTCACGGAATACCATCAACTACAATACCTTAGGTATACGCGACAGCTACAGTAGATACTCGTTTCGCGCCTCTCGTCAGAACCTTGATAGCCAGTGTCGCTGTCTGGGAGACGCCATTGGATGAGGACGGGTGTAACCCGCCACGATGCGGGGATCTTTGAGATCTTGTTCCAGCGAACGTGTAATTTCCGCAGGAAAGAAGTGATATTTCGGGTTGGACCATTTAACACGTGTCTTGGTCCTTGTGTTACTTTCATTACTCTACCTGGAATGGAAATAAGAGAATCGAACTTGGTCGGCCATGTTCAGGACACGGCCCACAGCGCAGTTCCATTCAGTAGCAGGGCCACCATCCTCATCCAGAAAGCAGAGCCTCAATGCAAATGCCCAACTGCAAGCAGACGTAGAAGAACTCGTTCCTCTTTTCTCACCGCTCATTCCCCTGGAGGGCCGGGGTAAGACACTTGGGTCTGTTCGCAGACATTGGATAAGTGCCTGTTGTGCTTGGTGTTTATGCGTGACCTGATGAAGTGCAGGTGAATATCTCGAAACGAAACTCGATTGTATGACACTACCATGGTGCCTGTCTGTTTGATCCGTTGGTGCCTGTTTATTTGATCCATAGATATCTACTAACTTGATCCATGGATGCTGCGCTTTGTAGCAAGGTGGGAAATCCGATTAGGGACACTACACAACGTCCAGCTCAGAATCCTTCTACCTAAGATGAAAGTAGCCTAGATTGCAGGACAGCCACTGACCAAGATCGTCCCCCCAAACATGCTAGGAGATCTCGATCAGCTGATAGGAGTTCATCAGGGAAGCTTATCAAACGCAGCAACGGTGAGAAGGCGCAACACAACAGTGACGGCGCGGACGGTCGAAGTGGGTTGCAAGGAATTTACAGACTCCCGTAAGTGCCAAGATGTCCTCTTGCAAGTCTGTAGTTGCTCCATTGGCTCTCATTTCCCTCTGCTCTGGGGAACAATCTCAATAGCCATTAATCGTGCGTCTCCAGGCTGGAAGACTGGATAACTTCTCGATGTTGGTGGTTGGTATTACTGTAGTCCCTATTTAGGTACCCAATGGCTCCCAAAGCCTGATCAACTACTTATCAAGGCAGGATTCAGTGGCCAACACCTCTCTTCCGAAAGCCAAGCTTCAAGACCAGCCGTTATTCAACCCTGTGACCCAGAGAGACTGCAGAAATACAAAGACATTATAAGTACAAAGAGATCTATAGCGAGCACGAGGTTGTATACCAGATCTGTATCAATCAAACCCAACGCCATTACCGGCGAGTGTTGGCATCAATCGTCGTCGTCATCATCATCGTCACTATCCAGAAGAATCTGGCGCCTCTTTTTCGCAGGGGGTTTCCGCGTCATGATACCATCGGTTTCATTATCTGTTGGTGGTTCAGGCTGTTCACCATTCAACCCCAGGTCTTGGCGACCAGAGCGTTTCTGGGCAGGTTTGTTGTCGTCGGGTTGGTGGAACAAATCATCCAGGTCGGGCATGTCGTTGTCACTGTCTTGGGTCTGGGTGAACTCCATCGGGACGTAAAACGGCTTCTCAAACCCAGATTTTGAACGCTCGTCCGGCTTGCCCGTCTTCTTACGAGAAGAAACGACAATGCTGACGTTCGATGACTCGGGCCCGGGTGAACAGGATATTGGCGAGCTATATCCGTCACTTCGGAGCATGCTCGACGGTATGTTATCATCCACGATGAACCCTTCCAGGTCAGCCCCGCTGTCGGAGTCATCCGATGCCTCCATGTCGCTTGTCCGGGTACAATCGTCACCGACTTCCTCCAGAGCATCACCTCGACCTCTGAAGCCACTCCGGCCGCGGCCTCTGCCTGTTCCGGATTTGCCCCGACCACGCCTGGCAGGAGTTGGTCTCGTTCTATCTCCACCCTCTCGACGGCCGTCCTCGAGACTATCTAAAGACGCCGGCTGCCGCTGCGGTTTCCGCCGTTGGGTAGCGGCGCCGCGAGTCTTCTTCGCAGTAGCCCGAGGCTTGAGTGACTCAGAAATGGAAGTTTCGACGTCCGAGAACGGGTTGGCAGTCTCTTGCCCATTTGTTAAATCAACCATGTCATGGTCAGCGCCACGGTTTTCGGAGGCAAAGGGCGGTACGCGCAAGGCCCTCCAGGCGCTGATGTCAGTTTCCTCGTTGAACCGAGAAAATCTGTCCCCACGTTCGCGAGATGCACCCAGGTTTCGGAATAGTTTGACCCATCGCCTTGTGTAATCGCTATGTTGCACAGCGGCTGTTGGACGGAGAAGCCGTTGTGCAGCTGGAAACCCATCTAGACGGGGTGCGCTTATCTCTTCCACCTTGGAGTTCTTGGATGGATATTGTCTGTAGAGCCGGTCGAGTTCAGCCAATTCCGAATTCTTCAGCACAACATCGGCCAACCTGGGAACGTCAGCGAGAAAATCGGTCTCGACGGGCGCTGATTTGCCCTTGACAGGCTTAGGCTTAGCCGACGACTGGCCGAAAAAGGAGGCCGAGGCTGTCGTGAAACCGGTCTCGACACCATCGGGCATGTTGAACTTCTTCTTCGCTGGCTTCTTGGCCAAACGCGCAGCCGACTTCTTTGGCTCTGGCAGGGAAGTGTTTTGTGTGTTCTCGATGGGTATATCGACGTGCCGCATTTCGACAGCGGGCTTAATGTCTCGTGGGACAATTCGGGTAGACAAGTCGTGGCGGAACTCGAAACGACTCCCCTCGCAAATCATAGCTTGCATCTTAGAATAGTTGTCCTTCGCCTTGGCAAAAGACTCCTCTTCTTTACCCTTCATCAACAAAAGAACAATACTGCCGGCTCGCTTTCGACCGGTTCTGCCCATTCGCTGTAGCATGCGAATCGGCGATGCCGAAGCGTCATAACAGATGATCAGATCAACTTGGCCGATGTCTAGACCCTCCTCGCCAATCGATGTGGCCACGAGAACATTATAAACACCGTTTTTAAACTGTTCGATCGTCTGAATCTGCTGCTTCTGTTTCATACCCTCACTCCTTTTGGAATCCGCCTGCCCGACGAAAACCGTGGCGCTGATGAGAGGTTTGTGCGTGTTGAGGAGACGAACGATCTCTTCTGCGCTGTCTCGATATTCACTGAAAACAATGGCTCTCGTGCTAGAGCCCTCCCCGGCGTCCATGAAGTGGTTCAGGAGCGTGTCGCAGAGATAGGTGAGCTTCGGATGTCCAATAAAGTTGTCAAGCTTCAGCCATTTCTGAACGGTATCCATCATCTCTCGGAAATTCTTGTCCTCCAGGATTTGGCGCCGATATTTCGAGCCTTTGCCTCCTTTTTCTTCCTCGGTGCTACGGAACTCGACCAGGTTGTCGTAGAACGGTTTAATCCCATGGAAGTTGAGCAGCTTAATCCCATGGGCGAGGCTTGTGAGTGTGGCGAAGATGGATCTAATCATACCCTTAGTCCCTTCGTTGGCATGCCTCCCTGGACCATTCATCCAGTCCCTCTGCGCTTTAACGAGGGTATACTGTGTCAGACCCATGGGGTCTCTGTTGTAATACGAGTTCAGAGACGCCAGTCTATCCACCAGTGGTTTGAGAGTCTTGGTGTACAGCTCTCTAATCAGCATGATCTCCTCTGAAGGATCTAGTACTATTGTATCGATGTTCCGGGAATGGACGTATTGACGGATATCAAGTGACTCTTCGGTACGGATCTCAACGTGAGAAATACCCAGGTTATCAATGACCTCTTGGACCGCTTCCACGGTGGAACCCGGAGTCGCCGTCAAAGCGAGCACGCGAAAACTTTGCGAAAACCGTCTGAGGAACTCGACAACTTTGACGTACGCATAGTCTCCTGTAGCTCGATGGGCCTCGTCGACTACCAGCAGAACTATTGACTTGGGATCAGCATAACCTTTGGAGAGATCATTGATCAATGTCTGTGGCGTCATGAAGAACAAGCGTTTCGTAGCCCATTCATCTTCTCGGAGGACCGGAGCTGTTTCCCCGGTAAGGAGGGTGGCCTGGGATCTAGGAATACCGGCAACATTCAGACAAGCCTCCACCTGCTGAGACGCGAGGGGTTTGGTGGGAGCCACGAAGATGATCTTTCCTTTCTTCGTCCAGCGGAAGAAGTTGAGTATGACTGTTGCGGCAATGAAAGTCTTTCCGAGACCAGTTGGGAGGGCGACCAAGGTATTCTTGAACAGGCTGCTCTTGACGATGCTGAATTGGTAGTCTCGAGTTGGGCCTAGGTTCGTGGGATAAACCCAGGTCACCAGTTCACCGCTATCAAGTTCATGATGAGTCGGTGGTTCACTAGCTGTGTCCCCACGGTATGGTCTACCTGAAGACACTTGAGATGGACCCTGACTGTCCGAGACGGGTTTGCCCCAGAGCGTAGTTTGGCGATAGTTTTGTTGCAGGCGAGATGCCGTGGCACTCGGTCTCACAGGTGAACTGTCAAATGCATCCGAAGGGATGTCATCAAGCTCATTATCTGGTCTTCTGGCCCCGAGTACACGGCTCGATGGTGCCTGTTTGAGGTTAGCACCAGTTTTATATAGATTGATCATGCAAGTCATGGATAGACAAGTGACATATTGCAACGGGTGGCGAAGGACCAGCTTGGGTTAGGAGCCAACGAAGCATGAGCTAGCATTTTCAAGGATTTATTACCAGATTGTTTGTTTGGACCGAACTGGGCTTGCCAAAGCCGTTAGGGGGATGTAAAACAGAGATCGGATTCGCGGTGGTGCCTCTATCGGAAGAAACATTCGCGAATGAGTTACCGGTACTGGCACCACTAGAGACAGTTGAGGCTGTTGCTGCATCCAATGCGACTATCAAGTCCTCATCGGCAACGTCGTCGAAATCGGTGAAGTCATCGTCCTCCTCCATGATGGGAAAGGGACTCGGGAGAGGTTCTCTCGCCGACCTAGTGGAGGGTTTCGTGGGGCGAGCTGGTTGCCTCCTAAAGTGGCATGTGGAAGATTCCCTTACACCACATCGCCTCGGGCAACTGGTCGAGACACTTTTATTGTCTTGCGAGAAAGCATCAACCGGTTGCGATGGCGGCGAGACTCGCTTGTTGGAATCCGAGTTGCCCCTCCAGAGTTGCGATCGAGGAACGCGACTGCGGATGTGGTAGCTGTGACTATCCAACGCGAAGCGTACCACCAGGTCACATGCTCAAGACCCACATCTCTGGAGCGGTCACGGATCTCAACATCCTTGCCAAGTCACTGGCAGCCAATAGAGTTGGTGGATTTCACTCTTCGAGGGAAAATAAACGGGTCTCTAGGTACCTACCGGCTATCAATAAGGTAGTCACTTTAAGTTTGCTTTGAACAAGATTTCGTCACCCGCTTCCTTTCCATTGCTGTTGTTGCCTTCTGCAACGAGCCGAGTGCCATTCTCTTTCTGGACATTGTTCTTTGAGAGGTCGCATTCCACTCTATTCTCTCTCCTTTACCATCGAATTCCATTTATTCTTCGAGACGAACCTTGGGTCCGAGTCATTCTCGCTCGTTCTCCCACCCCAGACTTTGCATCAAGTCTTGGGTTCGGAAGCCAAAGGCAACTTCCACACGAGTCTACTTCTCTGTCTTCAGAGCGCAATATCGCTGCTGGGTGAGTCTTGCGACCCGAAATCCCATTACATATGTTGGTGCTTTTTTCTTCGGCGCCTTTCGCTTGCTGCAGCAGGCTGAGCGTGATCAGCAATCTTTGTCGACCAAAAAACATCCCTGCCTATGGTTTGACTGACAGCGATATCCAAAATAGTCACAAAGCTCGACAGTCTGCACGACCTTCGGACCCGTGTCGACTCCCAGTCTCGTCCTCGCAATCATGGTTCCTCCCGCTGGTCGTGGCAAGCAGCAGTCTACCCGGACGAGTAGAGGAGGCGGGATCCAAAAGCGACGCGGGACTCCCAGGACGGACCGCGATGGAGACGTCTCGATGGATGCAGCGGGAAAGGCGCAAGGCCATCCTGCGGCTGCTGGAAATAATGCAACGCGCGGCGGGCGTGGTAGAGCTCCGACTAGGCTATCCTCGCGCGTTGCGCAGAACATTGCGACCTACATCGAGCATGATACTTCCAGCGTCCCCGGCCGCGGCGGACGTGGAAAGCTCGTTCCTGGCTCAAAGTCGCGATTCGCAAGCACCACAAAGCTCAAAGTATTGGGTCTCAAAAATAGCAAGGCGGCAGGGAATGCCGATGGCGGCGAGCGTGGCCTTCTCGACTTTCTTGAACGGAAAGCATCAAAAGGGGACAAGAAGATCACGATAAACAAGGTATGTATCAATCAACAGAAAACTCGACCGGGGCCCATTATCTAACATCCACGCAGTCTCAAGTGGACGGTGATTACGTATTTTTGAATGTCTCCAAAGAGGATGCCCCGGAGATCCTGCGACTTAATACCTTCTCGTACGCCGGCGCGCCGTTGACCATCACCGAAACGTCCGAACCGTGGCCGTCCAAGGCAGCCAAGCTGTCCGCGGCGTCTGTTAGCACCATTGAGCAGATGCGATCTGCGCTCGCTTCGCGCTACAATCCCGAGACCAAGGTGCTCGACCTCTCCGCCCTGTACCAAGACCCGATCCTTGTCGAGATGGGAATGTTCAACGGCAACCAGAGCACAACAGAGAAGGCGTTCCTGACCCTGGTACGACATGCCGCGGATCAATTCAAGACTCGCGAGGAGAAGAAGGAGGCTGTGCAGGCCGTGTCGATTGCCAGCAACCAGCTGGACAATGTGTCACAGGTGTTCACGCTCGCGGAATCCTTCCCTCAGCTGAGGAGACTGGATCTCAGCAACAACAACCTGGATGCCATCGCCAAGCTCAGCAGATGGCGGCATAGGTTCAAGGAA
>FTLB01008436.1_pt1 | contig 13202 bp, 13 predicted proteins | sample 1658291 | NCBI WGS metagenome assembly FTLB01 (sample SAMEA3914812, study PRJEB12502) | metagenome | biome: forest; material: soil | place: Canada | collected 2011-07-07 | depth 0.1 m
AATAAGAATAAAACTGTAATCCTTGTCATTATTTTTTCTACATAGGTAGTATTATAACTAAAGTATAAAAAATTGATGAGCAAGAAAATCAAGCCACTTTTATGCTATATTTTCTTTAAACTTTAAGCTTTAACCTTTCAACTTAGATTGTCGTTGGCACAGTTCTAAAAAATGTGCAAAACCTCATCAAACAGTACAAGCTCAAAAAATTATCAAGCAAAAAAACAAGCGATAACAACAAAATTAACAAGCGAAAACAAGCCCAATAACAAGTGCCAAAAATTTTCGTGTAAGAAAACCCACGCTATTATCTTTTTATAACTAGCATAAACTTCCAGAGGTTATATGCCTGGTTACTATTTTTAAGGTTAGCTTAAGAAAAAACAGCAGGGTTAATGCCAGTTGGCATAGGCTTTAGTAGTAGTTACTTTGCCTTTGCAAAAGTTTCTGTTCTTTGCATGGTATGCTCTTCACCTTCCAATACCAGTTTTTCTTCAGTAAGCTCCTTTACGGTTTTTTCCAATTTGCTACCATCTGTTAACTGTAGTTCCAGTTTCTTGTCTTCTCCGGTCAGTTCCCACTTGCCGTCTTCTGTTTTACCATCCTCAGTACGAGAAAAAGTACCGTCATTTTTAAAGGAGTAAGCCAGTGAAACCTGGTCTCCGGTAAGCGTTAAGCCTGCAAAGTTAAGCTGCGTAACCTTCCACTCTCCGGCAATAAGTTCTTTTTTGCTTTTAGAGCAGGCGCTTAAAGAGAAAATAAGTACTGAAAAAATAATGGCTTTGCTAAGCGCAGAAAAATTAGGTTTCATAGGTCTGAATATTAACGATTCTAAGCTATAAAATTATTTTACTTAAAACAAGCTAACATTTCTTTAGCCATAGGAGTTAATCTCTTACAATTATTTTTTATGGTAATCAAACTTCCCTTCTATGTTAAGGCTGTAGTTATTATTTTAGGGCTTTTTCTGGTTTTTTATATACTTAGTATTGCAAGGCACGTTTTTATAGTGCTTTCTATTTCTATGCTGCTGGCGGTGTTGTTGCTACCTATAAACAAGCGGTTGGAAAGGCTACGGTTTCCCCGTTCGGTTGCCATTATTATAAGCCTGCTTGTTGTTACCCTGTTTATATTCCTTTTTGTTTTTTTCATTTACAACCAAATTAAAATATTTACCCAGGATATGGGAATGATAGAGGCAAGGCTGCTGGAACTTATAGATAAACTAAGCGGCTATATTGAAAAGCATTATGGAATAGCAAAGGCCAAAAATACGGCATGGCTTAAGGAACACATTATTTCCGGCTTAAAAAAGAGCTCTACGCTTTTGGGCGCGATTCTTCCCTATGCTACTTCAACCATCACAGTGCTTGGCTTACTGCCCGTCTTTACTTTTTTTATGCTCTATTACAGAGATTTTTATAAAGAATTTATCCTTAAACTATTTCATTCAGATACCCACAATCAGGTGCTTCTGGTTTTAGAAAAAACAGAGGCCATTCTTCAAAATTACCTTATAGGCATACTAATAGTAACCAGTATTATATCAACCTTGCACTCGGTAGGGCTGTTGTTGTATGGGGTAAAATATGCCATATTCTTTGGCATAATGGCCGGTATCTTTAATCTGATTCCCTACGTGGGGGGATTGCTTGGTTTTGCCATGCCTACCCTATACACCTACATTACAGAGGGCTCTGTGTTAAAAGCAGGCGGCATAATGCTTATGATGTGGACTATACAATTTGTAGAAGGGCACTTTATAACGCCAAATGTAGTAGGCTCTAAAGTTAGCCTTAACCCCTTTGCCGCCATTGTTGCGCTTATTATTGGCGGGCATTTGTGGGGGCCGGTGGGCATGATATTATTTATACCATTTACAGCTGTGCTAAAAGTTATTTTCGACTCTATAGAACCGTTAAAGCCTTACGGGTTTTTACTGGGCAACCCCGCCAAAGAAAAGTCGAAAAACACTCCTTAGCTACAAATAATCAGGGGATTAATGCCTGATTAGATAATTAGTTATTAACAATTTAGAATGCGTGCAAGTTGTATAGGTAAAGAAAGTGGCTTACCGATTGTTTTAAACTGTTGAAGAGTATGAGAGCACGTTACTTTCGCCTAAATGATTTAATAATAGTTTTTCTTTTTCTTCTTGTTTTTTGCCCTTCATGTACTATGGAAACTACTGAAAGCAGAAACAAGGAAGCAATGAGGGTAAAATTTAAAGAAGATTCGCTAGCAGTAGCAGAACCTATTAATTATACAGATTCCATTGCAGTTACCGACACCATTGCTGAGGCGGAAGCATTGGCGGCAGCTGAAGAAAAGAAAAGCGAAGAATTTAAATTTGACGCTATTATTGATTATGTGTACAATCAATATACAGACGCGTCTACTGTAAAAACAGACCTGGATGAGATAAGAAAGCGCGGCAAGCTGGTGGCCCTTACAGGCTATAGCTATACCAGTTATTTCATTTACAAAGGCACTACTATGGGCTATGAGTACGAACTACTGGAAGCCCTTGCAAAACACCTGAATGTAGAATTAGAAATTGTGATCGTGCAGGACATGGATCAGATTTTTGATATGCTAAACCGGGGAGAAGGAGATATTATTGCAGATAACCTTACTATCACCAAAGAACGCGAAGAACTGGTTGATTTTACGGTTCCTCACAATACAACAAGGCAGGTGCTGGTACAGAAAAAACCACTTAACTGGCAGCAACTGAAAATACACGAACTGGAGAAAAAGTTAATACGCGACCCTTTGGGCTTGGCAGGTAAAGAAGTGCATGTGCGCAGAGAGTCGTCTTACTATTCAAGGCTGCAAAATCTTTCTAATGAAATAGGGGCGGACATTAAAATAGTAGAAGCTCCGGGAGATATGGAAACCGAGGAACTGATTATGAGGGTTTCTGAAGGTAAAATTCCTTATACTATAGCCGATGAGAATATTGCGCAACTAAATTTGCAATACTATTCTAATCTGGATGTTAAAACGGCTGTCAGCTTTTCCCAAAATATAGCCTGGGCGGTGCGCAAATCTTCTCCAAAGCTTAACATGGCAGTAAATGCCTGGATCCGTTCTATGAAAAAGGAACCGGCCTACTATGCCATATACAATAAGTACTATAAGGCCCATCAGGGGGTAGACTACATGGTAAATTGTAGCAAAAATTTATCCTGCGGCAGAAATATTTCCAGGTACGATAAGGTGATAATGAAACATGCCAAAGACCTGGGCTGGGATTGGAGGCTGCTGGCTTCGCTCATCTACCAGGAATCGCAATTTAAACCAGGGGCAAAATCATGGACTGGGGCGTCGGGGCTTATGCAGCTTATGCCAGCCACGGCAGAGGTATTTGGCGCTACTAATCCAGCAGATCCATTACAAAGCCTGGAAGCGGGAACAAAATACATTAAATGGCTGGATAACTATTGGAAGCCGCGCGTGCCAGATAAGCAGGAGCGTATCAAGTTCATTATGGCCTCTTACAATGTAGGGCAGGAACATGTGGCAGACGCTCAAAGGCTTGCCGTTAAGTACAATAAAAATCCCCAGGTATGGGAAGACAATGTCGCTTATTTTCTGCTACAGAAATCGAAACCTAAGTACTGCGCTGACCCAGTGGTAAAATATGGATATTGCAGAGGCAGAGAGCCATACAATTATGTAATTAATATATTAGACAGGTACCAGCATTATAAAAAGCTTATTCATACTGAAGGCTAAAAACAAATTCCGTATTTTGTGGTATTATAACAGGATAAATTTTTTATGGAATTACATTCAATGCTGGCGCATTTTCCCGTGGCGCTTTTTATCAGCTCCTTTGTTTTTGCAATTATTGGGCTTTTTTTTAGAAGAGGCTTGGTAAAAGACTTACTACTATGGAACATGATAGTAGGCCTGGTAGCTTCTTTTGCGGCTCTTTATACAGGCCTTCGGGAAGAGCATCAGATTATACACGACCATGCCATTCGCGAGTTGCTTGTTATTCATAAAAGAACGGCGTATATAGTTACAGGCGTTTTTTTTGTGCTAACCTTATGGATAGGCACAAGAAAACGGCACATGAGAAGCTTTGAATACATTTCTTTTGTAGCGTTTTTATTGCTTTCGAGCATTACTGTATGCTACGAAGCATATTCAGGAGCTGAAATGGTTTTTCAGCATGGGGCAGGGGTTAAACCTGTACAAGACGAACTGAGGCTAAAATACCCACAAACCAAACCAGAAGAACAACCCGAAGAGGAAGTTTTTTAGAAAACGCCCCCTTTTTGTAAAATCAGCAATTATTTGTCTATTAGATAAATAAATATTTTCTAATAACTAATTCGTTTTTGGCATAAAACTTGTCCGTTAGAAAATCTTAAAATATCTGTAATTTTACATATACCATTATTAAACTGCCGTTAATGTCGTTCCGCCAAAGAATACTATTACTCGCTTTTTTATTCTTTTCTATAAATTATTCTGCTTATAGCCAAGGCTGTAGCGATGCAGGTTTTTGCACTATGGGAGCTATGAGGCCCAACCAGAGTTTTCCTAAACGGTTTAAAGCTAAAATGGTATCCTTAGAAATGGGGCAATACTATGGCTATACAAAGTTCCAAACCCATGTTTTCACCTACTTTGCAGATATGAATATAGCGGTAGGGCCTAAAACCAGCATACAAGTTAAAGTGCCCTACACAATAGTTCGTGGCGAGCTGGGAAGCGCGCATGACTTTGGAGACATTTCTTATAGCGCTACACGAAACCTAGTACGCAATGACAAATATCAGGTTAATGTTACGCTGGGAGGTAAAATACCCACCAATAATTCCAACCTCACCTCTAACTTTTATGGCCATAACAATTTGGTTATGCCTATGTATTACCAGACCAGCCTGGGCACTTACGACATTGTTCTTGGAGGATCGGTGATAACCAGGAAATGGCTTTTCGCAGTGGGTTATCAGGAAGCGCTGAATAGTAATAAAAGTACGTTTATACGCCAGAATTGGGAAAATGCAGACCCTGCCGCTAACGAATATCCGGAATCTTACCATTTAAAAAGAGGAAACGATGTGATGCTAAGAGTTGAACGCAATTTCCGTTCGTCAAAGTTTAATGGCTATGTGGGCTTACTTCCCATTTATCGGATTAATAAAGATGTAGTTACAGACTCTTTAGGGCAACGCGTAAAAGCGCCGGGCAGCAATGGCCTCGCTTTAAATATGCTATTTGGGGTAGGATACAATTTATCTACACGATCTGCCATAAAATTTCTTATAGCTCTGGCTCCAATATCAAGGCAGCACAATCCCGATGGTTTATCAAGAATATTTGTAAACTCAATTAGCTACGAGATCCGTTTTTAATTTCATGAACTATCTTTTCAAAATACTACTAATACTTTCGCTCATACTGCCAGCTTTTGTAGTTGCGCAAAAGAAGCAGGATAAGCCTAAGCAAAAGCTTGCTGTGGCCGATTCGCTTTTTGAAGAAGGGGATTATAAAGGCGCTATAACGTATTACGAATCTGCGGCGACTTTGTATAAGAATTCCAGCAAGGATGCCTATATCCATTGCGAAAATAAAGTAGCAGACTGCCAGGTAAGACAGGGCCAGTTGGACGAGGCGCTAGAGCTTACCGATAATATGCTAAGAGAAAGCGCCACTGCCGGGCAAAAAGCAGAGTTGAATACTACCATGGGTTTGATTTACCTTAACAAGGGACGCTACGATGTTGCTCTTGACTATTTTAACAAAGCCCTTGCTTATTATAAGAAACAGGAAAAGAAAACTGAAGAAGATGCCTACTGCTACAACAACCTAGCGCTAACCTATTGGACAACCGGCAATAACCAGCTTGCGTTGGAACACATGAACGAAGCGCTGGATATAAGAAAAGAGTTGTATAAAGAGAATCATCCACTGGTAGCGGCGTCTTATAATAACCTTGGTCTTGTTTATTCTGACCTTGATTTAAAAGCCGCCATGGAAAACTATAAGAAAGCGCTGGATATATACACCAAGCTTTACAAAAGTTCGCATCCGGTTATTGCTACTACCTACAACAACATAGGAATTATTCAGAGAAAACAAGCCGACTACAATAACTCCTTAGTCTCTTTTAAGCAATGCCTGGCTATGCGAATAAGCCTGCTTGGCGCAGAGCACGCCAATGTTGCTTTTGTTTATTCCAGTATAGGCCAAACGTTTTCTGATCTGGGCAAATACGATTCCGCTTTAGTATACCAGCAAAAGGCGCTTGCCATTTACAAAACGGTATATGGAGATAAACACCCTGAAGTCGCTAACACCTATAACCTGATAGGTTCGGCATTGGAACAGCAAAAGAAGTACGACCTTGCGCTAGATAATTTTCAGGAGGCCCTTTGCACAAACTCGCCTGGTTTTAATGATAAGAATGTTCTTATTAACCCTTCTATAAACAACTACTACAACGCCAACCTGCTTCTGGTATCGTTATTGCTTAAAGCCAGAGCCTTGGAAAGCAGGCATTATGGAGAAACTTTAAAGTTAGACGATCTAAAACTATCTCTTGCAACGCTGGAATTATGCGATTCGCTTATTGTTAAGATAAGGCAGTTAAGAACGTCGAAGGCAGATAAGCTACTATTAGGTAAAACCGCTTCAGAGATATACGAAGACGCAGTAAGCGTTGCTTTTACACTAAGCGAGATTACGCTTAAAAAGAAATACTACCTGGAGAAGGCGTTCATTTTCTCGGAAAAGAATAAAGCTTCCGTACTACAGGAATCTATTGCAGATGCCGAGGCCAAGAGCTTTGCCGGTATTCCTAAAGAATTGCTGGAAGATGAAAAAGAACTGAAGAGCGATATTACTTTTTACGAACAAAAACTGGCAGAGGGCCCCTCAAAAGAACAGGAGAAACTATACAGGGTAAAATTATTTACTGTTAACAGAAAGTACGATGACTTTATAAAAGGGCTTGAGAAAAAATATCCCGGCTATTATAACCTCAAGTACAATCAACAACAGGTTAGTATAGATAGTATTCGAAAAGCCCTGAACAAGGAAACAGTACTGCTAAGTTACTTTATTGCAGAAGGCAGAAAGAAGCTTTATACGTTTGTGCTAACTGATAAAAAACTTAAAGCTTATGAAATAACCAAAGATGAGTTTTTTGATAAAGATGTAAAAGCATTTAGAAATGCCATTACCCACCAAGTAGACGAAGCCTACATTGCATTTGCCCGCACCCTGTATAAGCAGCTTGTGCCAATGTTTCCCTTCATGCCTAATTTATATAAAGATCGTTTTCCCAAGCTTCATTTAACTACTATAAAGAAACTAGTTATTATTCCAGAGGGTAGCCTGGGCTCTATGCCTTTTGAAGCCTTGCTGGTTAAAAAAGTAAAAGAGGAAAACAAAGGCGATTTCACTAAACTCCCTTACCTGGTTAACTACTATTCGGTAAGTTATGATTATTCTGCAACGCTGTTTATGCAGGCGCAAAAGGAGTCCAATGCCTACAAACGCAAGCCTTCTGTTTTCTTATGCGCGCCGGTTACATTTAACGCTTCTTTAAAATTAGCGCCATTATTAGGCTCCGAAACAGAGGTAAAAAGCATAGACAGCCTATTCGACAAAAATGGAAACGAGGCAAAGGTATATCTTAACAAGAAGGCAACGGAGGAAGTTGTAAAATCGCCTGAGATAAAAAAATACAAATACCTGCATTTTGCAACGCACGGCATAGTAAACGAAGAAAAGCCGGAACTATCAGAAATATACCTTTCGCCAAAAGACGATGAAGACGGCAATCTTTATTCTGGGGAAATTTATAATTTAAACATCAATGCCGACCTTGTTACGCTTTCTGCCTGCCAAACAGGACTAGGTAAAGTAAGCAAAGGCGAGGGCATAATAGGCTTAACAAGAGCATTGCTGTACGCCGGTAGCAATAACCTGCTGGTTTCTTTATGGAGCGTAGCAGACCGCTCTACCTCCAACCTGATGGTTAATTTTTACGACAACCTTATAAAAAGCAAAGGGACAGACTATTCCTCTGCGCTAAGAGAAAGTAAACTTAAACTGATTTCAGATAACCAATTCTCTCGTCCATACTATTGGGCGCCTTTTATTCTTATAGGTAAGTAATTAGCAGTCTCCGCAATACACGCCTATTTCTATAATTTTGGCGTCTTTCAGCAGTTGCTTTGGCTTTCCTTCTATGGTTTTAAGCTTTATAGGCAAAGCAGTTCTAAGCAATACATTTCCACTGGGTATAATAATCCAGGTTTTGTTGTTTAGCTCAATCCCATGCAAGGTATCGCCTGTAAAATCTTTGGCGTTCATTCCTACCTTTATCCCTTCTTTACTAGTAAAAGCGGTACAGTTGGTATGGATAAAAGTAATCAGGCTTATAGCTTCATTAGTTTCGGCAATTACCGAGCCACCAGAATCTGGCTTCACAATGGCCGCCCTCCACTTAATTTCCGATTCAGTAAAAAAAGTCTCTTCGGCATTGGGGTAATTCTTAAAAACCTTTTGCACGCTGTCCCCTAATAGTATTTTGCCCATCCCGATAGAGGTTACTGCATAATCGCTACTCGGAAGATCTGGATAGCCGTAAAATTTGGGTTTTGGCTTAGGCGTTGCTTGTTCCTCTGCTTTTACTAACGGTGCTTTTTCTTTCTTTTCCATGCAGCAAGTCATGGTAATCAGAAAGGAGTAAGAAATCGCAAGCAAAAATCTTTTCATAGCAATAAAAGCAGGGGAGCAAAAATAGCCAACATTTTTTTTTATTTTTGAATAAATTCATCCTATGAGCCTCAATATCTTTTTTGACCCGGTGAAAGAATCGCTTTTGCAGGGAAAGTTTGAGCCGTCTTCGCTTATTCACTACATAAAAATCAATAAAGACGCCTTTCCTGAGTGGGGCAGCGCTAATCTGGCGCTGATAGGGTTAACGGAAGAGCGCGGCACTTTAACTAATAAAGGGACAGAGAAAGCGGCTGACGCTCTTAGAAAGAAGCTTTATAGCCTGAAGAGGGGAACTGGGCATTTGAAAATAGTTGACCTGGGGAACCTGCGAAATGGCGAAAACCTGGAAGATACCTACCTGAGGATAAAAGAAGTATGTGAAACGCTTATTCAGAACAATGTGGTTCCTATGCTTATTGGCGGCTCGCATGACCTGGATTATGGACAGTTTATGGCCTATGAAAACTATGCTAAACCCATTACTTTTCTGACAGTAGACGCAGAAATTGACATGCTAGAGCGGGAAGATTTTGGACTTAATAAAAGCCATTCCCATAAAATACTAGTACACAAGCCTAATATTATTTTTCACTACAGTCACTTGGCCTATCAAACCTACCTGACTGATCAGGAAACGCTTTCCGTTTTTGAAAAACTCTTTTTTGAAGCCTACCGGGTAGGGCAAATTCATGAAAACCTGGAAGAAGCCGAACCTGTAGTTAGGCACGCCGACCTTATGAGCTTTGATATGGGGGCTATTAAACAAACGGACGCTCCGGGCAATAGCGATGCGCATCCTTTTGGGCTTACGGGTGAAGAAGCCTGCCAGCTTTGCTGGTATGCAGGCCTAAATCCTAAAATGAGTTCTGTTGGTTTTTATGAGTTTAACCCTGATGAAGATAAAAAAGAACAGACGGCAGGGGTGTTAGCCACTATGATATGGTATTTTATAGAAGGCTATTATTTAAGGAAAAACGATTTTAACCTGGCAGACCCGCAGTACGTAAAGTATACAGTGTCTATGCAAGAGGATCCTCATAAACTGGTGTTTTATAAAAACTCCCAAACGGAAGAATGGTGGATGGAAGTGCCCTATTCTTCAGTGAGATCTAATGATGCAGAACGTTCTATTGTGCCGTGTAGTTATAATGATTATAAGACGGCAAGCAATGGCGAGATCCCTAATAGGTGGATACTTACACATGCCAAATTGATATAGAATGGAAGAAGCGAAAGATGTAACTGTAGTTGATAATTATACCCTTGCCACTGCCACCCAACGGCTATTGGCTTTTGGTATAGACTACCTGATTTGTTCCCTGGTTTTTTTTATCCCTGTCCCTTATTTGGGCGCATTGTTCAGTGTGTTATACCTGCTAACACGAGATGGTTGGAGTTTTTTAAACTACAAATCCATTGGAAAAAAAATAATAAACATACGGGTTATAAAAGGAGATAATACACACATAAATTTTGTAAGCTCTGTAAAAAGAAACCTGGTATTTATACCTAATTTATTGTTGATATTCACTCATGAACATTTGTATTACGCGGTGCTTCTTATTGATTTAGTTATACTAGCTATAGAGGTTTACCTCATCTATACTTCGGACGATTCGCAAAGGCTTGGCGATAATATTGCCGATACGCTGGTAATACAAGACGATATATGACAGAAGAGAACCTGCCTTTGTATACTATTTCACAGTTAGCGCTTCGCAATGGGAACGATAAAGAAGAGATCTGGTGTGCTTATAAAGGGAAAATTTATGACGTTTCCAAGTCGCGTTTGTGGAGAAGCGGAAAACATTATGAACACTGGGCTGGGCAAGATCTTACAGAAGAGCTGGCAGATGCTCCGCACAATGAAAATGTTTTTGATAAATTTAAAATTGTAGGTATATTGAAAACCTAAATTTTTTTGAATATAAAGTACTGAATATAATGATTGGAATAGTAGAAAGCGGATCGACAAAAACAGAATGGTTATTTATAGATAATAACAATGGTAACAAAAGATACCATAACAGAACACTTGGTTTTAATCCTTTTTATCAGAGCGTTGACGATATATATAAGACGTTGAAAAACGATCTTCTTCCAAACCTGGAGTTTGCGGAAACTGTACAAAAGATATACTATTACGGAGCAGGCTGCGAGCAGGAAGGAAACAAAGTAAAAGTACGAGAGGCATTTAAAAAAGCTATGCCAAACACACATATTGATGTAGAGCACGATTTGTTAGCGGCGGCAAGAGCTTTATTCGGCGATAAGCCGGGGCTGGCCTGCATTGCAGGAACGGGTTCTAACACTTGTTACTACGATGGTAAAACAGTAGCTAAGAATGTGCATTCGCTTGGCTTGTTCTTAGGAGATGAAGGCAGCGGTGGATACAAAGGAAAATTGCTTATACGGGAATACATAAGAAAGTCGCTTCCAGCACACTTAAACGCTGATTTTGAAGCTACTTATGTAGACCGGACAGACGAAATACTAAACAATGTATACGGCAGCGAAATGCCAAGCAGATACCTGGCCTCTTTTGCGCCCTTTCTTCATAAACACGTTGGGGATCCATTTATTCATAATTTGGTATATAAAAGCTTTGACGAGTTATTCGATAATTGCATTCTTAAATATGAGAACTGTAGAGATCTTAGTATAGGCTTTGCCGGATCTATCGCTTTCCATTTTAAAGACGCCCTTAATGCAGTGGCGGCGAGCAAAGGCTTGAAAGTAGATATTATAGACCCTAGTCCTTCAGAAGCGCTGGTAAAATACCATCTGCAAAAACAAGCTTTATGAATGTAACGGAAGCTCAATCCAGGTACAATCATCTGGAAAAACTATCAGCCGAGGAGCTTCTGAAGCATATTAACGACGAAGACAAAACTGTTCCCTTTGCTGTAGAAAAAGCGTTGCCAGCCATTGAAAAACTAGTGGCCGCCCTGGTTCCTAAGTTGAAAGAAGGAGGCCGTCTTTTTTATATAGGGGCAGGCACTAGCGGCCGCCTTGGCATTGTTGACGCTTCCGAATGCCCGCCAACCTTTGGCGTTCCACAAGACCTGGTAATAGGAATAATAGCCGGGGGCGATACTGCTATACGAAAAGCAGTGGAATTTGCCGAGGACAATAAAGAACAAGCCTGGGAAGACCTTAAAAAATTTAACATTACATCTAAAGATTTTGTAATAGGCATAGCCGCCTCAGGGCATACGCCTTATGTAATTGGCGGCCTTGAGCTATGCGCAAAACACAACATACTTACAGGTTGCATTACCTGCAATAACAATACCCCGCTGGCAACCGCAGCAAACTACCCGATTGAAGTAATTGTAGGGCCAGAATTTGTAACGGGTAGCACCCGCATGAAGGCAGGCACTGCGCAAAAGCTGACGCTAAATATGATCTCTACTACTGCCATGATACAACTAGGCAGGGTAAAAGGAAACAAGATGGTGGATATGCAATTGAGCAATAACAAACTGGTAAAGCGGGGAATTAAAATGCTTATGGATGAGTTGAAGCTGAAAGAAGAAGACGCAAAAATGCTTTTAGAAAAGCATGGAAGCGTTAGAAAAGCCATAGACAAGTTCAATAGCAATGCATGAGATAGAGCCATTCTACAACTGGGATATCCACTACAACGCCGCTGACGATGAACGCTCTCCTTTTTATGGAGCAACGTACAATATGATGGAGTATACCCGCGAAATATATGGGTACTACATACACCCTCTCTGGGATTTTATTGGTTCAGAGACTCTTTATCTTAAAATTCTTTTTGCAGATTATAATAAGCGTTTTGTGATTATAGAACTGTTTGGGGAGTGGAACGATACCCTGCATAACGACATTATGCATTTTAAGCGTAATGTTATTGATTATTTGCTTCCGCAAGGCATTAACAAGTTTATTCTGATAGGGGAGAACGTATTAAACTTTCATGGTTCGGACGACTGCTATTACGAAGAATGGTTTGAAGAAGTAGAAGACGGCTGGATTGCTGCCATAGGCTTTAGAGACTTTGTTATGGAAGAGTGGAAGAAATACCACCTGGATTACTTTATAAACTTTGGCGGCACATTAGAAATTGACAACTGGAGAACATTAAGTCCGCTGGTCTTTTTTGATAAGGTTCAGAAATCAATACAACTTCGGCTAGAATAGGCTCATTTGCAAGCGTTCTACCAATGCCGCCTGCGAAATGTAATACCTCTTATTCGTTCTTATCTCTTTGCATAAAGCCCTGGTCCGGTTTACTTTTTCCTTAATAAATACCCTATTGTTAAACCGAAATGTTTCTGCTGTTTTTACATCAGACAAGAACTGGAATTTGTTATTTGCATCGTATAGGCTAAGGCATTTAATAAGGTCAATATCAGAGCAAGAAGAGGCTTTTGGATTTTTTAGATAGTTAGTTAGCGCGGCTAATATATCTGGCGGAAAAA
>FTLB01012004.1_pt1 | contig 13190 bp, 12 predicted proteins | sample 1658291 | NCBI WGS metagenome assembly FTLB01 (sample SAMEA3914812, study PRJEB12502) | metagenome | biome: forest; material: soil | place: Canada | collected 2011-07-07 | depth 0.1 m
TGTATTGAAAATGAATGCAGCGCCACTCTTTTCATCAAAGGCTCTTCTTCCGTATCCTTTTTTAGGTTAAATTTCTTTTTTATTTGCGAAAGAAATAATTGTTGCCCTCCATATTGAACATCTCCTACAATTGGAGCCTTCAAAAATGTTAAATGTATACGTATCTGATGAAGGCGCCCTGTAACGGGCATACATTCCAATAAAGTATAACCGCTAAACACCTCCAGGGTATTAAAAATGGTTTCTGCATCCTTGCCTTTGTGCCTGTCTATTTTAACCAAACCTTTGTCCAGCACACTAATGGGGGCGTTGATGGCAATTCCTTTCAAATCGTGTATTCCCTCTACCACCGCATGGTATACTTTGGTGATCTCCCGGTGTTCGAACTGCATGGAAGCGCTCCTGTAGGCCTCGCTGTTTTTAGCTATAAGCAATATGCCCGATGTTTCTTTATCCAGCCTATGGCACAACTGCGCATCGGCATGATATTCTTTGGCCAGCCTTAAAATGCTTGGGGCTTCGCCTAATCGCTCATCCAGAGAAGAAATGTAAGGGGGTTTGTTTATTATAATATAATCTTCGTTTTCCCTTATTACTAAGTCCTTAAAATTAACCTTTTTCATTTATTACTTTTCCCTTAGCAAGCCTGAAGGAGAATACCGTTCCCTCTCCTACTGTGCTTGTTACTGTTATTTTAGATTCATGAGCTTCCAGGATGTGTTTTACAATAGAAAGGCCCAAACCTGTTCCTCCTTTGTCTTTAGACCGGCTTTTCTCTATCCTGTAAAAGCGTTCAAATATGCGGTTCAAATGTTTTTCTTCTATACCCGGGCCGTCGTCTTTTATAGATGTATACACAAATTCATTCTCCACTATAAAAGAGGCTACAACTGTGCCTTTTTCCTTTCCATATTTAATGGCGTTTACAATCAGATTGGTTAGTACCTGCCCCAGGCGGTATTTGTCGGCATAAACATAAACAGATTTGGGGGAATATTTATAAAACTTTAGTCTTACCCCCTTTCTTCTTGCCGTATCTTCTAACTGCTCGTATATATCTTCCGTCAACTTGGCAATATCAAAATTCTGATACTGCATCTTAATCTCTCCAATCTCTAACTGAGAAATGGTGATGAGATCTTCTACCAGCACATTTAAGCCATCCAGGCTGGTAGCGGCCTTGTTCAGGAACCTGTCCCGTACCTGCTCATCGTACATAGCCCCGTCTATTAATGTATGCACAAAGCCCTGGGCAGCAAAAATAGGGGTTTTTAATTCGTGAGACACATCGGCCAGAAATTCCCGTCTAAAGGTTTCCAGCTTTTTCAGCTCATTAATTTCTTTTTGTTTGGTTTCTGCAAACTCTGCTATCTCTTCTTTTATAAGAGACAGGGGATTACCAGCTTCAACCAGTTCGTTCCTGTTTCTTTTGGCGCCGCCAATATTAATATCGTAATTCTTTCTTTTTATTCTTTCCAGCAGGCTATGTATCTCATTAATCTGGCTAAACACAAAATATTCCAGGGTAACAAATACTAAAATGAAACTGATGATAAAAACAACAATGGGCACTATCCAGAAACTGCCGTTGTAGCTATGGGAAAGGTAGATGATTGTTGAAGTAAAGAATGATATTACAAAGGCGAGAAAGAAGCTTAGTATTTTGGAATTGAAAAACATTACAAAATGCCTACTTCCAATTTATAACCTATGCCTTTAATGGTTCTGATGTATTCTTCTCCTATTTTTTCTCTCAGCTTTCTTATATGCACATCAACTGTACGCGGCACTACGTATACGTCCCCCCATATAGTATTTAGTATCTGGTCGCGGGTAAATACAGTATTAGGGTGTTTAAAGAGAAAATAAAGGAGTTCAAATTCCTTTTTTGGTAAATTGAGCTTCTCTCCTTTTTTGGTTACTGTATAGCTTTCTTTGTCGATAGTAATTTCTCCCAGCGTGAAGGACTCTTTTTTAACTTCTATGTGAGCATCGCGCTTAAATAGCGCTACTATACGGCTTACCAAGGCCCTTGGCTTTATAGGCTTTGTAATGTAGTCGTTGGCTCCGCCTTCAAAGGCAGCTATTTCAGAATATTCTTCCGAACGCGAAGTAAGAAATAGTATAAATACATTTTTAAGCTTACTATCTTCCCTTATTTTTCTGCATGCTTCTATGCCGTCCATTTTAGGCATCATTACATCCATTAGAATAAGCTGTGGAAGAAAGGATTTTGCCTTTTCAACCGCTTCTTTGCCATCGGCAGCTTTTTCAATCACAAAGCCTTCCTTTTCCAGGTTGTACTGAAGCATCTCCAGTATATCCGGCTCGTCGTCTACCAATAGAATTTTACGTTCCTTGCTCATCTATTTACACATTTGTTGCAACGTTGCTTCAAGGCTTTCGCCCCGCAGGTTCTTGGCTACTATTTTACCGTCTTTGCCAATTAAAAACGTAGCTGGTATAGATTTTACAGAGTACAATTGCGCAGCGGACGACTGCCATCCTTTCAGATCAGAAACATGGTTTGGCCAGGTAAGTCCATCCTTTTGTATGGCCATCGCCCAGTTGTCTTTACTATTATCCAGCGAAACGCTGAATATAGTAAACCCCTTGTCTTTATATGTCTGGTAAGCCTTTACCACATTTGGGTTTTCCTTTCTGCATGGGCCACACCAAGAGGCCCAGAAATCCAATAGTACTACTTTGCCTTTTAAAGAAGAGAGCGCTATGGTTTTACCAGCAGGGTCTGCCAGTTTTATGTCTGGCGCTAAATCGCCTATGTCTACCGGCCCTTTAGGCAGCTCTGCCATTATTTTTTTAGCGAAGCGCGACGTAGGATATTCTGTTATATAAGCGTTAGCAATTCTTTTTGCAAACGATTCGTCGTAGGAGATAAATATTCTAATAATAGAGAGGTAAAAAATCTCTCTTGCTTTTGTGCCTTTTGGCGCCTTAGCCAATACTACTTCTGAAGAAGCCTCTGCATCCTGCAGATTGGAAGGTGAATAGCGGCGCAGGTAAACGGATATTTTTGTGGTAAGAATATCGCTGTTCGCCAGCTCAGGGTCGCTAAAATCTTGGGCGGTAAAGAAATTATTCTGCGTTGCTGAGTCCAGCATAAAAACATCCAGAATCTTTGGTAGGTACAGTTTCTTGTTGTTTTCAGTAATGCTTTTAAAATAGTACTGTTTGGCCCTGTTAAGTGAATCGAGCTTGCTTTGCAGCTTTTGTATTTCAGTATTGTAGGCCTGCTGATCGCTTGTGGTTTGCCCCAGCGTTTGCGCCTGCTGCTTTAGTTTGTCTACGTTGCTTTCAAAGTTTTTTGTATAGAAAATAAAATCATTGTATAAGGCATTTTCATCAGAACCTTCTATAGTAATACTTGGCGGCGAAATTTTTAAATCTCCGGCTATAGAGATGTTATGCTCATCTCCTAGTATCATTACAAATGAAATATTATCAGATACGCCTATTTTATACATGCCGCGAGGCAGGCCGTGTTTAAAATCAAATTCAAATTTACCATCGTGAAGAGTAGTAGAATCTGTTTTATAAACTTCGGGGCCAAAGAAGCCATAAAGGTATATGCGTTTGTACTCGGATGAGTTTTTTAACTCTCCTTTTATTTTAATGGGTTCAGCGTATCCTGTAAGGGAAAAAATAAAACACCAGATAAGCGGCACTATAAATCGGATATTCATGCTTTAAAATTAGCAATAAATATCGGGAGGCGAAACTTAAAATTACTTATTAAAGCACATGTTATTACGTAGTCCCTGGTAATTTTTTAAATCTATTTCTACAGATCCCACAAACATAGCGGCTTCAATTTTGAGGGCTACACGGTTTTTATCGTCAGATAACCAAAGCTTTATAGAATTTTCGCCATCAAATAAACTATTGGGGGGCATAATGGGGCTAAGCTGAATTGCCCGTATTGTGCCAAATTTGGTATCTACAGACTTTCTGCCCAGGTACCTAACCCGGAAATCGTATATTTTATCTTCCAGGAAAGCGCTTATTTTTATAGTGTCTCCTACTTTAAAACGGTTATAATCCAATGTTCTAAGGTAAAAATAGCCGCTTACCAGATCTTGTACATTTTTAGGGATAGGGTAATTTTTAGTTTCCCTGTCTTTTTCTTTCCTGGCTTCTCGTTCTACGGTAGCTACGCCTTTAGTATAGTCGTAAAAAACATTTTCTTTAAGTCGGTAATGCCCTTCTTCAATATGCCTGTAAAATTTTTGCGGGATGGTTGTAGCGGTATCCATATACGTAACCCAGGTGTCGCGTACCTTTAAGGCCAAGGCAAAAGCATTGGAAGAATGGCCCAGTATAGCGGCTTTATAGCATACTTTATCATTCACCTTATAAAGCTGTGGAAAAATCTCGATGGTAGCTTCACCTGCATTTATAAATCCATAGTGAATACGGTATTCCAGTCTTTCGTGGGGGCCAAAATACGATGGCGGAGCTACAAATTTTTGCCCTGTAAACGAAAAACAAGAAGCGATAACCAGGAGGTAAAAAAATGGCCTCTTCATAAATATATTATTGCCTATACAGGATAAATTAAAAAACGCGCCTTTTTGTTATAAAGACGCATATTTCTTTTTAAGGTAAGCCAGGTAGGTCTTAAAGTCGGAATGAAAAGAGGATATAAATTCCTTTTCAAATTCATCCTGTTCCCCATTGTATCTTTTATAATCCATAAAATAGGTATTATTTATTTCGCCTACTTTGTGCCTGCTCCTTTTTTTACGCAAGCCGTCCATAAAAGATTGCAATTCTTCCTTTATTTGCCCCATCAGGGCCTTCTTTTTAGTTAACTTAAACGTATAACTGTCGTTTGGTTTAAAAGTATGGTAAAGGCTGTCTAGCCGTTCGGCTGCTTTAAGCACAAATTCCGAATATAAATGATGCCTGCTGTCCGACTGTATATACTCCTTATACTCTTCCGAATCTTTGCCGTACTTAACTTCTAAAAACTGCAAAGCGCCCTTATCGCCTACAAAACTGGCCAGGTTCTCATTAAACTCTACATTGTCTTTTACATAAAGGGTGCCGTGCGTTAGCTCATGAATAATAAGGTTTGCCAGGCTTCCGGCAGACCTGTCCAGCATTTCGGAAAGAATAGGGTCTTTAAACCAGCCCAGGGTAGACCAGCCCGCCACCTCGTCTATAGAGGTATCGTAGCCTTCTTTTTTTAGTCTTGCTTCCTCAGCCTTTGCCTTATCCAGCTTAAAAAATCCTTTGTAAGAAAAGCTGCCCAGCAGAGGAAACTCCCATTCTTTGGCTTTTAGCTCGAAGGGTTCGCAGGCGGTAACAATCCAAAGAATAGGCTCGCCGTGCTGGTCGTAAAAAGTGGTATAGTTCTTTGAATACTTAAGGCCAAGCGAATCGAAAGCGTAAGATCTGATCTCCTCTATCAACCTCAATTGTGTTTTTACAGAATCGGGTACAGATGGATCTGCCATTACCTCTTCCACCGGCTTTGCATTCCATATTACTTTTACCTGTCCATAGCCCTGCGCGATTCCGTAGGCAATAAGTTTGTACTGCCATACCAACAGCGCCGCTATCACAAACAGAATGCTATATATAATTTTCTTTTTCATACCTCTTTTGCAAATCAACTAAAGATTTATAACTAAAAAAAAGCAACTTGTTTATTGTTTACTAAAAATTTTAGTAAATTGCCCCTTGTTAATTGAAGCTAAAAGTATTAATTTCATCTATTAATTCTGACAAACATACCACAACCTAGTAATAACAAAAAATCATGAATAAGAACTCGGAAAAGTTTAAAGCTTTGCAGCTTACTATTGATAAGCTGGAAAAATCGTACGGCAAGGGAACAGTAATGAGACTGAGCGATGAAAAGGTGGTGGATGTGCCGGCCATATCTACGGGTTCTTTGGGCTTAGACCTGGCTTTGGGTATAGGTGGAGTGCCTCGCGGAAGAATAGTTGAAATATACGGCCCGGAGTCTTCTGGTAAAACTACATTAACCCTGCATTGCATAGCCGAGGCGCAAAAAGCGGGCGGTATGGCTGCCTTTATTGATGCAGAACACGCCTTTGACAAAACATACGCCGAAAAGCTGGGCATAGACACTGAAAATTTACTTATCTCCCAACCCGACAATGGCGAGCAGGCTTTGGAAATTGCCGAGCACCTTATTCGCTCAGGGGCTATAGATATTATTGTGATTGACTCTGTTGCCGCTCTTGTACCTAAGGCAGAGATAGAAGGCGAAATGGGCGACAGCAAAATGGGCCTACAGGCCAGGTTAATGTCCCAAGCCCTAAGAAAGCTTACCGGAACCATTAACAAAACAGGTTGCTGCTGCATATTCATTAACCAGCTTCGCGAAAAAATAGGGGTAATGTTTGGCAACCCTGAAACTACCACCGGCGGTAACGCCCTTAAATTTTATGCTTCTATCAGATTAGACATACGCAGAATAGGACAAATAAAAGAAGGAGCGGACAATATTATAGGCAACAGAACCAGGGTGAAAGTGGTAAAGAACAAAGTTTCTCCTCCGTTTAAAGTGGTTGAGTTCGACATTATGTACGGACAAGGTATTTCCAAAGCAGGCGAAATACTGGACATAGGCGTAGAAATGAATATTATACAGAAATCAGGTTCCTGGTTCTCTTACGAAGGCAATAAACTGGGACAAGGCAGAGACGCTGTAAAAGACTTGTTACTTGATAATCCTGAACTGCTGGACAAGGTAGAAGCTGAAATAAGAGCTAAGATTAAGGGAGACGCTGCGCCTGCCGCCGTAGCCCCTGAAAAAATAGAAAAACCAGAGAAAGCAGAAAAAGTAGAAAAGGCTGAAAAAGCAGAGAAGGTAAAATAATACTATAAGCTATTATACGTTTAACAGAAGACGCTGCTAAAAACAGCGTCTTTTTTTATGTAAAGAAGCACGACTCTTAGAAAACTATTGTTACCTTTGCAATCCTTATTAAAATATATTAACATTTTAATACCGTAATATTAAAAAAATATGAAGTTATCAGAATTTAAGTTCCCTCTTCCTGCGGAACTGTTAGCTCTTTATCCACAAGAAAACAGAGACGAATCTAAAATGATGGTGGTGAACCGTAAAGCCGGAACCATCGAAAGCAGAATCTTTAAAGACATTATTGAGTATTTTGATGATGGCGACGTTTTCGTAATCAACAACACCAAAGTATTTCCTGCTCGCCTTTACGGAAACAAAGAAAAGACAGGAGCCAAAATTGAAGTATTTTTACTGAGAGAGTTAAATGCAGAAGCTCACCTTTGGGACGTACTGGTTGACCCTGCCCGTAAAATAAGAGTAGGCAACAAGCTTTACTTTGGAGATGGAGACCTAGTAGCCGAAGTAATAGACAACACCACTTCCAGAGGACGTACCATTCGCTTCCTGTTTGATGGAAACGATGAAGAATTTTATAAAACCATAGAAACGCTGGGAGAAACGCCGCTGCCTAAATACATAAAAAGAAAGGCTGAACCGTCTGACCGCGAGCGTTACCAAACTATTTACGCCGAGCATACCGGCGCAGTTGCCGCCCCTACTGCAGGACTGCACTTTACCAAGCAAGTAATAAAAAGGCTGGAGATAAAGGGAGTAACCATGTCTCCTATCACCCTGCACATAGGCCTTGGAACCTTTCGCCCTGTAGATGTGGAAGACCTTACCAAGCACAAAATGGACTCCGAGAACTTTATAGTGCCTGGCACAACTGCCGATGCTGTAAACAAAGCCTTGGACGCTAAAAAAAGAGTTTGCTGTGTAGGAACAACTTCTATGAGGGCTTTAGAATCATCCACTTCTGCTAATTCGCGCCTAAAGGCAAACCAGGGATGGACAGATAAATTTATTTTCCCTCCTTACGATTTTAAAATTGCCAATGCGCTGGTTACCAACTTTCACATGCCGGAATCTACCTTGCTTATGATGACCTGCGCCTTTGGAGGATATGACTTAATAATGAAAGCCTACAAACAAGCCATAAAAGAGAAATACAGGTTTTTCAGCTATGGCGATGTAATGCTTATCATTTAAACCTAACTATAACTTTAGTAACTTATGCCCCGGAATAAACCACCGGGGCTTTTTTTATGACTTCTTTTACCCACTATGCGCTTATTGTAGCGGGCGGCAATGGCAGCCGCATGCAAAGCGCTACGCCCAAACAGTTTTTGCCCTTGCTTGGAACCCCAGCCCTAATGCTTACCCTAAAGCAATTTTACAACTACTCTTCGTCCATTAAACTAATTGTAGTACTTCCTGAAAAAGAGATAGGTCAATGGGAGAAACTAAAGAAGCAGCATGGTTTTAATATCCCTCATGCTGTTGTGTACGGTGGCGCTACGCGTTTTCAGTCGGTTAAAAATGGCCTGGCAAGCATAACGGAATCAGAAGCCCTGGTAGCCATTCACGACGGCGTACGGCCTTTAATAAATGCGGCGGTGATTGCTGAAAGCTTTAAGGTAGCGCAAGAACATGGCAATGCCATTGCCTCCGTTCCTTTAAAAGATTCTATACGAAAGATTACAGAAAACGAAAACCATGCGGAAGACCGCACAAAGTATCGTTTAATACAAACCCCGCAAACTTTTAAGCTTTCGCTTATAAAGAAGGCCTACGAAACAATTGAACATACTTCCTTTACTGATGATGCCAGCGTGCTGGAAAATACAGGAGAGAGAATAATTCTTATTAACGGGAGTTATGATAATATTAAAATCACAACGCCCGAAGATCTTATAGTGGCCGAGGCCCTTTTAAGCAAAAGAAAGGACTAGTACTCGTCCTCGTTAAAGAAAAAATCGTCTTTGGTTGGATAGTCAGGCCATATTTCTTCAATACTTTCATACGGCTGGCCATCATCTTCAAGCTCCTGAAGATTTTCTACCACTTCCATAGGCGCGCCCGACCTAACTGAGAAATCTATCAGCTCGTCTTTTGTGGCCGGCCATGGTGCATCTTCAAGATATGAAGCCAATTCTAATGTCCAATACATAACTTTACTTCGTTAATATTTTTCGCAAAAATAAAATTTTATTTAACAATACAAATACTTTTTATTTAGTTCATTAATTTCACGAACGCATAAAACAGCCTAAATGTTGCAATGCTGGATATTTAAAGCCATTTTTAACCATATTTCATTAAAAAAATACTGAACGGAATTATGAGTGAGACCATAATATTTTCAATGTCGGGGGTAAGTAAAATATATCCTCCTAAAAAACAGGTGCTAAAAGACATTTACCTTTCTTTCTTTTACGGAGCCAAAATTGGAGTGCTGGGGTTGAATGGTTCGGGTAAATCTTCTTTACTAAAAATTATTGCAGGCATTGATAAAGATTATTTGGGCGAAGTAGCTTTTTCTTCCGGCTATAGTGTGGGATTGTTAGAGCAAGAGCCAAAACTAGACCCCAACAAAACGGTGAAAGAGGTGGTGGAAGAGGGCGTGCAGGAAGTAGTGGACCTGCTAAAAGAATTTGAAGCCATAAATTTAAAATTTGGCGAACCCCTCAGCGACGATGAAATGACTAAGCTGATTGATAAGCAGGGAGTAGTGCAGGAAAAACTGGATCAGGCTAATGCCTGGGAACTGGACAATAGATTAGAAAAGGCGATGGACGCTTTGCGCTGCCCTCCTCCTGAAGCTAAAATAGCCAACCTTTCGGGCGGTGAAAAAAGAAGAGTGGCCCTATGCCGCCTGCTGTTGAAAGAGCCGGACGTACTTTTGCTGGACGAACCTACCAATCACCTGGATGCAGAGTCTGTTAATTGGTTAGAACAACACTTACAGCAATACAAAGGAACGGTAATAGCCGTAACCCACGACAGGTACTTTTTGGACAACGTAGCGGGCTGGATACTGGAACTGGACAGAGGCGAGGGCATTCCCTGGAAGGGCAACTACTCCAGCTGGCTGGAGCAGAAAAGAGATCGTTTAGCGAAGGAAGAAAAAACAGAATCGAAACGGCAGAAGACCTTGGAGCGCGAGTTGGAATGGGTGCGTATGTCGCCTAAGGCACGTCATGCCAAATCTAAAGCCAGGATAAGCTCTTACGAGAAACTATTAGGAGAAGAGGCCAAGCAGAAAGAAGACAAGCTAGAGCTATTTATCCCTGCCGGGAAGAGGCTGGGGACTAAAGTTATAGAAGCCATCAACGTATCTAAAGCATTTGGCGACAAACTACTATTTGAAAACCTAAGCTTCTCCTTACCACAAGGCGGCATAGTAGGCATCATCGGGCCAAACGGCGCTGGTAAAACCACTTTGTTTAAACTAATTACAGGCTCCATAAAGCCCGACAGCGGCACGTTTGAAGTGGGCGAAACAGTAGAAATAGGTTACCTGGACCAGGAGCACGATAAGCTTGACCCTGCCAAAACGGTATTTGAACTAATTACGGGGGGAACGGAATACATTAACCTTGGAGGCAAGCAGGTAAATGCCCGCGCCTTTGTAAGCAAGTTTAACCTTTCAGGCTCTGACCAGGAAAAGAAAGTAGGCATACTATCCGGCGGAGAACGCAATCGCGTGCATCTTGCCCTTACGCTAAAAATGGGAGCCAACCTATTACTACTGGATGAGCCTACCAACGACCTGGACGTAAACACCCTACGCGCTTTGGAAGAAGCGCTGGAAAACTTTGGGGGCTGCGCGGTAGTAATCTCCCACGACCGTTGGTTTTTGGACAGAGTTGCAACGCACATACTGGCCTTTGAAGGAGACTCTCAGGTATATTGGTTCGAGGGCAACTTTAGCGACTACGAAGAGAACCGCAAAAAACGCATGGGCGGAGACCTAACCCCGAAACGCATACGGTATAAGAAGTTGGTGTAGGGGTATACTTAAAAGATTCATCTTCGTATCAAGTTATATTACTTATGAAAAGAAAATTACTGTTTTTCATTTGTCTTTTGTTTACTTATACTTCATATGGCCAATACTGGATTAGCCTGGAAAATGGATTTGGTAATTCAGTTGCTTGTGGTTATATGCGATCAGTGTGCGCTGATTCTAAAGGGTATATATATGTTGGAGGAGAAATAGTAAATACTCAAGAGAATTATAGTTTTGTCCCTAAATGGGACGGGCATCAATGGACTGAACTAGGCAATGGAATAGACATATTTACTGGAGGAGTAGGTATTATTAATGCGGTTTGTACAGATAATTTAGATAATGTTTATGCTACATGGGGCAATACTGTGATGAAATTTAATGGAAGTATTTGGACAAAATTAGGAAATTTACTTGCACTCGATTCTATTTTGTCGGGCCCACATACGTTTAACCAAGGTCTTGGAATTAACGCTATATGTTCTGATAAACTTGGCAATATATATGCTGCTACAGGGTATAATATTTTTAATCAGGAAAGCCAGTCTAACATGGATTACTACTATGTAGCTAAATGGGACGGCAGCAAATGGTCCGCTTTAGGAACTGGCTTAAATGCACTTAATGCAAATGGTTCAATAAATACTATAGCAACTGACGAAAGAGGTGATTTATATGCAGGTGGTTTATTTACAAATGGTACCAGCGATTTTTACGGTAGTAGCTATGTAACTAAATGGAATGGGACTAAATGGGCCTCATTGCCAGACCCAGATACAATTATTACAAACGCTGTTAATTCTATTTATGTTGTTGATTCCAATAATATATATGCAGGAGGAAATTCCTTAATTGATACTATTGGATTTTATGTAGCAAAATGGGATGGAAATAAATGGTCACGATTAGGAACTGGAACTGCTGAGCTAAGAGGCGAAAGTCAAATACTTTCTATCTGTGTAGATAAGTATAGCAATGTATACGCTTCAACATCTTTGTATAATAGTAATACCCAACAACAATACTATACAGTTGTAAAATGGGATAGTAAAATGTGGAAAGAATTACAAGGATCATCGGCCCCAATAGGTTCCTATTTATATATAGAAAGTGGTGAGCCTATTGAATCCATTTGTACTGATACTTCTGGAAACATATACGCTATAGGCCAACCTGTATTTAATAATATGAGTGGTATAGGAGCTTGTGTTGCCGAGTTTACACATAGTACAAACTCACAATCGTTGACAAGTGTTATTAACATAAGTAGTAATAGTAACATTTTAGCTTACCCTAACCCTATAGTAGAAAATGTTACTATAAAGGTAACGCAAGCTGGATTGCTAAAAATTTATAATAGCTTAGGAGAGTTGGTTAAATGGCAAAATATTGTAAGTGGTGACAATGTTATTTCGATGATAAATACTTCCGCAGGTATTTATACTATCATATTTACTAACGAAAGCTCAAATTATTTACCTTTAAAAGTGATAAAAAAGTAAATAACAAAACCCTTTATATTCCACTAACCTCATAGGATATAATTGCATTTAAAATTCACCCTTGCAGGCCTCTCCGCCCGCAAGAATATAAAGTGGCGTTTAAAATTATTTTATTAGATTTAGAGAGTAAGTAGATGACTAACTATGATTCTTTTTAAACAACAATCCTTAGCGGTTGTACTTTTTTTATCCCTTATAAGCTTCAAGGCTCAGACTCAAACCTTGATTCTATACGATACCATTAATTTAAAAAGAGGAGTATACAGAACCTTTAAAGAATTCAGGTATAATTTCCCATCCATTGCTGATAGTTTTGCCGTTACCAAAGAACAGAAAAAACTTAGTAGAACTATTTCAGAATCTCAAGATCAGGGTACGCATACTATCTACCATATACTACTACCAGAATCTTATAACGTAACTGATAATATATGGGGCTTTTGCGATGGGAAGAATCTGTACATCAATATGGGCCAAGTTTACGACCCGAAAGGAAATTTTGAAAAGATTGACTACTTGGGTAGGTATTGCCTGTTTTTTCAATGGATGCCTGGCGCCGGAGGCTCATCCTCTGGTTACCTTTCAAAGAGAATGGTAAATATAAATAATGGCCAAATTTATAACCCCGATGGGCCAAACCATACCGATCTTACAACTATTTTATCTAAAGATAAGGGTATATACGATAGTTATAAGATAGACAAAGACCGAAATGGAAAGAGTTTTTACTATTTAAAGCTCTATTCAGAGAAGTATAAGGATGAAATAAAACAGTAATAAATTTACTAATTCTTATTCAGCCATACTATTAGGT
>FTLB01002657.1_pt2 | contig 13186 bp, 6 predicted proteins | sample 1658291 | NCBI WGS metagenome assembly FTLB01 (sample SAMEA3914812, study PRJEB12502) | metagenome | biome: forest; material: soil | place: Canada | collected 2011-07-07 | depth 0.1 m
GTAGAGAGTTCCAGTCTCGCAAGCCAAGCACGAGCGGCGGCCAGCGCAAGGCGGCAGAGCTTCGCGTCAATCTGCACGGACCATAGCTGTCTATCATTACATAATCCTCCCAGGGTTCCACTCTCCGCCCAGCTTTCTGTGCTCCACTGCAAATCCCAAGCTCGAGCCAAAGTTGCCTGGGGCTAACTATTGCCTGGGTATCTTAGTTAAGCTTTGAAAACGCAAGACAACCAGCCCATTTTCTTTCTTTAACCACGAACAACTCGGCCCAGTGCCTGCAACAGTGATAATTTACTCAATCATATCTACAATCAATCAGAAAGCGGGACGAATCCCTCGCTTAACCTTGTTCCTCAACACCGCTGCCCGTTCTCGGAAGAGTGACAATCTGAACCTTTCTCGAAGAGGTCACTCTCGACCGGGGCTTATTCCGGAGCTTCTTCACCATGGCCGGCATGCATGATGACCAAGGTCGCGGTGCGTCTTCTTCTTCGAGCGCCCGTCCCTCTCGCCCATCGAAGCGCCAGTCCGCCGAGGACGACAACGACGACCTCCCCCAGCCTTTCGACGCGACGAAGCTGATGGCGCCCAAGAAGCGCCAGCGCTCCGCCTCGCCCTCCTCCGTCCCCCCCGAAGGCCGCAAGCTCAAGCGGCCCGGTCAGCGTGCCCGCATCAGCGAAGCCGAGCGAGAGCAGATACGACAGCGTGCTCTCGATCGAGAGCGCCAGCAGGTTGCCGAACCCTCTGCCGACCCGGCACGCCTCGGTATCAACGACATCGTGCGGGCGCACTACAACTCGGTACCTGAGCGCGGCCGCGAATGGCGCAAGACGGACAGCCGCATCAAAGGCCTGAGGTCGTTCAACAACTGGGTCAAGAGCTGCATCATCCAGAAATTCGCACCGGACGAGGACCACACCCCTGGCGCGAGGGAGAGCGGGGCCAGCTCGGATAACGAGCTGTTGGTGCTGGATATTGGGTGTGGGAAAGGCGGTGATCTGGGAAAATGGCAGCAGGCACCCCAGAAGGTGGCGCTGTACGTGGGCATAGATCCCGCCGAGGTGTCTATCGACCAGGCGCGGGACCGCTACCGCCAGATGGGCAGCCGCGGGGGCGGAGGAGGTGGCCGGGGACGGGGAGGGTATAATAGACGACCTCCGCCACGGATCTTCGACGCCCGGTTCTACGTCAGGGACTGCTACGCGGAATCCATAGGGGACATAGACATCGTGCGGCAAGTCGGTTTCGAGACGTCGCACGTCAGCAGCTCCCGGGGATTTGACGTAGTGAGCATGATGTTCTGCATGCACTACGCCTTCGAGACCGAGGCCAAGGCACGCCAGATGCTCAAGAATGTCGCCGGTGCGCTAAAGAAAGGCGGGCGGTTCCTTGGATGCATTCCCAACTCCCACGTCATCGGCGCCAAAGTTGAGGAGTTCAACAAGAAGGCCGAGGAGAGTCGCAAGTTGAAAGAGGCATCGAAGGACGAGCAGCAAAGCTCGGCACCAGAGGATGGCGAGGTAGAGGAGGGCGAGGCCGAGCCGACGGCGGAGTGGGGCAACGATATCTACCGCGTCCGATTTCCGGGCAAGACCCCGGAGGATGGCATCTTTCGGCCACCGTTCGGCTGGAAGTACAACTATTTCTTGCACGAGGCGGTGGACGAGGTGCCCGAGTACGTGGTGCCTTGGGAGGCCTTTCGAGCGCTCGCGGAGGACTACAATCTTGAATTGCAGTACCAAAAACCATTTGCTGAGGTCTGGGAGACCGAGAAGGACGACAGAGAGCTGGGACCGCTGAGCGAGCGGATGGGCGTCCGCGACAGACACGACGGCCAGCTGCTGGTCAGCCCCGAAGAGATGGAGGCCGCAAGCTTCTACGTAGCTTTCTGCTTCTACAAGGTGTAACGCCGCTCAATGTAGCATACCAATCGTGTACGATGTCTGGGATGCGGTCTAGCACGTGGAACAGGCCGTTCGGCAGACTGAATGCAGGTCATTCGCCCTGGGAATCTCATACTTTCCATGCCTGGGAAACCCAACCCGCGCCTCCAGCGAATGCAATTCTTTCATCCCTATTCTCTCTCGCGTGTACCTTGAAATTGTACCACGTTCCCTCTCGTTGCCTTCCTCCGTTAACAGCCCTCAAATAGACAAATTCGTCTGGGGTGATGTAGAAGTCAGTGGTCCGGTTGAATTAATTTGTATTAAAAGTATTAGACAGTAATATGTATGCGTAAAAGTCATTACAGTAGAGGGGGGTATCATGCTGTGGCTAAAAATCGATGCGCTGGGGATGTACGTTTAGGGGGGATGAGGACTGAAGCCCTGGCAAATGCGATCTCCTCCTGTGTAAGGATATGACCAAATAAGTAAATCTGTAAGGAGGTTTCATTCATCCAAACAATCACCGTGAACCAGCCGCCTGGTACGGAACATTGGTAGGTCAGAGAGAATTTGTCGAGCGCCGCCAGATCATAAACGCCGCCAACCCTGCGCAAGTCACTGCACCCAGTGCAAGGTAGAGACTGGTCCTATCTGGCGGCTCCTCCTCGCTCTTGGGGAACGCAGTGCTGGGGTTGGTGGCCCCTTCCGCTAGAGTGACAAAGAGTTCGCTGATGCTTCTCCAGGTGACACTGACGTGCAAGGGGGCACTCATGTTGAGAGATGCGGTATAGGCATCTGGTTGCTGCTCGCTGCGCTGGGTTGTCTTGTCCTTGTCCGCCTTCAGTGCTGTGTAGATGGCCGGCAGTTCGTCGAGTTGGGGAAACCGCTTGCGCAGCTCGACGATGTGGTTGAAGGAATCTGGGTCTGACGAGTCGTAGGCGTAGCAGATGGAATCGCACGCATCCAGCTTGGCTGGGTTCTCGAGGATGGCCGATTCAACTTCACCAAGCTCCTCCATAATCAAGTAGCATTGCTTTCCACCCTGGAGTTCGACGCTGTTGACGACGCGACGTGGCTTAATTGTAGGGTGGTACAGAGAGTCGAATGGCCTATTGAGAAAGGCATCGAGCAGGGACGACTTGCCACTGCCCGGGGCACCAACGACGTAGCAGAGCACTACGTTGCGTTCGACCCGGCCGGGCCGCCGTCTCCTCTTCCTCGGCTTCGTGATCTTCAGCGCTGACGTGATAGGATCACGAGCGTTCGGCGCTTCAAATCCAAGGTAGGCCAAGTACTCCAGTGTTGTCTTGGGTTCCAAGAAGGTTGTCATGCTCCACTGAGCCAGCCATCCCTGCAAGGTAATGTGACCTGCCTCGTTCCGCACGGTCGAGGAGGGAAACGAGGTCTCTGCCCAGGAGACGGGGAGGCCTGGCGTGGGTGCAAAGAGGGCAGCGAGCTCTCGGTCGTTCAACCCCCCGTCGTTGTCCTTGTCGAAGAGCAAGAACAAGTCGACGAAGAAGCGGTAGCCTGCGGGGCTGAGCTCTGCAGAGGCGTATTCTGGCACATCCAACTTGGGATGCAAGAAACTGTCCTCCAAGCTGAGACTGTCAGTATAGTGGTGCTTGCGTAGGATGATCCAAATGGTCTCATGCCGTCCCTTTTCGGCGTAGATCTTGTTCAACTGCAAGAACCCCTGCAGATCAAGCCCTCTGTCGGTTTGGGACTCGGGCAAGGCCTTGCTGATGGTGAGCTTAATATTGTCGAGATCCTCCTGCGACAAGGATTTCTCGAACGACTTGCTCTGAAAATCGTACATCTCCTGGTCGTTCAGATAGCCGTCTTGGTCCTTATCGCAAAGATAGAATATCCTAGTCAAGGCAGCAGCACACGCCGGCTTCAGATTCCCCTCCTTGTGGTCGTAAAGCGGCGCGATAGGATGCGTGACCGCTTTTTGGCAGAGGAAAAACACCTCGTTCACGTTTCTATGCTCCCTGGCGCTTGATCGAATGCACGAATCGATCTCGCGGAACTCGGCCATGACGGGGAGCATCTCCTCCTCCACGACTTGCGCCGTATTGCCATCTCCGGTAAGGTCGGACTTGTTCGCGCAGAGAACGACCGGCACGTTCACGCCGAGCGAGCGGAAGTAGGGCATCCAGAAGAGTGCTACGCGTTCGTAGCTGTAGTGATCCGAGTAGACCAGGAGAATGACGTTGGACTTCCGAATCTCTTTTCGCAGCGTCGTCCTGTCCTGCGGACGAGCCGAGGTGTCGATGATGGTCGTCGTGACATTCTCGGGTGTTCCGATGCTCGGCGGGATCGTGATCTGGGGCAGGACGGATTGGATCTTGTTGGCGACGAAGACATCCTTGACGAGCGAAGCGATCAGACTCGACTTGCCCGTTCCCTCGTCACCACAAACGCAGACGCGCACTAATTTGTATGTTTAGCATATGAGCGCCTTTTTTCCCACCATCTTGTCCGGGATCCAAGTGACGAATAAGGCGGGAGACCGAACCTGTAGTCATTTCGATTCGATGACAATTTTCCTCGGCAGTACTCTTCAAAACGATTCCATCGCCAAGCCCAGATGCACTCTTTCACAGAGCTAATATCAAGCAGAGGAGTAAAAATACCTTCCGACGTACAGGCGGGATATGAGAGCGGAATGGGTGGCGGCAGAATGTACGATGAGCGTGAATGGAGATAGCAATGGAAGGGAAGCAGCTTCCTCAGGTCGGCCCATCTGAGGGAGCAACATTCGATGGTTCGCTGGAGCTTCTTGCACGGAGCGACATTTGCGGTTTTCCGCGCACTAGCGGGGAACCCCGCCTCTAGCTATCCTTCTTTCCGGGTCTGTAGAGTGCCAATAGGTGCCCAACTCCTCCATAGACCCAACTGATTGGGCCAATAGTTACTGGATCGACAGGGCGGTTCATCTTGCAATATCAGAAGAACCCTTCGTCACGCTCATATTTCCAGCAATATTGGGACGAATGGAAACGAGGCAGAAGTATCAAGAAGAAAGTATATTTCTCTCCATAATCCGGCAAACTACGCGTGGACGCGACAAGGCGACAAGATATGATTCTGAAGCCGATGCAGAGGGCGGTCGAGGAGGGTGTACGCATACGGTTTGGTCCCTTCGCACACGCTGTAGAGCCACGGCGGTTGCACCAAAAACAGCGCAATATGCCTTAGTAGCTTTTTAAATTGGGGAAAGTTGGGGGGACGCTTCTAATAGTTACTGGCCAGCTGGCTTACGAGCAAAGAGGAGTTGTCTCTTTCGTAGACATCTCTCTTCAATCCGACTTCATTGGACCGTTAAACATGCTTCAAGGACAGGCGGAGGTTTGCGGTATGCTTTTCTGGTCCTCTGGTACCTGCCTACCTTAATTTTACTTACTTTGCTCCTAAGAATTTACCCTGATACGAAAGTTAATAGAGGTAAAAGAAACCAACGCCATGAGAGCAGCTGCTCTTGTCAGCCAACAGCTTCCCTGGCATAGCGTTTGTTGTCCTTGTATTGGACAGATGCGTCGCACATTGCTCGACTTTCGCCCCGGCTGCATCAGCCGGATGATTGCTTCCACGATGGAGCAAGGGGGGGACCCCTCGTCCTAGGGTTTTGCCCAGGATATAAGACCTTGACTCCATTAGTAGAGTAGAAACAAGACCATGAGACCTGCGCGAGATCCAACCTTTTGGGACGTTTGTAGTGTTCCCCCTCATCTTTAGCTTCTTTACCCCACAAATCCACAACTTGACCCTGGGGAGAAGACTGGACTCGGGGGGTTAAATAAAGCTTCAAAGTCCAAGTCCTCTACCTCTAGGCAAACTGAAAGTTTCCCGGTTGCGAACCCCTGTGTCTGTGCCCCTGGTTCGTACCATGCTATCTCTTCTGCCTTTTAATTGATCGCGCAGCCATCGGTCCCTCTTCCCTTCACCCTTTCGCCAACCGATAAGCAGTCTCATCATCGGCCTCGTTGGTGACGCAGGTCCCCGCCACGTGGTAGTCCGTCTCGGTGTCGTTATCTTTTGTCACTTCCGACCGATTGGGACCCCTGGTCCAATACTTCCCATCCTTAGAGCCTTGCTGCCCTCGCTCGCTCACCGGTTCCTCCAACCGCCACCATGTTGTAAGACGATATACCAATCACGCTCAGCCTTGTGTTTCCCAATCCTCAAATCCTCACCACCTCGTCGCTCCCCCGACGTCGCACTGCGACGTCCCCCTCTAGCAACCATGATGAATGCTCATATGAATATGTATAGCGTCCTCCCGCCCCCGCCGCGGTACCCTACGCAGGCGGCCTACAATGCCGCGCTCGGCGCTGGCCACATCGCGCCGATGATCGAGACGAACAACATCCTGTCGAACCCCACTGGCCCCGAGTACCAGTTTCTCGTCGGCGAGGGTGAGCCTCCTCTCCTGCTTTGATCTTGCGCCTATGAATGTTTGCTAAACAGCTGCGTCGGCGCGCCATTGCTCAGGTCTGTACGTGCTCAAGGAAGATCTCCATCTGGCGACGCCCCCGCCGCATCCTTCCGAAGCCCCCGTTGTGAATCCGAATCCCTTGGCGACCAACCCCCAGCCGGCCACTGCCGGTACCAAGCTGTCCTTGATCAACCTGGACGTGCGCCCCATGCCCTCGGCCTTCTACAAGTTGACCTCGAGGACGAGCGGGGCTGTGCACCACAGCATTCAGGAGCACCCGAACGAGAGTCAGTCTTCGGCCGAGATCCGCGAGAGCAGCGAGGGAGGACGGGTGAACTCAAGTGACCTGCCTGCCTTGGCTACCAATGCGCCGGCATTTGGGCAGGGCAACACGCTGCTCGCACCGGTGGCTGTCAAGGACGCCAGCAAGCGGAAGAAGCCCAAGAACAATATGACCAAGAGCAATTCATCTTTCATATCCAGAGTCATTGTCCACGAGACCCTCAACAAGCGCTTACAGGACAGGCCTAGCGATGGGCTGTTTGCATTTGCCAACATCAACCGCGCCTTCCAATGGCTCGATCTCTCCTCGTCCATCAAGGTAGGGCCACCGCCCCGGGGCGAGCGCCAAGCTGCTTCTTCCCGCCTTTTGCTGACACCACTACCTCGGTGGGAACTAGGCCGAATACCTGACGAAAATCTTGTTCACCAAGGCACACTGCTTATGCCACGACGTCAACCGGCTCACCAAGAGCTCGTCGCACATCGATGTGATCATGGGCTTCTCGACAGGAGAGATCATCTGGTGGGAGCCCGTCTCGCAGAGGTATACGCGTCTCAACAAGAATGTGAGTCTACGAGGCTGTGGCATGGTCATCCTGGGGGGGTTATCTGGACTGACATGCGTAGGGGATCATCAATGGTACACCGGTATCGGAGATCCGATGGATTCCTGGCTCGGAGACGCTGTTCCTTGCCGCGCATATGGACGGCTCTCTGGTTGTGTACGACAAGGAGAAGGAAGACGCAATCTTTTCGGTCGAGGAAGAAGGTGCACTGAAGGAGAACGGCGAGACTAACGGCGTCAACCCTGCGAGCAAAATCGAGATCAGGAAGTCGGTTCACTCCAAGAACCAAAAGACCAACCCGGTTGCTGTGTGGAAGCTCTCGAACCAACGCATCAACGCGTTTGCCTTTTCCCCGGACAGCCGACACCTCGCAGTCGTGTCCGAAGATGGATCGTTCAGGATAATTGATTACTTGAAGGAGGAGTAAGGCTTCCCCCCCGCCCGCCCCCTCACTCTGTGATGCATCGACAACTGCCCAGGATATGCTCCGCTCACACTACCTTAGGCTCCTGGATCTCTTCTATTCGTACTACGGTGGCCTGCTGAGCGTCTGCTGGTCACCCGACGGTAAATATGTCCTCACGGGTGGTCAGGATGACCTTATCTCTATCTGGTGCCCGTCGGAGTCGGCCCTCATTGCCCGGTGCCAAGGGCATCATTCGTGGGTGACCTCGGTCGCCTTCGACCCTTGGCGCTGCGACGACAAGAACTACCGGTTCGGAAGCGTTGGAGAGGATCGCAGAATCTGTCTGTGGGACTTCAGTGTCGGCATGTTGCACCGACCCAGAGCGGTACGTGTTAGCAATCATTTGCGTCCCCAATTTGGCTCCTTTCAACCCCCTCAGATGCTGACCGGTATGTTCGTGAAGGCTTCTGTCCGCCAGAGAGGCTCGGTATCGTCACGGCTCGCATCCTTGCAACGAGCCGATACGCAGAACACAACGGGCACGAACCGCCTCCGTTCCAATTCCAATCTATCGTCCACGGAACCAGAAGAAGATAAACTCTTCCCGCATCCGGTCGAGCCACGAGCGAGGACGGCCATGCTACCCCCCGTACTGGTATGGAGAACGCCTCCCTCCTTGAGGGCTGCTCTCACCTTTCAGGTTACGCGTCGCTGACCCCGTCGATAGAGCAAGACGATTGATACGGATCCATTGGCCTGGGTTGAATTCACGGAGGATGCTATCATCACGAGCTGCAAGTCCGGTAAGTGGTCCGAAGGGGGCGCCACGGCTTGCATTGAGCTTAAAGCTCAGTCTGGCAAAGGGTATGCAAGCTAATCAGCTACTAGGCCACATCAGGACCTGGAACCGCCCGTTCGATTCGGCGCAGCAACTTGAAGAGAAGGTTCAACGTTGATACCCATACTTGAGATGTCGAAGAGAGTAGGAGATAGGAGAGGAGAGGGGGAGGTTTGTTTGTGTTAGCCATCCGGAGTTGACTTGGGGGGTAACGCATCTTCGACGAAGGAGTTCGGAGTCCCTTGCCCACCACCCCTTTTGCCCCTTTCTGGCGTCATTATTCTTTATTTTTTATTTTATTTTATTTTTATTTATTTTCCTTGTGTTGCTCCCTTCCTGGAAGAAGAAATGCGTGAACCGAATGAGCAAACCGTCGGCTTGTTCTTCATCACATGCTTGTCTCCCACCTTTTAAAAACATTTTTCCGGTAGCCGGCTCGACTGCTGCATGTGTACACAGACGCTGCAGAGGATCTCGGCATATTCTTCGCGCTAATAAGATGACATCTGCTGAAGCTTCAAGAGCTTGGTGAGCTGCTGCTCCATTACGTCGGCGCCTTGGTTTCTCAACAGGACACCGAGTCACCGACATGTGAAGAGTGGAAAGGCCGTCCGTCACTGGGATACGGAAGTGTGATCCACTGTGGATCAAATGAGAGGATTCTGTTTCTGACGTGGTTGATCTAGGTCTGATAACATTCTGGAAAAAAGTATCAGAAATTCAAGACTCTGTTTGCCCTGACACGTGGGTCGCGCCCAAGTGGCCATATCCTTGGAAACCATCATATCTTGGCCGGGTGGTCCCGATGGTCTCGTTTTACGAAGGTACACAGTCCGAGCTCGTACATAGCACCCTGGCTGGGTCTCTGGCGTCCCAACAAAAGAGACGGCGGCCAGCCAGTGCCCGTCGCTAGATGCTGCAAAGAGTGACGACCCGCAATGCATGCGGTGAGGGAAGAAACATCAGGGGCCAAGGTCAAGCCACCCACCACAACAGTGGAGCAGAGTGGGATGCCGTGGGATGCTTGCCTCTGGGCTCGGCTAGGAAATTTAATTCACCAGGGGGACTTACTGTCCTTGCCCAGTTTCGTCAGTGCTCTCGGCTGCATGTGCAATCGTGCATACAGGTGTCACTGCTGTCACCGGTGGGCGCCCGCGCGCACCCGCGATGCTGCAGGTTGTTTTGGCCTGTGACCCGGTTCCGACACTACGACGTTGTACTCCGTCATGCGGTCGCCAGGCATTGGTACCTCAGAAAAACAAGCTTCCTGTTCGTCATTGATGCTTCGTCCTCTCAGGGGGTGTGTATACTATCTCGAGACTGTTTACGTCGTAGGCGCAGGTTTCCCTGACTGAGCGTCGCAGCCTCCCTCCCTCTCATCATCTCGACACGGAAGTGCCTACAGTACCTTGCTACCTGACATGCGTAAGATATTCCGTACATGCTTGATGCGGTACCTCCATCCTTCCTCTCTCTCATATGCACGGACGGAGTGGATACGAAATCCTGGAACTCCCTTGCACAGGAGCGATAGTATGACGGCTTTTTGGTCCCTTTCTGCCGCTCTCCCGCGGGTCGCGATCAAGTGGGCTCCAACCTGGCGGCAGCTTGCGGCAGCGTGGGCGAATCCTGGCACGCCTGGCTCCCATCCATGTCTCTGGCGTTCATGCAAGTGGCGATCCGGGAACACGCCGGGTGCTGGGTGGTGGGAGGGCTTGTGACGCACTCTACATCATTGCTAATTTCATTGAACTCTCTTTTTTTAAAGCAAAAAAAGAAAAAGAAAAATGCAATCGAAACGACTCAGGCAAGCAGGCAAGGTAGGATAGCTGGATCGTTGTGGGCTTGCCTTTTCCATTCAAGCAGCACCGAGTGAGGTTGGGAACCTCGGGAACTATCTTGCGTAAGGATGTACTTCCGTACGAGGCTACGAATTGAAGGACGCTAGATGTTTTCTGGAATCGAAGGCGCCACAAATCGGTGGTCGGGATTCCCAGCAGGAATTAAAGAAGGGAAAAAAAAAAGGATTGAGGCGACATGGATTATTATTCAGATAATCTTCCACAAGCGCCCCCAGGGGTCCTGATGTAAGGCTGAGTGTAGTGTACAGTAAGGTAATGTAAGAAAGTAGATTCCGAGGCATGTCCCGATAGGCACGTTGTGACGCCACTTTCTTCAAGATGCGCCGACTCCTTCTCCTGCCAGCGCCCGGCTCCGTACGTTAGGGTTACTTTCCACAGGTTCCCAGTCATGCCATCATCAGCCGAACGCCTAGGTTACGTATGTCTCATGCCATATTGATCATGATCGCAGAGGCCTCGTGACCGCGCAACTCCTCTCTGCCTGGGAGCAGCTGGAGAGGGGATTTTGATGAGACAGTGGGTGCATGCTTATCCTATTTTGTTGCGACAGACGCAAAAAGAAGCTTTTTTAAAAGAAAAAAAAACGCGCTCGCTTGGCCAAGATTGACCGGGGGGGCAATCGCGGTATCTGCTCGGGTTTGCAATGCGGCAGAGCTAGGATCATCCTTGGCTCACCACTGGCATTATCTACGGAGCTACGTAGCGGCGATGCCATGCGGTTCGCCATCGCTGATTTACGCCATGGTTCCGCAATCGTTTTCTTTTTGGTGGATGAGCAATCAAAAATAGAAATAAAAATGATGTCAATTTTTTCCCTCTCTGACTCTCTTTTCGCCGTCAAAGAAATGCTAACGTTTCCGGCGAGGCACTTTTTTACAACAAAATGAAAATGAAAATAAAATAAAATAAAATAAGACAATAAAAAATCCTCACCGATCGCAAGAGGCCCGGAAGGCCCAATGGGAAGTTTTGCAAGAAACGTTTTCCCTCTACTGAGGTACCTACTCGCAGAGGTAAAGCGTGCCAAGGTACCTACGATAGGTATGGATCGGTCAAATTTCTACCGAATAGCCGGTCACGCAACCGGGAGCGGGAAGATGAATCACAGGGAGGCGTAGATCAATGGCTGCCATGATCGGCCGAACTGGTCCCCTGTGGATCCGAGGAACCGCGGGACGTTTCTACCTATCGCGCGCCTGTCCGCTGCAGCAAAGGTGAGGGTACTTCGGGCCGTTGTACCTCCTGCGGTCTCGCTCCGGGTTTCGCGACCCAGAGCCCGGTCTGCGCATTCGCTTCTCTTCGCTTTCGTTCTGGCAGACAGGTGTGCCACTGTGTGTGTTTGTTTTGCAATATGGCCCGTGAGGCGCACCGGTCCTCTCGGAAAGTGCCATTCATCGTCGTCATCAGCCTTGCCGCGGCAGGTCGCACACGGGACGCTCACCCTCTAGGCTCGGCTCATGGTCTGTCTACTATACCTTACTACGTAACTACGGACCTTTGGTAAGTTCCTGCTCCGTTCCTTGGGGTCATCAGGGCATCGCGCCGCCAGATCACAGGCTCTGGGTCTACGTTTGAGGAAAGTCGGTCTGGGACGCTGGGACCCAAGCCCTTGTCTAAATTATCTCGAGAGGAGGAGGGTGCCACAGCGTCACGCCACCTGCCTCATTCTCTTCAGTGTCTCTGTTGGGCCTTCCGCTCCTAGTCTGTGCTTCGGAAGAGCGTCGGAAGCCCGACGATAGTTATTCGCCCGCTTGAATCCATGACGCCTGCAGTAGGGTAAGAAATAGTACAGGACGGTTTTTTTTTTCCTGCGCACGAGTAATCGCTCGGCGCGCGTGTGTGTGGATTGCGATAAGATATGTCTGCAGTCCATTCAGATAGAACTAGGAGGGCGCAGAGGAGCCGGGTCGCCCAGCCTCATCGCGGCGTCCGCTGCCCCCACTGCGTTATGTTTTATTAGGACCCTGGCACGTTATGCTTGGCTGGCAGCCTGGCAACGCCTGGATTGTGCGATTCCATGCAGAGAAGCAACAACACGTGGGGCCGCCATCCCCAATGGCGTTGGCTCTTGGGAACCGGGGGGGAGGAGAGAGTAGGGAGGGGTGGGCAGGGCGAGATAAGTTCATGCTGCAAACTCTTGGGGGTTGTGCCTCTTGCCTGTATTGCAGTTGGAGGAGGGCTCATTCATCCAACAGGACATTCGTCCTACAGGATGATTGGATTTGGGTCGTTGGTTGCTGGCTGATCAGTCATTTTATTTGTCAGTCTTCACATCCGCCGCCCTTTGCGTCCTTCAGCGCCGGCAGGATTCCGGCGTACACTACGCTTGCGGTATCCGAACGCAGAGGCTATGGCGCCTGAAGGGAATCTAGACTTATTTCAAAGGTGGGGGTCCTAGCTGGAAGGACGCTGACACCAGGGGTCGGACATGTCTGGTTCAGGCTGACAGGCCAGCTGTTTGCCAAAGCGCGTAGTCGCTCCGGTGCTCTGCTCCGTTCTCCGTACTCTGTCCAATATCGCAGGTTTTCCTGAGCCGTTTGCGATAGGATTGGGATTAGTTAGGGGCTCAAAGCAGAACAACTGCAGCTGAGACATGGAGAAATATTGGGGACCACGGCTTCAGGCGAGGCCTGGCCCAACCCGCCAGCCAGCCAGGGCGCCCAGAACGAACCCGTCGACGTCGTACGAAGTACATACTAGTTATGGCGGGAAAAGCCAATGTGGGCGAGACATTTATCAGGGGAAATCCGTTTTGAGCGACCAGGTGTCAAGGTGTGATACGCGAGTGGCTCTAGGAGTCAGTGAACTCTCATTTTGGTTTCGCTTTGTTCTTACTGTATCCCGACGCAAATTGGCTTCCCGCCGGAGCCCTGCGATAATATTGCTCTTTCTCTTTTTTTTTTTTTTT
>FTLB01017232.1_pt1 | contig 13181 bp, 4 predicted proteins | sample 1658291 | NCBI WGS metagenome assembly FTLB01 (sample SAMEA3914812, study PRJEB12502) | metagenome | biome: forest; material: soil | place: Canada | collected 2011-07-07 | depth 0.1 m
AGAAAAAACACAGGAATACCTGGATGAGCTTGCTTTTTTGGCAGATACCGCCGGTATTGAAACAGTACACCGCTTTATACAACGCCTGGAGCGGCCAGATACGCGCTTTTTTTTGGGGAAAGGAAAGTTTGAAGACCTAAGCGCTTATGTGAAAGCCTTTGCTATTGAAATAGTAATTTTTGACGACGACCTTACTCCTTCTCAGATAAGAAACATTGAAAAAGAGCTTAATTGTAAGATATACGACCGCAGTCTGTTGATACTGGATATCTTTCTACAAAGGGCAAAAACTGCACAGGCTCGCACCCAGGTAGAACTTGCACGTTACCAATACCTGTTGCCACGCCTTACCAATATGTGGACCCACTTAGAAAGGCAGCGAGGGGGAACTGGAACCAGAGGAGGAGCCGGGGAGAAAGAAATAGAGACCGACAAACGTATAATACGCGATCAGATTACTTTGCTTAAGGAAAAGCTTAAGAAGATTGACAAACAAAGTATTACCCAGCGGAAATCCAGAAGCGCGATGGTGCGGGTGGCTTTGGTAGGCTATACAAACGTAGGTAAATCTACTCTGATGAATTTACTCTCTAAATCTGAGGTGTTTGCAGAGAACAAGCTATTTGCAACGGTAGACTCTACGGTACGCAAAGTTGTAATAAATAATATTCCTTTTCTGCTTACAGATACTGTTGGCTTTATAAGAAAACTTCCTCATACGTTGGTGGAGTCCTTTAAATCTACGCTGGATGAGGTGCGCGAAGCGGATATTCTTATTCATGTGGTGGACATCTCTCACCCCTCTTTTGAGGAACATATACAGGTAGTTACTTCTACCCTGGCTGAAATTGATGCTGCCGACAAGCCTACTATATTGGTCTTTAATAAAATAGACTTATACCACAAAGCGCAGGAAAATACAGAAGAGCCAGAAGATCTAAATAAGTCTTATTTGAGCGGTTTAGGACAAAAGACTGTGTTTATTTCGGCGGAAAAAAGAGAGAATATTGATGAATTGAAAGAATTTTTAAGCGAGGAAGTGGCTAAAAAACATTTAAGCATATACCCTAACAGCTTGCAATAACAGGGTATTTATCCTAATTTCGCAAATTATTGGTCTCGTAGTTCAATGGATAGAATAGAAGTTTCCTAAACTTTTGATGCAAGTTCGATTCTCGCCGAGACCACAACCTTACTTCTACAACCCGCGTCCTTCCGATATACCATAACTTCGGAAGACGTCTTCCGTAAGGGAGCCGTAAGAAGGAAATATCTGAAGGCAATCGAATGATATTGAGGAAATTGAGTTAGGGTATATACCTGAAAGGTAATACATAATATAATATATTATGTATTAATATAACCCCATCTAATCTAACTCTTTATAAAAGTAAACAAGTCTTGAAACTTGACTATTATATATATATATAATAGTATACTCTATAAGATACTGAAGTTACCTCTTATCTTGAAATGCCCGCAACCATGAGGTAAAACTAACTTCTACTTTGTAAATGTCTCCCTATCATTTTATTATCGAATAACTTAACAGAACCACTATACCCGCTTGGCTAAAACTATATTCATTATGCAACAGGGCGTTCTTGATCTTTTAAGGCAAGGTTTTCTCTGAAGTAGTTATAGTATGTCTTTAAAGTAAATACTTTTTTTAAGTCTTTGTCGGCAATTCTAGAATAACCATAAAGCTTGTACATTCCAATAATAAAAGCGAATAGAAAGAGGATAGAAATAAGGCGTTCATTAAAAATAAATAGGCTGTAATCCAGCTTATAGAACTTCAATGTTTTTTCCAGGTTAAGAAGATAGGCGATTGATAGTAATAAGTAAACAATATAGTCGGAAGCGATGATAGCGTAAATGCCTGAAAATAAAATGGCAGAATGTATGTAACGTTCGTGCATTTCTGTATTAAAATAGAAAAAAAAGCTTATAAAATGCGCTATCTACTGCTCGTCTTTCTATAGTATAAAAACCAGAAGAGGAAAGAGCGCCATAAAAGAAGATATAAAAAACAAAAACAGCCCCCAGTTCTTATACGCTATTCCCGCAAATATTTGTTTGTCCGAAACACTCCAGGGGTTATTAAATATCATGAACCAAAGATTATAAGCATTGGCCGAAACCAGAGGAATAACATAAAAATGGCGGCCGTTTACTTTTATCACTTGCATAAAATCTCCATTAATGAGAAATGGTAATAGTATGATAAGCTGGAAGGCCAGGGCATAAATAACAATTTTTAAAAAGCTTTTAACAGTAAGCATGGGCAGTATGGCCAGGGCAACAAAGGGCACATAAATTATAGCTTGCAGCTTCATGTTAAGCGCCAGAATAAAAAATAGTAGCCCTAGTATAAGTTTTTTATTAAACAGAAGCAAGACAGAACTCAATGTAAGAGTGGTGTGTATGGAATCTACCTGATTCCAGAAGACAGTATTATACAGGTAAGCAAGGTTTAAAATAAGAAAAATCACAGGCCATAATTTCTGTTTGCAAGAAAGCGCGCTACTATGTATACGGCTATAAAATCGAAGGCGAGCGCAAACAGTTTTGTGCAAAAAACAATGTGTTCGGCTATGGCTGCTTTAGACGCTAACAGTTTCCCCATAATGTAAAAGAAATAGAGTAAAAAGGGATTATAATCTAAATCCAGGGAGTAGGCCTTTCCTAGGCCGCGGTCATAAATGCCTGCCGCCCAGCTTTGCCAGCAGTAGGAATCAGAATTTACTCCATAATGGGGGATAGCTAATACTATTGCAACGTAAGTAATGAGTAGCAATAGGCTTAAAATAACCAGGTTGCTTTTAGAGGTTAAGGTTTTCATTTTGTGAAAAGACAACTAAATACAGGCAAATGTAAATAATAAAAATTGATACGTAAGAGATGGGAAAGGTAAGCAGGTAATATAAATATATATCGGCTTGCAATGCTTTACTTTATAAAAGCTATATAGATGTTTTTAGTGTCATTGGTAATACTGTCTTCACAATGTGACAAAGGATTTCCATAGTTATTAAATAGAAAGAGCATTTAAATGCTCTTTCTATTGACTGTTTCTGCTATTCTGATTTAACTATTTTGTAGACATGAGGCAGATTATCTTCTCCCATAACCTGCACAAAATACATTGCTGGTTCCAGGCCGGCTCCTATTTTGTATGCCTGATTGAAATTTATTTCGGCATCGTACAGCGTTATTCCCTGAACATTGAAAATCTTCATATTTGTTTTGACGTTACTACTTCCGGAGACTATAATATTGGTCTCTGCGCTAAACGGATTAGGGTAGATTCTAACAATGCCATCATTTGTAATGCTGTTGTTTATGCTGCTGCTATCCGTTAAATATAGTACTTGTGGAACAGATACTCGGTCTCCTAAATAACAAGCGTTGTTTGTCCTTGCCGGATCCAAGGCATCAGCCGCTGGGCTTGTTCCTAAATATCCATTGTTCTGATAGGAACTGCCATCGTAAATGATCTGGTCTGTGGCTAGTTCATTTAACCTCCAGTATCCTACAAGATTGGGGGTATTAGGTGGAAAAACAGTTTTCGTGTTAGCGGCTATACTGGTTGCGCTTAAAGCAGAGTTCCATATTCTAAGCTCATTCACATTTCCATTTACAGATACGTTATCATAACTGTCATACCCTAGTTGTAAAGGGCCTGGGCTATTTATAGAATGTGGCGAATATGCTATTGTCGACCCAATAGGCGTTCCATCGGCATAAAATTGTACCGCTCCGTTCTTTCTTGTTACTGCCAGGTGGCGACAACCGCTATTGTATACATTTCTGCTTAGCGCAGTACCGCATATATAGTTTGTGCCTGCCATCGACAACAATAACTGTGTTCCATTATAGGCAGTAAAGAAAAACCCATTACTCATTGTAGTTCTACTAGAAACAATAGCCGGAGCGCCAGCGCTTTGGGTTAACAGATTTACCCATGCTTCTATGGTAAAGTCGTCTGTAATGAAATTATAAACCGGAGTATTTGGTATAGTGGCTCTTGTGCCTGCTACAGCCCCGTTAAATGTTAATCCTGTTTCCTCTGCGCTTGGAGTAATACATTTTACTTCTGCCACTCTGGCCGGGTCCTGAGCGTCTGCTGCTGTAGGATTGGTTCCTAAAGAACCGTTATTAGCTGTGCTACTCAAGTCGTAGACTACCTGTCCGCCAGATTCATTGAAGTCCCAATAACCTACAAGGCCAGTGCTTGTACCAGGAACTTCTAAGAACCTGTTGGCGCTAATAGTTGCCGGAGATTCTGCAAAATTCCATAGTCGTACCTCGTCTATGCTTCCTAAGTAAGAATTTGAACTGCCATCAATGGAATTATAACCTATATAAAGCGGGCCAGTGGAGCTTATAGGGCTACCATAGGTAGCCGTGCCATGGGCAACTCCATCCAAGTAAAATGTTATTGTACCGCTGCTAGTTCTTGTTACTGCCACGTGATGACAGGTATTATCCCCTAATGAGGCAAAAGCGCTGCTCTCGTAATTACTTCCATCAATGCGCACAAGAAGTTGATTTAAACCAAATAAGGTGAATAAAAACCCGGTGGTGTTGCTTGTTTCATTCCCAATGATGGTGGGGGCTCCGTAATTTTCTGCAGAGGGCACTTTCACCCATGCTTCCATAGTAAAGGCGCCGCTGAAGTTATACGCTGCATTATTGGGAATAGTAACTCTGTCTCCGGTAGAGAAATAAAGTCCTCCGCAACCGTTAGAGGTAGTAATAGTGTTTGAGGTCGCTGTGCAGCCTACTCCTGTTAGCTGGCAATATACCTGCGCTCCGGAAGGCAAACTTACAGGGCTGTATATTCCCACAGTTGTGGTTGCCACGGCGCTGCCATTAACATACCACTGGTAAGAAGGAGAGCCCATGCCGCTGAATATATTGGTGCGGAATACCAGGCTGCTGGTTACCCCCACGTTGTTTAACGCCGCCGATGGGCTGTATAACGCTACGTTTGCCATAAGCGGGCCGGTAATGGTTACAGTCTGGCTATAGAACGTTGTTCCGTTAATCATGTAACTGATAACTCCTGTAGCGGATACGGCTATCTCTGCCATCTGGCCAGTTGTATAACTAGTCGTAGGGCTTCCTGTTACTTGCTGCCCATTGTTGTATACGCTTGCTGTTCCATTGTTGAACAATATCCCGTAATTCATTTGGTTGATACTGGAGCCTGAGTAGCTATAACTAAGGCCAAGGAAAGCTTCCATTGTGGTGGCCCCCAGCGTAGCCTGAACGCTGCTGGCTCCATCCAGCAGCTGGCTGCTGGTCGCTCCTGCATCCCAGGCTGATGTTGTGCCCGATTTTGTGATGTTGTTGCCGCTTACCGTAACATTACTGGTTGCATTGGTAAAGTTTACCGCACCTGATAAACAAGCGGCTGTCTTGTTAGAGGTAATGCTAACATAAGGCGTAAAATTTGTTACTGTTACATTGTCAGAAACTGTACAATTATTTGTTCCATCCTTTACTGTAAGGGTATAGGTATTCGCTACTGTAGCTGTATATGTTGCATTTGTAGCTCCGCTGATAGCCCCGGAAGAGTTTGACCATTGGTAAGTTATACCGCTTGGCGTTGACGCTACAGGGGTTCCCAGCTGAATGGATGCGCTTGTGCATACATATACCTGGTGTTCTCCTACATTTATAGTGGCATTGCAGGGCTGAGCCGCTTTGCGCCAGCTTATGCCTCCATTACTACTACAATTAACCTGCTCAAATAATATGTCGTCTATGGTAAGGTCTCTGCCTATTTCTCCACCCGGCCCCATTATGATGGCAAGGGTACAAGCGGTGGCCTGGCCCGATGTCCAAAGGCCGCTCATCTGGTTCCAGGGCGCCGTTCCATTTGTTCCGCTATTGGGAGCAAAATCTGTTACCGCTGTTATATTGGTAACGTTACCAAAGTTATCCGTGATTTGCAGCCATACTCCAGGGTATTCCTGGCTGGGCGCTGTACCTATATTATCCAATGGGTTCATAAGACTGGCGGCAAATACATATTGACTGTTCTGGCTTATATTACTAATTACAGTATACCATACACGGTTGTTCTGTGATGTTACAGCGCCATCGGCAAGCATAAAGTAATCTGTTGATCCTCCGCCATCATTACCTAACATAGGTGGGCTATTCCAGAAAGGATTGTTCCATCCTGCCGTTGTGCTTACAATCTCATAATTGCCAGGGCTTGCCACTGGTGCAGTACCGGACGGATAATAGTTGGGACTTCCCCCGCTAAGTGCCGCGTGACAGGCTAGGTCTGAACTGAATGAGGCGCTTCCACAGGTTTGAGAAGCGCTGCTGAAGTTGCCTCCAGCTACCTGGTTAGTAGGGTTGGAAGTATAAGGAATTGGCACCGACAGGGCATAGGTAACCGCCATACCTTGCAGCGAAGGGCTGGTCAGCAGGTAGGTTCCTGGAGGCACTGAAGTAAAGCTCTGCGTAGCTGTATTTGTTATACTAATGGTTGCAGGCGGCCAGTTGGGAGTGGTTCCTGTGGCAGTAAGCGTGTATTGAGTTACATTGGCTACATTGGAATAGGGCGTAACGGTATAACCGCTGTTGCTGCAGCTTCCCAAAGTGGCTCCTATAAGTGGGGAAATAACGTTTATAGTGTTACAGGCGCTACAACCATGCTGCCCTGTTACGCAATAGGCATAAGTGCCTGGCTGGGTTACCGTAATAGTCAGATCAACGGCATCGCCGGTACTCCATGACTGATTGACGATAGGATCGCCACCGCTGGATGGGGCAGCTATTAATTGTACCGGATAGCCTGGAGCTACCACTGTTGGGCCAGCTGCTGATACTGCATAAGCATTAGGCGCAGGAAGTAATGTTACAGGGTATTGTGGGGTCGTCAATGTACAGGCTGCAGCTTGCCCCTGCGTTGTGGTATACAATACAATCATCTCTGCATAGTAATTTACAGTACCTGCTGACGCTGAACCGGGAGGGCCTGACAAGGATGTTCCTCCAGCCTGGAACCATTGTGGAACTGGCACATTCAATGCCCCAGGAACGCTGACCTGAAGATTAGGGCTGACACCAGGGCAAACGGAATTATTGCCCGATATGGCAATGCTACTGGCTACTGTAACTGAATTGGAAGAATTAGAGCAGCCTGTGCTACTTGTAGCTGTTACATAATAGGTACCTGCCGATGAAGTTGACAAAGAGCTTAAGGTTTGACCGGACATTAATGTTCCATTATCATACCACGTATAAGTATAAGTTGCTCCGGAAGGGCTGGCGCTGGCTGTTAGCGTTGGGGTAAAGGGAGTTGTTGAGGTTTGGGTTCCTACTGCCGTACATGGCGCCCCAATTAATGTTGGCGCATTATTATTGGATGTAAGGCTGACCGAAACAGCAGGCTTTATCGTAATGGTTGTACCGCTAGACTGACTAGGGGACACGCAGCCTGATAAAGTCATAGCCGCTGCTGTAAATGTTCCTGTAATGTTGGCGCTTGTAGTATTATAGTAAGTATAAGGCGTACCTACTCCTATGGCAGAGCCGTTCATGTACCACTGGTAGGTAATACCAGCTATAGGTGAAACTACGCTTAACGTGGCCTGCCCGCAGAAAGGGCTGGTGGCGGCAGTTATTGTTGGAACATCCTGCGGAGACTGAGGATATAGATTGCTAATACTATAGTTTACCGGCGTTACGCTACCTACTGTACTTGTAGAACAGCTAGGACTACTACAGGCAATCGTAACAGGCAGGTTCATAGTAACCGTACCACCCGTAATAGTAGTACCACAGGTATTTGGCGCAAGCTGCCATGGAATATTTATAGAGCCGCTAACCGCATTCACATCAAAGATAAGAGTACTGGCTGTGCTCGCCTGATCAAGACTTAAAGGGTTGCCAGAAGCGCCAGTGGCTGGCTGGCTGGCACTATAACTAACGCCTGTCGGCAGATTTACGGTTATGCTTTGAACAGCTGTTGTTGAGTTAGAGTTGTAAGCTACCTGCAGCGCTGTATTGCTGGCATTGGGACCTGCCGTTAATGTATACCCGCTGCCGCCTATAAAGCTGTTTATATTAGTGCTTATAGTGGTGGTTCCGGAAGACAACGTAAGCGCTTTTCCAAAATAAGTATCTCCTATAAGATTTGTTGTTATTGTACCGCTGGTATTTTGGCAACTTGTGGAGAATGTAAAGCTTACATTTATAGCAGCGGAACTTATGGAAGCAGGAATACTAAAAGTATATTGGGTTCCTCCACTAACGCTTTTAGCGCTTACATAAGTAACATTTGAATTAGTATTATTTACATAAGTAAGGCCAGAAGGTACGGTAAGCGTAAGGTACAGGTTGGCAACTGTCGGGTTATTACATAACTCAATATTTTGCAAACTATAAATAGCTGTACTGCAAGGAAGCACAATAAGGCTAGCTGGAACTGTAAGTCCTGCCGCTATTGGCTGTATATTAAGTGCAAAGTCTACACCTGTTATACCATCAGGCAGAAAAGAAGAATAAAGACTTTTTATATTACATATTTTACTATTAGCGCCTCCATCTATATCAGTAAATTGAGGATAGCCCGAACAATTCCATCCATACTGCATAGCAATGCTCTCATTTTTCTGGGTTATACAGGCAGGAGCTGTTGTGCCACAGGCATACACAGGGTTACAGCCTGATTGATTACTATAGGTATAAGACCCTGCTATGGTAAATGGTAATAAGTTCACCTGCCAGCTGCCTCCAGGAAGATCGCCTAATTGAATAATGTATTCAAAGGTGCCGTCGGTGGTGGTAGAACCACTTGGTATGTAAGGTTGGCTTGTAAAAGTCAACGCTCCACTGGAAGGAACGCTGCTAAACGTTCCCGCATATACGCCGGTAATCTGCACAGCCGGATCCAGAGGATGCAGGTATAAGAACAAGTAAGGGAAAGATTGACTAGGAATAGGATTCCCTAATTGATCCAACTGGCACTGGTTAGGATTGGTAGGATTAAGAAAACATTGGTTCTGAAGCTGAATGTTATAAGTAAATGCTGTGCTTGCCTGGGTTCCGGTAGTTTGCGTCTGTGTAAGGTTAAGGCTTAAGGGGCTGTTGCTTTGCACTGTAGCCGATAAGTTTGTTGCCAGAGGCAAAAGATCTCCAGTAGCATTAAAACCTGATAAACCTATGGTTCCTGCACTGGATTTATCGGGCATTTCAGGAAAGTTGAACAACTTCACAGTATCCATTTGCACATAGTTATAATATTCAATAGTGGCTCCTCCATAATTAGCATAACCGGTAGGGTTACTGTATTGGTTAGAACAATTACTAAGAGGAGAAAAAATAACATTTATATAAATACTATATCCATCGTCAGGCATATAAAAAACAGGGGCCGGGGCTGGGCTGGAAGTAGAATATGTGCCGGTATAAGGATTTGGCATAGTATAATACTTTGAAGGTCCCAGATTTGAAATAAAACTCTCCGTCATATCGGTAAAAGCAAAGGGAATTTTAATCATTGAATTATTCTTAGTATCCTGCGTGCCCCAGGAACTTATAATACTGGCAAAAGCAGCTGTATTCTTTGCATTAATGTCTAAAGTTTGTGCATATTCTACTGTCGCCCAACTATCGCCTGGCGTCATATTGGGGGCAAGCTGAACTATATATTGTATGTCAGAAATGGTGAATCCTGCCGGTATCTGTGCCAGGAAATAGGGCGGCGTGCTTCCTGTGCCTCCATTAAAGAACTGTCGGTATTCATTAGGAAAGGCATTGTAAACAAAGTTGTCCTGCGCATTCAGAAAATAACCGGAAGCATTAAACTGAGCTACTTTATTGCAAAAGTTACTATTCCCATCGTAGTTAGTTAACTGAACAGTTTGGGTGGATATGAATGGAGTAAAATTAAGATTGGACAAACCTGAGGCGCACAGATAATACATGTTAGGCTGTACGGTACATGCTGTTGGCACATTATTAACCATTGTACATGAAATGGGAGGAGGGTTGCTGCTTAGGCTTCGCAAAGCATCGCCTCCCGTAAAGGTACTAAGGTTAGTTACATTGCAATTATCGCAATCAGAGAAGTAAGCAACGTAATTAACATTCAAAGACTGGTAGTTTCCAAGCAGGGCATTATTTACCTGAAAATAATTTTGCATGTATACTGTTTGGCCAGAAGTAAAGCTGCTAGCGCCCGTTATCACGTCCGAAGGTTTTATCTGTACAGTAACATGCACATTACTACCTATGGTTTGAGTTTGTACTATAGAACCACTTATTTTATTCCAGGTCACTCCATCTGGAGAAACGGAGAAATCATAGGTACTGTTTGGATCATAAATATTTAGCGCAGGCACAGCCGGGCCGCCGCCCCATATATTAGAATTGGAAGCAAGCATTGGTACCTCTATATCCAGGTAAAGATTATCTAAGGTAACCCCGGCTGCGGCGGCTTCACTAATAGTAAACCCATTTGGGTAAGCTGCGCCGTCTGAAAGAACAACCTGTACATTATTTACCAGTATATCTCCGTTGGTAACATTATGCTTAGCAACAATATCAGTAATAGTAGCTGTACCATCCGGCGCCTCATCTTCCACTGCGCCACTAGCTCCAGTTACATCCAGCAGACCAAGGCTTTGTGGCGCCCTGTACATGTCTGTTACAGTAGTATTGGCGCCAGGCACGGTACATCCGGGGCAGACCACCAAAAACTTTACCGCTTCTGCCCCTATGATTGGGAAATTGGCAGTAGTACTGCAACCTGCGCTAGCAGGGGGGATATAAGAAAACGTATAGTTAACATACGTATAATCATTCGGCACCGAAGGGCAAGCAGATCTTACATAAAAGTTAAGCGTTAAATTAGCAATAGCCTGCTGTATACAAGCATTTAAATATCCCTGCCCACAATATGGGCTTAAAGCCTCAAATGCACTATTTTGCTGAATTAACTGAAGCAATTGCGCCATGCTGAAATTAACCGTATACGCTCTATTAATGGCATGACCTGAAGGGTTAGATGTGGGAACAAAAGATGTTATAGTTCCAGTGGGCGACCAGGTAAACTTGGTATCTTTATTAACAAACTGGATGTTGTAAGGGCTTGAAGCGCTTTCATTAATACCAGTAGGGCTGTTGGTTTCATAAGAAGAGTTATGTCCCCAGGTTGCCGCATTATTTGCCTCTCCTGTTCCAGTAGTACATGGCTCGCAGCTAGTGCCACATGTTTTGCCGTCATATCCCTGGGAAAGCGCCGTGTTATTTATTGACAAATCCAGATAAAGGCCAGGATCAAAATTAAGTACCAGTTGCAGGGTTCCCAAATCAGTAGTGGAGGACATTGGGGTACTTCCAAAGTAATTTGCAAAAGGATCGTCCCTGAAAGAAGTTATTTGAACATTTACAGGGGTAATTTGACCATCATTTGTTCCCAAACATTTGTCTGGGTTTCCATTCAGCAATTCTGAGTAGTAAAGTATTTCTTCATCAACAAGCGCACCCACTTCTGATAAACCTTGTCCGTAAGAAGCAGTTCCATTGCAGCCACCTGAAAACGCAACTTGCACACCCGGCTGGGCAAAAGACTTACCGCCTACATCGCTTGGGCTATAAGAACAGGTGTACTGTGTCCAGCTTACCTGAATAGCGTCTCCAGGATTAATGCTAATACTAAAAAATGGAACCACGTTCCCCCCTGCTACTGGCTGAAGATGATCTATCTTCAATCTATATACGTTGTCTGTTCCATTAGTGCCACTGGTTGTATTGTAACAGTTGGGAAAGCCCGAATTGCCATTGGAAAGAACAGGCATTGTATTTATATAATTATAATAGTAAATAAAGTTTCCTGTGCCATTGTACCAGTTATAATAATCTTGTGCCTGAACAGTTGGGCCACCTGTGATAGGATAACCATTAAAATCCACATTAGGAGCTAAATCACTAGCATCCTGGTATACGTAATATTTACTAACACTAGTACTACCTGATGGATTTGAAGAGTTATAACCATGATAAACAGTAACCTGAATATTCTGCCCCTGGCTCCAAGGCACATAAACCGGGCCGGGAGTGCCATTATCAAACATTAAATAAACATTAGTAGGACTGGCGCCTGCGCCCGCCAAATAAGTAATGCTTTGGTTCTGTGCACCGTTTAAATCAGGGAAGCACATAAAGTTATTACCTACAGTGTTACTTACTGTAGAAAAATTCGGGTTGGCAGTTCCATCGTTACTTATTATTAATGCCGGATACGAACTAAAATTAGTGGCATAGTCGTTAGTACTGCAGCCCCACTGTATAGTTGCCGAAGTTTGCCCGTTATTAAAACCATTTCCATTATTATTTATTAAACAGTTGGTTATTTGTACTGTTTCGTTAATTGTGAGTTGTTGTAAGTTAGCCAGAGAGGGTACTGTTATAGTATAACTATATGTGGTAGAGCCACTTGAAGTAGTTGTGACTGGCTGTGAAACCGCATAAACAGGAGAAGTTGTAACAGACTGAAGCTGAATAACCGAGCCAGTAGGAATAGTTTCGGAAAAAACGACAGTTCCATTAAATGTGCCTCCGCCTGCTTTTAGTGTATAAGTTCTGGTTTTTGTTTGCCCGCTATGGGCAGTAAGTCCATTATTCTGTGTGCCAGTCACGTCGCTTAAATTTCCTACACTGGTATTGGTAATAGTAAGGTTACTGTTGGATGGCAAAACTATACCTAATGTATTAGCAGTGGAAAATGTAACCCCTGTAGCGCTAAGGTTAACCGAACAACCAGCCTGCAAACTATAGGTAATTTGCGAGGAACCGTTAATGCTATTGATTACAACAGTAAAACCCGCTGGGTTTGTACTGGTAGCATTAGTGATACTTGAGGTCATACCGCTGGGTACAGTTACATTAGTAACATAAACCCCCGCTGGCATAGTTACTGAAAAACTATAACCACTTAAATTAGTGTAAGAACCAGTTACTGATACGCCCAGCGTGCCAGATTGTGAGCTACCACACATTGTTAGCGATGGAAAGCTTGCGCTGCTTACTGTTATTTGCTGAGCTGCCAGATTTAAACATGAAATCAAGAGTAGGAGAAAGAGAATGTGGAATTTTTTCATAACAAAGCACATTTAGTATTTGAATAGAACTTACTTGCAGATAAAATT
>FTLB01843400.1_pt1 | contig 13172 bp, 5 predicted proteins | sample 1658291 | NCBI WGS metagenome assembly FTLB01 (sample SAMEA3914812, study PRJEB12502) | metagenome | biome: forest; material: soil | place: Canada | collected 2011-07-07 | depth 0.1 m
GTGTTACGTCGAGGGCATGAATGTGGGGCCAATTGACGGGGGAAAGGGGTCACCCCTGAATTTTGTTTACTTTCAAGTCGTGATGGCGCAGCAATATCTGACCATGCCGATTCCAGATCTCTGTGTCGATTCACGATCAAAGTGGGCGCAAGATGAACTCGACGCGCTCCTGCCAGCAATTGCCCGAAACGGTCGCCTTATTCCCTGCACCCAGCAGCGCATAATCGACCTGCACGACCAGTTACTGGACCTGGAGCACGCCATCGACAATCGCGAGTTTCAGATTCGTCGCCAAGAGAAAGCACAGCAGATGGAGGCGCGGAAGCATTCTCGATGTAAGTGACAAATCCCTTCCAAGGCAACGATTTGTACCATCATTTCCGAGTCGCTGACCTTATGCCCCTAGTCCTCACCGCACTGACCGAAGCGGCCAAGAAGTGCGGTTCTCCTGGGCCCCGTAGGGCGGATCCCAAGTACCACGGTAGGCGGTTCGACGAGACCGTGGTGCGTAGGGGTGAAGCCAAGGGGCCTCGCGAGACCGTACGACGTAGGGCACGAACCCCTTCGCCAGTGCGGCTTCGAGAATACCTCAACCGGACGACGAGCACGGCATACCGGTTCCAGGATGCCATCAAGACAGCCCGCCAACGCGAGGCCGAGAATCCCGCGAGGGATATTCTGCCTCTCGCCTGTCTTTCGACTCTGTTGTCGCCGAGGATTCCAGCGCCAGCGACCCCCATATACCTGAACTTCCTCGACCCCCGGCCCCGTTCTATCGACGATCCTCCCTACAACGTCTCGACCCCTGCACCTGCTCGGGAGTACGTTCCGGAGATCGTCTCGACCCCGTCCCCCTCGGAGGAGCACGTTCCTCACATCATCGAGATCCCGCGATCTCTTTCGATCTGCGAGCCCATGATCCGACCCCTCGACACCTGTCAGGAGTTGGTAGACCCGGATTGCAGCATGAACGATGTAAGAAAATGCCACGACCAGCACCCTTTTGACCTACATCTGACTTTATTGTACGTAGGCGCCCCCCTTGGAAGAAGCTGCCGTCGACGACGGAATGGACATGAACACGGACGCAGTCGTCGCCGATTTCATGGATGCCGAGTTCGGGATCACCTAGAGGGAGATCCCAGACGAAGCGGAAATGGATGACGTGGCATCGTCCATCATGGACCTCGATGCTTCGGACTCGGAGAACGTAAGTACATGTCTCGCTGTCTCCTGATTTTCATGAAGTGTCCTGACAATCTTCTCTTTCTTTTCTTTAGGGATCGCAGCAGACACCCGCGGTGACAAGTGGTGGCTCGCACGAGGTCAACGAACTTGTGAGTACTCTTCTGGTTGTTTCTTCTTGTCTATGTTCCGACGTCCTTTTTCGTTTCGGGGTGTTTTCTTTCAATCTTAGCCCTGAACACCTACTTGGATGTCCTCTTTCTGATATTTTTTATCCCGCAGACGGCATACTTCAACCGCAGTATGAGCATCCTGGAGTCGGTCCAACCGGACTCGATTCTTCTTGCCCCTGCCCCGAGCATGCCCATCTCGTTCGACTTCGAGCCCATGATTCAGGATGACAACTCGCTGCTGCCCGAAGCTCCGGCTGCAGGCAGTACGCGCTCGCCCACACCCGCCACGCCTCCCCCGGCGACCGTGGTCGACCCCGTTCCTGTCTCGACATTGTCACCGTCCCCGCGTCCGCGAACGCCAGAACCTCTGCCGGAAACCGTCTCGGACTTGCCTTCGCCTGGCCGAGTGGTTCCCATCCCGGCGGTGCCAGCCGTCAACTTCTCGCCGCCGTTCCCAGTAGATCTGATCCCCGTGGATCCGGATCTATTCGCGACACCAGCAACGGAGGCGGCGGAAGCCCTGGCACCCGCGCCGAAGCCGGCAGAATCGAAACCCGTGATGCAGCCGCCCGCGTCCGACGACCTCGTCCTGGCTCCTGCCATCGAGGTCAGCCCGCCTGCGTCATCCGAGGCCGCGCCGCTCCCCGCTGCTGAGGAACCCCCGGCGAAAGCTCCGGTTTTTGTTGGGTCCCAGTTCCTCTTCAGCACGGCCACGCCGACCAGTTTCGATTTCTCGTTCACGACTCCCCTCGCCCCCTCGAAGACCCCTGCCCCCCCTCGCCCGTTCGTCCCCGCTGTAAGCGGTCCGTTCATCTTTGGGGGAGCCGCCGGAGCGAAGCCTGCGGACAAGTCGGCCACGGCCGAGGCGTCTGCTGTGCCTAGCGTCCCGTTCGTCTTCGGGGGAAGCACCAGCACCAAGCCTGCGGACAAGTCGGCTCCGGCCGAGGCGTCTGCTAGCTCCCTGCTCACCACGCCGTTCGTTTTCGGGGGAGCCGCCGTCTCCGAGCCTGCGGACAAGTCGGCCCCGGCCGAGGCGTCCTCCGGCGACGAGATCCCCGCCGACGTGAAGCAGAGGGTGTACTCTCGAGCTGATCTCCAGACGATTGGAGAGCGACTCATGACGAGGATTTCGAATCGCGTCATGGAGCTCAAGTGGTGCTCCGAGGAGGAGGTTGACGCGTGGGAGATTCTTCACTCGACGCCTGCTCTTGATGAGGTGATCGAAACCTGTCCGGAGACGCTCTCCCACACAGGTGTGGTCGAGCACATCGAGGCCCTGCTGCAGGGCGTCGTGTTCGACCTCGATCGCAGTCTGGAAGAGCAACGGGATCTGCTGCTGTGGCTTGTTGACGCCGCGAAGGAGACCGGTATCCGGATCTGGCTTCCGGCTATCAAGCCATGGGAAGAGGAACTCGACGGTATCGTTCTCGAAGGTGTCCCGACCGTGGACGACGACTCCTCGGAAGTGTCCGAGGAGGAGTGATTTGGTTTTTGTGGTTTCTGGTCTCTTGACGGCTTTGACGGCCGACGATGGTGGTTTTGGTTTTGGTTTTGGATGGTCCTGGTCCTGGTGACCGAAGGCAGGTTTTTGGTCAGGGTTTCCTGTATTTCGTGGTTTAGTTTTGCTTTTTTTTGCTGTTTTCTGTACATTAGTTTCTTGGTTGGTTTTGGGGGGTTGCCGGTACTCTTTTTCCTGCTGTCGTTATAAGCAGCAGGTTTTAACGAGGCCAGGCGATGGACAGAGTTTAATCTCTATTTCTTTTTTTTCTCTGCAACGACTCTCTTTGTGCCTATGGTGAACTATAAATGTGTGTTTTACAGGTTTTGTATCGGGGTGACGCCGAAGACACGGGCACTCTTCCAGCAAACTGGAAGTATTATCAACCTTCTCCGTACCTTCTTCCCCTTTGTGGGAGATTTGTGAAGATTCCACGCTCGCCGGCGTGTCGTCGGCGGATCCCTTCGCCGCTTACTTCTCTCTAGATGCGAATTTGAAGATACTTGCGCAGCCAATCCCTTGTCTACAGGCGCCGTTGCTCGCAGAATCCTCCCTGCTGGGAGTCGCGGTGTTTTATTATACGTCGGCAATAAACATATCTAGATAATGATCGCCGGACGAGACTGGCAATGGACCGGGCGTACCTTTGGTCTTCGTACTAGACTTCTTGTTGGCTATTTGCCAGGCTATTTAGCAGCAACATGGGACGGGATAGGAATGCGAGAGTCATCACTGGTGCCATGTGTGAAGAGCAATGCCGTCGCCGCTTCAGTTCTTAGCCCTCTCATGTCCATCATTTATGACTGCCTTGATACTGCCATGTAGATACGGAAGCTGAACTGTAGACCCAGAGTCGTACCCTAGTTCCCTGTCATGGCATCAATTATCAGGTAGTGAAATTTACCAAATGGCATCCTATACGACCGTGAGACTTCCTGTACACAAGGTACTGGCCCTCTTCCATTCATGAGGTGGGATAGATGCGAGTACGTCCATCCAGGGGGGAAGGTTGCAGCCCACGCCGGTCCTAGGGTTGCCTATGTCTCTCCCTCAGCACTCTAAAGAAGGAAAGACGAGGATGGCAATGGAGAGAATATAATTCAACTTGATTCATTATCAACGGCCCAGAAACTTCATGGATAAGCAGAACGAATGGTGGCTATAGAAAAATTACTGGTCAAGCTAATTTTATCTTGCCAAGCTCAGTAAAGCATCGCCAACCGAATGTGCCTTTGCAGCTAAGCATCGCAAAATACAGCCGCACCATTAAAGACCCGCCGCGGGGACTGCTCCGTCAATAATGATAAACTCTAGAGGATCGCCATGTGATGTGAGGAAGTTATCTAACAACATGAAACACCGTCCAAAAAAAGAGGACGACATCGATCAGCCTTCCTTCTGGTTCTCCTGATTGCCTAATGACCCGAGCCTCAAGAGAGGGCTGGCTCGCCGTGGCTCGTCCTCTTCATCAATCGCCCTCGCCGAGGCTGGTGTAAATGCTCTGGTTCTCTTCACGCCTATCGTGGGTACGTTAGAGCTGATCTTGGAGCATTCGGTCGATGGATGCAGCCCGTCTTGGCTCATATTAATGATATTCGTGATATTGGTTCCAAAATCATCCATCGATGGGGTATTGGACAGCGTGGTGGAGAAAATTCGCTGTGCGTTCAAACTGGGCGAGTTGTGCATCGAAGGGGCGCCGCCAGAAGCCGAAGCCGTTCGTCCGCGCGGCTCCACGTTGAAGATAGACTGCGAGCTCTTCCTACTTCCCAGCTGACTTGTTTGCGGTGTCGAACTCTCTGAGGACGGGTTCGATGGCACAGATGATACCAGCTTGTGGTCTTTTCTTGACTTGATTGCCGAAGTAGGCAATGTAATTTGCGGAAGGATTGGAATAGGAAGAGGTTGATTGAGCAGCGAGTTCGTCAGTGACGCTGCCAGGTCTGCTGGGATATTGGCTGCATGAGCCGGTAAAGAAAATGGAGCGGGTTGACTATCATGGCCTGTCGTGGGCGTATTGGTAGGCACCTTGAGCCTCATCGGATTGTCTTCAATGCTGCCTCCTGACAGTACCATATGATCTGGACGAGGCGGCACGGCGACATAGTCTGACATGGTGGCGTCCGAAGTGGAATGCTTACTGCCGTACTGGGGATACGTAGGCCATGGATGCTTGTTACCGCTTGCTTGAAAGGGAACCGTATTCAGCCAGTCAAAGTACTGGGTAGATTCCGTGAAAGAGTCCACTGGTGTAAGAGCGGAGCTGGTTTCTGTGTCGCCTCGAGATAGGAATCCCATCTGTAGTGCAGGATCCCCAAATGCGCCCAGCGATTGTGACGAGGGCCGGCCGTATAGTACGGGGTTCGTCAAGGGGTCTTTCCCGAGCGTTGATCGACGGCGAGGAGAGTGTGCATGGGATTCACTACGATCTCCGGAGTAGTAAGAGGAGCCTGCTAGAGACTTATTCGGCGGAGCCCATCGCCACATGAAGGGGTTGGGCCAAGCGATCCCGTTGTTCTCGAGAATGTCTGTGTCCAGAGAGGTTAGAACAGTACATCTCCGTGCCGAATGCAAAGCCGAAATCCATACCAAGAGGAGCGTGCTGGAAAGAGAATGCCACAATGTTCTTGACGCGTTCGATGGGCACCGATAGGGAATCCCTGGGAAATCCTTCCCCAAGGACAACTTTGATCCGTCCAATATCGTCTCCCGGGCTCCAGTGGTTCTGGTACAAGAGCTCTTCTCGGAAATGAGGGAAGCGAAGGCGCTCAAGCTCACCGTGCTTGTTGAGTTCTGGGGGACGAGGCTATCAGAAGGGAGAATAGCGATGGGCAGGAGGGCAACGCACCAAAAGTTGTTTCTATCTGCAACGGCCAGTCGCTCTTCCGCCCGAAAATTCTTGATCTGACATAGCGTCAGCGACCAGACATCGGAGCTTTCACCTTGAGGAAGAACGAACGCGACCATGCGCCCGTCAATGAGAATCCGCGCTTCGAACCTGACCAGATCCGCATGCTCACTGTAGGCCCTCGCGAACGGGCTAATCTCAGGGGTGCCCCAGCAATGAATCGAGATGTTGAAGGGAGTGCCTGGCCTGAGGCTCGGTACGAAGCAGGTCATGGTTGGAACGCCCGCCGATCCATGTATGTGGGATAGCTCAATTTCGGGAACGACATGGCAGGCCACTTTGAACTCCTTTAGCGGGACTTTAGAATTGCTCCCAGACGGGAAAAGGAGGACGTCCCAGTCATCAAATCTCATTGTGGATGATGGGAGAGCTCTAGAGAGAGGAGTCGTAATACGCAAGAGGAAGAGTGACAAGAATTGAAGGACTTGATGTTTGTTTTGTTGTTCAGGTAGAGTACACTGACCTGCGGATAAACGAGGAAGATGCAAGCACTCAGGGGAGCGCGAAACCCGAATGGAGCGGGCAGACGCGGAACGGGCTTTCTGTTCAGGTCCTAGACCTCAGTACTTGTTGCCTAACGCAATCTTCACTGGGTCATTCCCTTCAGCGGCCGAAAAAACGACCTGCAGAGACCTTGCCTTAATTTCCACCTTCCATTGGGATTGTATTCTGCAGCATGGATCAAGAAATACTACCGGCCTAGAGAACTTGGGCTTGGAAGGTTGAATCTGAAGCCCAGTTCCAACTGCCTGCAGTCGGAGCGGAAACGTTCGTGATTGCCAATACAAGGTAAACATATTCCATGCAAGGATCCAGTGTTTGCCCTCCGCCCAGTGTTGTGCTCTGGGCTAAGCGCCATCTAAATCCTGGACTCGTCGCTATCATTGTACATTGGAAGGTACGAGGATGTCAAGCTTGTGAGATCAATGACGAATCCGACTATTTGATTACCTTACCTAGAAAGCGATGCCTCCACAGTACTTGTTGCCGGAAGGCGGTCTTCAAGCCCACACAGGCAGGACTGGCACACCCCGCACTAGGAAGAAGTCCCAGCAGCATGAGCAATCCACCGCTACATAAGGTACTATGAGTGACAATAAATTAGAGCGCCATGTCCCGGAGTGGAAGAAGCTCGAAATCTCGGTACGATGGAGGCAGCAGCGTCCAAAAATAGGATAGGATGTCGTCCTTCCTCTCGGGTTGGGTATGCAAGCGTCATGGTGCACTGCAGATTGAGCAGTCTTCGGGGACTGGAGTGGTCCTGCGGGACTAGAATATTTTATTTTTATTCGGACAAAAGAAAGATGATATACAGAGTAGTACCCAGTGGCGCGAACGCCGTGCTTTTACAGCCAGGTATCTATCCCTCATCCAACCCACTATCTCTGGTATCTTTCAAGAAATAGGGCTCGCGGTCATTCAGACCTCTGGCTCATCATCGCCTTCTTTCCTCGCCTGCATTTTCTTGATTAGCGGTGTGCCACTTCAAACGGAACGCGAGGGAACTCACCCTGAGAGCACCGGCGCCGCCAAGCTCCTTCTCCAATCCATCCTCAAACTCGCGTGGGTATGACGGAATGCCAGGCAATGTCGACTTAACCACAAGGGCGATACCAACAAGGGCCGAAACAGCGAGTCCCAGCTGGAAAAGACCCCATCCAGGCGTGATCCAGGTGTACTCGTAGGGGCTGAAAAGCCCGAGAACGTCGTGATCCTCGTGAACAGGCTCGCCAAAGTTCCTTCGCTCCTGCTTGTCCCACCACTCTCCGTGCGGGTCACGGAATTGGCGCTTGATGCGAGGAGGGTTGATGTAGCCGCCGTTCTGCGGGATAATGTTAGCTCTGGGCCGCGTGCTTCCAGCCAGCCTCTAAGCACACATACCATCTCAGGATCCTCGGCGGCGGTAAGGACGGGATCTTCGGGATACTTCTCGTCTAGCTGATTGCGAGCAGTGATGGAATCGGGGAGGAACGTTCGGCGTTGGACGATGGGAAGTCGGGCGACCGTCAATTGTTTGGTCGCGAGCGGCCCTCGAAGGGGCGCAGCCCTCGCGAGACGAAGCGGCAGCATTGCGGAGTGCCTGGATGCGATTCGGAATTAGAGAGAAGAAATATCCTCAGCCAATTGGCGAACTCACCTTGGTTGAAGGTCCGCAATGTAGTCGGGTTGATTGAGATTGAGGTTGACGATGCTTCAGTGCCGTTTGTCGAGCTCCAGTGGAGAGAGGTCGGATTCATCGCCCGTGCAGGCTAGTTCTTACCCGAAGATCTGCCGAGCAAGTTTGCCTCCCGCACGTCAACCCGCAATCTCGTCATGCCTAAGGCACAAACGGCGCGACTTCTATTTCCTGCGTTTGACCGGGGGGTAAATGTTTTTCAAAGTTTTTGCTGACGAGGACCGAAATCTGATCAAAACTCAACGCAGCAGGCCTTCCAGGCGTCTCAGCATGCTGAAACTCGGACACGAGATTCCCTGAACTTTTACAATTCTTCTGACCTTCTTTTTGCTCTGTCAAATGCCCGTTTCGTCGAGATCTCGGTCTTTTCCTCCTCTCCCTGCCTACCGCAACCATGACCGAGACCGCGTCGCCCGACACGGCGCACGCAAACTCGTCCACCCTCAACGGCGACGTTGCGAACCACGACGCGCAACCATCGTCGCAGCAACCGGAGGCTGCTGATATGGAAGATTCCGAACTTAGTGAGCTCGAGATATCCGATATTGACGAATTCCAAGCTACGGACCTCGAGCATGCGCAAGCTCTTCCGAGCAAGACGAATGGGCACGCACGCGAGCTAGAAAACCTTCCCGAGGAACCTCCTGCGAAGCGTCGACGGGTTCGCGACACAACGCCTCCTCCGAACACCACCCCGCGTCCGAAACCTATCTCGCCACCATGGAAGAAAATAGCAGCCGAAGGTCCCACCTCTTTCACGGAAAATGGCCGTCGAAAGTCAGGCCGCATCAATACCATCCCTCTCGAACTGCACAGCGGGGACAAGAGGATGACCAGAAGAGCTCTCCATGGCCAGCAGACCAGCCCCCAACAGACCCGACAGGCGCCTCCCGTCCGTCCCGGTCAACCGCAGTCTTCACCCACCGCGGCTAGGAGACTCTCAGGATCAACGAAGCCAGCTCCCGCTGCCGTTAAAGCTCCCTCCAAGGGCTCTCGAAAATCGTTAGCCTCCGAGCCCAAGCCAAGCCCCCGGACCAGACGACGGTCCACCTCCCCGAAGCCGCGCCCTTCCCTTTCCAAGCCCTCCGTTGCGGGTACGCGACGGTCGACGCGCCACGGGCGTGAGCCGACTGAAGATGACGGCTCGTCTCCCGGCTCTGTCCGTATCAAGCTACGCGTGCGCCCTCCTTTGACGACGCTCCCGCTCGTCCACCGTGACCAAGCGAATATACGACCGAAGCTCGGACCTAGCTTCGAGGAATGGTTTGCGCAAGCAGGCAGTCTGGCAGTCGAGCAAGGTGGGCTCCTGGCGACCGAGGACGGGCCGCAGTACACGGATGAGATGGCGAGGAGTGATGCTCGCGTTATCATCCGCATCGAGGATGAAGCTGAACCTGGCGGCCTTCTCGCCGAGAACAAGTGCTCTGTATTTGAGCCCGAGGCCGAGGACGAGCCCCCGAGGCAATGGGCCCACAGAGATCACCTGGTGAAGGCTGCCAGCAACTTCCGCAGATTGATGCTTCAGGAACAGCAACGGCATCGGGCGATTGCTAAGCGAATCGCCGTTGCGTGCGAGGCCGAATGGAAGCGACGCAACCCCCAACCGAAAACTGCCGAGGAGATCGAACAAGAAGAGAGAGAGAAGACAAGAGCTAGATGGCGGCAGGTTACGCGGGCCGTAGCGGGTACATGGGAAAACGTCAAGGCTGAAGTCAACCGCCGGAGACTGATCGAATGGGAGGCCGAGGAACAACGTCGTGTCAAAGCTGCACTTAACCAAGCAGTCAACCTCTCCGAACAGAAACTCCAAGCGCGCCAAGCCCGCTTCGACACGGACGAGCTATCGGATGTTGTGGAAGACGGAGATGATGATCTGTTGTCTGATGAGGAGATGGATGAGGCGGACGAGTCCGACGCTGACACGATGTCGGGTGGAGATTCTGGCACTGATGAAAGCAACATGTCTACATCAGAAGATGAAGAGGATAAAAATTCTGTCTTATCAGATGAGGGGCTCACACAGGAGCAACTTCGAGAGAAATATGCCAACTTGCCGGAGTTGAACCCTGCCGCCGATGAGGACGATGCAACTTCGCTCGCAAATGGTGCCGGCATCGAGACTCCGACCTATCCAGAAGAAGCAGCGGACGATACCAGCGACGAGTCCATCGACATGGATGATGATCTTGGATCGACCGAGGACGAGATGGACAGCGATAGTGACGACGGCAACTCGGATGGCGATACCGAGGAATCCGACGGAGACGGACCCTCCGGGCTTCTTGGTCTATTTTTCAAGAAATCAGAATTAAAGAAGCTGAAAGACGAAGCTGAGACTCCCACGCCTCGCGACGGAACGGAAAATACGGATAATGGCGAGCTGTCGAAGAGAGAGTCCCAGGCTCCCATACCTCACGAACATTTAGACTCGGAACCCGTACTTGAAGACGAGGCAAAATTCACGCCCGAGGTGCAGAAGACTACCGACGAGCCAAATGGTGTCATGAATGGAGAAACATCTGCACCCAGTAAATCCACCGCGGCGCAGAGCGAGACTCCGTTGACCAATGGGCACAGTTCGCACACCGAAGATGTCGCAGCAAATACTTCCGAAGTCAAAGCCGTCGCCAAGACGGCCCGTTTCAAGCTGTCTAACTTAGAGAAGCCCGATGCTGGTGACCAACGAGGAGGAGAGGAGCCACCAATAGAGACAATCGAGACTGAGGATGTCACTATGGCCGATGCAGAAACGAACGGGGGATCCAATGCGGTCCTCCTGGATCAGACGGATTCTGCCGTCCCAACTCTTGACGTTCCCGCTTCCGAACTCGAAGGCCCAAGCCCAGGAACCGACCATGCAACGAACCTGCCAAGTGCCTCCAGAAGCCAGTCTCCCCGCACATCGGATACCAAACCCACGGACTTGGATACCACCTCGTCCGTCGAGCCTGTCGCGGTTTCTAAGGCGGGCAGCGGCTTGGCCTCTCCTGCTACCGATCTTCCGAAAACTGAGATACCCTTCTTGCTCCGAGGCACTTTGCGAGAATACCAACATCGCGGCCTTGATTGGCTCGCCGGCCTGTATGCTAACAGTACCAATGGTATCCTGGCCGACGAGATGGGTCTGGGCAAGACGATTCAGACCATTGCCCTCCTTTCTCATCTCGCTTGCTATCACGAGGTCTGGGGCCCCCATCTCGTGATCGTTCCGACCAGTGTCATGCTCAATTGGGAGATGGAGTTCAAGAAATGGTGTCCAGGTTTCAAGATTTTGACCTACTATGGAAACCAGGAAGAGCGCAAGCGCAAGAGGCAAGGATGGACCAACGATGACATCTGGAACGTCTGCATCACGTCCTACCAGATGGTGCTTCAGGACCAGCAGGTTTTCCGACGGAGACGGTGGCACTACATGATTCTGGACGAGGCGCACAACATCAAGAACTTCAAATCTAAGCGATGGCAAACGCTTCTAGGCTTCAACACGCATTCGCGTCTGCTGTTGACGGGAACTCCGCTCCAGAACAACCTCACCGAGTTATGGTCTCTCCTCTACTTCCTCACGCCACCCGAGAATGGCGAAGGTGGGTTCGTGGACCAAGCTGAGTTTAACAACTGGTTCTCTCGGCCCGAGAATCAGATACTCGAGAATGGGAGGGAGCAGCTGGACGATGAGGCTCGCGCGATCATAAGCAAGCTGCACAAAGTGCTTCGGCCCTACCTCCTTCGGCGACTGAAAGCAGACGTCGAGAAGCAAATGCCAGCCAAGTATGAACATGTCGAGTTCTGTCGTCTCTCGAAGCGCCAGCGTGAGCTGTATGATGGATTCTTATCACAGTCGGAGACGCGGAAAACTCTCTCATCGGGCAATTATATGTCGATCATCAACTGTCTTATGCAGCTCCGAAAGGTCTGCAACCACCCAGATCTCTTCGTTGATCGCCCGATCATGACCTCCTTCTCCATGAAGACATCCGTACCAGCAGTCTTTGAGCACACGGAACAACAAGTCCGCAGAAAGCTACTCTTCCAGACACCAATGAGCCTGGTGAGCCTGAGCTTCCTCAACATGATCCCGACCCAGTACGAGAATCGGTCCAGTGCAGCGACCGATCGCATCGCGCAGCTAAGCTCACAGCGCGCTATGTTGGATTTGAGAGAAGCCCAGAAGGCGCGGGCAAATTACGCGTATACGTCGCTGGATCCGGACTCGGTGAAATCGAACATCACCTACCTCGAGAGCGCAGCGAGGTGGGGTCGGTTCGAGGAACTTCAACACTGTGTTTACCTGAACGCGCTCCGTCGTCAACAGCGACCAATATACGGCACAAACCTCGTCAAAATGCTGACTTTGGATACGGGCCGTCGGCCTTTCAAGCAACGACCGAAAGTGCCGCGCGAGATCATGAGGTGGTTTGAGGAAGATTCCTTCCTCCTGCACAACGCCATCCCTACACTGGAACAGCGAGCTGCCTCGATGGACATCACGGTATCCAAATTTGCCTTCGCCACGCCGCCAGTGGTTGCCCCTGACATGAATCGAGTCCTGCTGGGTTCAAGTGGCATCGAGACTTTCGAAGATTTGAACATGAAGCTTGCAGCCCCCGTCAAGTACGCCCCGTACATGCCGCCGGAACCTCCTCTCGACCCCTGGCACGAAGCGCGGATCCGCTTGTCCATCCAGTTCCCCGACAAACGCCTTCTGCAGTATGACTGTGGCAAGCTGCAAGCGCTTGACAAGCTTCTCCGGAAGCTGCAAGCCGGGGGCCACCGAGCCCTAATCTTCACTCAGATGACGAAAGTGCTGGATGTTCTCGAACAATTCCTAAACATTCACGGCCACAAATACCTCCGTCTCGACGGCACGACGAAGGTCGAGCAGCGTCAGATTCTGACAGATCGGTTCAATCACGACCCCCGGATCCTATGCTTCATCCTGTCGACGCGATCAGGAGGGTTGGGTATCAACCTCACCGGAGCCGACACTGTCATATTCTACGATCAGGACTGGAATCCGGCAATGGACAAGCAGTGTCAGGATCGATCCCACCGTATCGGTCAGACGAGAGACGTGCATATTTACAGGCTCGTCAGCGAGCACACCATCGAGGCCAATATTCTCCGCAAAGCGAGCCAGAAGCAGATGCTGGACGATGTCGTAATCCAAGAGGGCGAGTTCAATACCGACTACTTCAACAAGCTTTCCGTTCGCGATGTCATCGGAAACAACGG
>FTLB01843300.1_pt1 | contig 13124 bp, 10 predicted proteins | sample 1658291 | NCBI WGS metagenome assembly FTLB01 (sample SAMEA3914812, study PRJEB12502) | metagenome | biome: forest; material: soil | place: Canada | collected 2011-07-07 | depth 0.1 m
CGCTGGTACCTTCCATACCTCGCTAGGGTGTTCTTTCCCACGCACGACCGGTTACCGCATTACATCACACCCCCCCGTATTAGTCACTGGCGCTGCGGTGCGTTCACTTATAAGTCCCTCTCCCCCACGATCCGGGACTTTGATATTTCGCCACCACCAACATCTGGAGATCATTCCACTCTGTACTCGAACTTCGATAAAGCGACGATGCTACTGAGTGACACACAATCAACAACCTTCGGCGCCTCCCATACTTACTTGCCAGCACGACAGGAGAGATTCGACCTGGACGATTCGCATCACGGCGTCGCCTTCTTCGACGGCAACCCGAGCGACATCGACCTCGACGATATCAACTTCGACCTCGACATCGACGGCCACTTGAACGCGCAAAGCATCTCGTCGTCGCCGGTTTCGACCCAGTCGTTGCTCTCGCACTACTCCGGAGCGCGCTCCTCCCCCCTCTCAACCTTCGACAGCATACCCACCACTGCGGCTTCGAGGGACGGTTCTCTGCTCAAGCTGCCCTCCCAGGCGAACACCTCGGCCTCGTCGAGCCCTTCAGCGCCGCTGTTTGGCGTTTCCAGTGCGATGCAGACAGAATCGTGGCTCGGTGCCGATCAGTTGACCCCGAAGTCGGTCGGTCGTTTCTCGCACCAACGGGAATCCTCTCTGTCGTCGCTTGGATCTGCGGGCCCTGCGTCCCCGTACTCGCATAATACCTCCAATCCTCAGATTGCCGTGACGGATTCGTTGGTGGATGGGTTCCACGGGCTTCAGAACCCCGAGGAACTGAACTACCAGCTGGCGAAATCATTCCCCGCGGCCAGCCACGACACATTCTACGCCAACTACCCCAACTACACATCCGCGGACGCGGCTATGGTTTCCGCGACTGGATATTCGTCCATGGGTGCACGACCGAGGCAGAAGACGTCAGGCGGTCTGCTGTCAGCAGCCGAGCATTCCATTGGATCAACCAGGTCGAGGCCCGTCTCGGTGGCGAGTTCGATCAACTCTGACTCACCAGCCACGCCATCGGGGGAGCCTGACGAGGATAGAAGACGAAAGAACAGTGAGCTCTCCGGCATTTTTGATTACCTTATAACGAGCGACGATTACTCACCAGATCTTGACGATCCAGTTTTCAACAGTGCCGTACCCAAGCTCGACCGCACCATGACAGACATCTACAACGACGAGCTGTACAACCCCAACTTCTCCATCGGAGGAGCAACGCACAGCCAGATGAGTCTCTCGTCCGGCAGCGACATCTTTGCGCAGAGGCTTCAGGCTGCGAACAACCAGCATCTCAGCGCCAGCCACTCGCCCGTGTCTGCAGCGTCGAGGGAGCGGTCTCCGTTTCGCACCGACTCGCCTCTGGCACCGTCCCCGATGCACGATTTCTCGACGGCCCTGAACGCGGGCGTGCGGTTCGGCTCCGCACATCCCTTGCGAGACCAGAGGCACGCGGTGCAGGACGCGCAAGCGGCCCACCAGCAACTAATCCGTGGCACGGACACGTCAAACCCTCCGACCATCTCTCCGAAGGATGCCATGCTGGATTTCTCGGACGCTGATGCCGCTGCCACGATGCCCCTGTTCCCACAGCAGACACCTGTGACCGTGGCCCAGCCCCAGCAGCAATTCCATACGCTCGGCTTGGACGATTCCTCGTTTGGCAACTACGTGACGTCTCATCTGCACGCCGGAATCCAGGTCCCGCAGCAGTACCCGTTCATCGCGCAGCCGCGGCAGCAAAGCAGCGTCCCATCTCTCAGGAGCGGATCGTTGTCGAACTCCCGCCTCAGCTCCACCGACATTGGCAGCTCAACTCCTTCGAGTCTCAACAGCCCCCAGCGCCCGGCCGTGACCAGCGCCGACGGCGGCACTTACACGTGCACTTACCACGGATGTACTCTGCGGTTTGAGACCCCGGCATTGCTGCAGAAGCACAAGAGGGAAGGGCATCGTCAAACGCACGGCTTGAGCAGCGCTAGGAAGATGGAGGCCCCAGTCGGGGCGGCGACCGGTCTGCTCAACAGCCAGGCCGGACCGCATCGCTGCGACCGGATCAACCCCAGCACGGGCAAGCCTTGCAGCACGATCTTCTCCCGGCCCTACGATCTCACCCGCCACGAAGACACGATTCACAATGCGCGCAAGCAAAAGGTTCGCTGCGATCTGTGCACCGACGAGAAAACATTCAGCCGAGCGGACGCCCTCACCCGTCACTACCGAGTATGCCACCCGGATGTGGAATTGCAGGGAAAGCACAGGAGACGAGCAGCTCACGCTTAATGGTGCCACTAGCACGTGTGGTCATTTCGCGGGTTGCACGGGCGATCCAAAAGCCTAGCGAACTATGCGCGCAGGGTTCTTCTCTCTTTTTTTTTTCATTTGGGAGCGGGAAAGCGAATGGGGACGCGGAGTGCGTGGTACGACCCCGAACCAGCCCATGGCAGGAAGCACGAGCCCAACGGCACCACATCATCGATTCCTGAAGCCACCAATAATGGAATCATCGACCGGCCGATCTATTTGGCTAAGCGGTATCGCTTCCCCAGATTGCATCGTCGGCTGGGGATTTCACATCGCTTTGGGCTGCAAATGACGTCGAGACGTGCAACGATGAGGGGATCTTCCATGTCGGATGGATTTGCTCGTCACGTCACTGGCCGGTGGATCCCGCTAGCGCCATGCACTCAGGGTCCATATGACGTCACACTTCCACACCCTCCCGGAGAAGGGCTCCCTCACTCGAGAGCCCCACAGCGCACATCGCCGGGGGAGCTTTTCCGGCTTTCCCTTTCGCTAGCATTTTTCCGCTCGACACAGCATCATGACGGTGAAATAACCTGTTTTATTTGCACTGTCTTACAGCACAGCTTCTCTTCTTCTGCTTGTTTCGTTGTTTTACCCTTCTTCTTGTACATTGTCTTTCGACGACACATATGTTGGCTTTAATATCTGCGATTGATTGGCGCGAGGAATGGTATGCGGATACAAACGACCTTGAACCGGTCTAGGACGCACGCGATGACGGGGATGAGGAACAAACGGGATAGGCTTGCCGTATCTTTTCGGATTTTTTTTTCTTCTGTTGCACGGGTTTTGATCTGTTTAGCCATCTCGGCAGTTTTGCACCACAGGATTTTAGGGAGCGATGGATTTCGTTCGACTCGGACAGTTTCCGCTTGACACATGTACACTAGTCATAGACTCTCGGCCAGGTAATGTGCCACCGTTTCTTTTTATGTCAGAGGGACTAGAGAAAAAAGGCTCGCGTTTTGGGGGTTATTATATCACGGCAGAACAGCGACTCTGGTTTTTTCTCTGGGGATAAATTGGTGTTGGAAAGGGATACTTGATGGAACAAACAATGGTTCGTTTTTAACGACTACGATGTACGACTCACACTGTCTATAGAGAGGATCAGACCAAATGTCAACTGATAATCAACGATCCCACTCGAGCCCGTAGTGGTCATTTGTGTGTGCTCCGTAATATACAATGTCAGCGGGCCTACCACCTTGCCCTATATCATCTCTACCTGTTGGGACGGGGGCTTGGCAGGATCGGGCACTCTCTCTGCAATACAAGTCCACGGCCGGATTGCCGAGTTCCTTATTATGGCAGTACTTGCTGGGAGATCCCCCGCGCGAGGTGGGGAGAGAATGGCAACCTACCTGGTGTGGGAACCCCAAAGAAAAAGAAAAAAAAACAGGTTATAGTACACGGGTGGAAATCCAGGGCGAGACTCCCTACGTAATGTGGAGGATTATGCTATCGTAAATGGGAGAAAATAACTGGCAAGAATAGTCATGTACTTGCAAGGCTTTCATGGAATACACTTTGTTAGGGAATGGGACGATCCCTTCCCCGCCTCAGTGAAACCATAAAGTCAGGGTCCTGCAAGTTACATGGCAAGCATGGATACGTAGACGGACCCTGCGTCGTGGCCCCTTTACTTGATCGCGGAGGCCAACTTGGCTTGCTGGGGTCGTTAGGCTTTTGCCACAAGATCTTGGCCAATTCGGCAGGGACCGCTGTACACGGGCCAAGTTTATAAATTTGGGATGCGTTTGCGCTCTGACGAGGTCAAGAGGGACTATTATTGGTAATGGAGAAACTTTTGTACTTCTTTCCTGTAAACTGGGAACAGGTCACCACTGGCTTTGCAGCATTTGTCCGCAACAAAGAAACCGAGCAACATGTCAGCTATAGAATGTCCATCATAGCGCTTCTTTACTACCCAGGACGGCGTTCCGAGCGTCTGTGAACAGCGGGGTGATGCCTGTCCACAATTGAAACTGCGAACAGGTTAGTCAATGGTCACGAGCGAAACGTAGGATACAAAAGGCATATAAAGAGCCATATAGAGTGTGAAGAGACATACCTGGTACCAGCCCTGGGAGGAGAGCACCTCAAGCCCCGGAATCGTAACCCAGCCTGCTTTCTCGGCCCGTTCCATGAGCGGGGTGCGTCGAGGCATATACGCCATCTCCAGCAGCACACCGTTCGTCTCCTTCCCCTTGCTTTGCAGGATTGCCTGGACGGTCTCTCCCATTGCAGGATCGATGGGCTTGTCGGCGGGGATGGTGCCGATGATAACACCTGGGAGGGAGTCGGACGGCAGGTCAGCCACTTGGGCGGCGCTCGCAACCATCTGGATATCATAGTCCGTGGGGAAGGAGCTGGCCAGCTCATCAACGCGCCCCGAGTTCCGTGCTGCTATGTAGATGGGAGCATACCCCAATGAATGGAGTGCGTAAATGGCGGCACGGGTAGTCCCACCAGAGCCTACGACCATGGCGCTTCCCGAGGACGCACGCTTGATGGCACCGGCGGAGCGCAGAGAGTATACCATGCCCATCCAGTCCGTGTTGTCTCCTAGAAGCCGGGTCTGCCCTTGTGCTGTCGGGGTCCCCGGTATAATGGTATTCACGGCGCCAATGATCTTGGCGGCCTCGGAAACCTCATCCAGCAGGGGGATGATGTCCAGCTTCAGCGGAATGGTAACTGACGCGCCTCCAAAATTCGGCGCACGAATGAGCTCCTTCACACTCTGTGCTTTATCCGTCTCGAAGAGGGAATACTCATGGGGAAGACCGGACTGCCGAAAGAGCGTATTGTGGAGAGCAGGGGACCGTGAAGAAGAGATTGGCTTTCCAAAGAGATAGAATGCCTTGGGCTCCAGCTCACCAATCAGCTCCAGCGCTTGTCGTATCTCAGCTGCCGAGAGCTGACCAGGAGCCGCCTTCGACGGCAGCGCTGGATGAGAGACAGGAGTCATGAAGCTGTTCAGTACCCTGCTCAACTTGCCGAAGGAGCCCATGTTAAGCCCTATGATTGGTTTGGCGTGCGCAGCGAGCATGTTCGCTTTGAAAGCGGAGAGCGAGAAGTTGTCCTCCAATGCCTTTGCAACACCGACCAGTTTGATCACGTCTCCGTGCTGAAGTGCCTTGTTGTAGAATGGTATCCAGCCTCCGTTCTTCCACGAAAGCGAGCCACGTGGGTCATGGTGCGAGGCAATGATGTGGGTGAATCCCTTTGCATCAGTCACGGCTTGGATGACTCGATCGGGCATTGTCATTTCCAGGTCCAGAAATTCCACACCCGCACGCAGGGCAACCTGATACAGCTGCAGAGCAAGCTCGTAGTCTTCGTCGGGAAATTTCCCACCTTGGCTGACGGTGCGTACCGTGTAGATGATAGGGATCTTAGCTGCTGACCTCAGTAGCGAGACCTGCGTTGCTACGGTCTCCGGCGAGTAGTCCTCGAGCAGATCGACCCGGAGTTCGACCGCGTCAGACCCGACTACCACCTTGGGAATGATATCAAGGGCAGAGGCGACAGAGGGTACGGTGAGAGACACAAAGAAGGAGTGCTGCTTGTTGCTGAGTGCTTCGAGTGGGGATATCTTGCCGCACAGCGCCTCGAGAAATCTCGAGAAATCGACCGGAGGTTCTGACACCGAGTTTCCAGCGTGGGGGCTGTGGTACTCGTAGTTACTGCACTCGACAAACCAGGGCTTCCGACGCTCGTACACTTCACGAATGTTTTCCGAGTATGCCGGTCGAGATTTGTCCTGCATCAAATACTCCACCACTTGATCTGTATCCCGGTGTACAAGAAGAACGTAGCCGCCAGTTTGTTTGTACGCAAGTAGTAGCTTGCGAGCTTCTTCAGTCTCGACGATCCCCCCACCGCAGGAGAAGATGTGACCGGTTGGCTTGCTCTTGATCATGTCTCCAAGAAGTGTCAATTCCGCCTTCCGGAAACCCTCCCACCCGTGGCTGCCGCGAATCATCTCGGGGATTGTCATCCCCTCCCTCCGCTCTAGCTCATCGTCGAGGTCGATGAAAGGTTGGCCGAGGAGTTTCGACATCCAACCACCGGCGGTTGTCTTTCCGGCGCCCCTCATACCGATGACAAAGATAGACCGAAGCGGAGTTTTCGGCTTACCTTTGTTGGCCGGGCCATCATGTCCTGGCTCTTCCCGGCCCTCGAGGTGGACCCCGAAAGACTGAGACAAGATATCCCACCAGCCGGGCCACGTCTTGCCGACGCACTCGCGCTCCATGATCAGAACTGGGTGCGGCGAGATGACGGACAGGACGGAGAAGCTCATTGCTACACGATGGTCGTCATAGCAGAAGACTCCACTGACCGGCTCAGATAACTCCTGGAAAGACTGTCCAGTGACCTCAATACCATCTTCGAGCTCTGTGCAGTGAACGCCAAACTTGGCCAGCTGATCCTTCATTGCCAGGATCCGGTTGCATTCCTTGACTCGTTGGTTGGCGATACCGGTAATACGGGTAGTTCCCGAGGCAACAGCAGCGAGAACGGAAGCTGTGAGGAAAGCATCTGTCATAGGTTCCATATCGACATGTTTGAGGGCCTTGAGCGAGCCCTTCTTCGGGCCCGTTACGGTAGTAGAGTAGTCGGTCTGCTCAACGGTGCATCCCATGGGTCGAAGGACGTCTACTGCGAAGCGGGCATCCCCCTGAAGTGACTTGGAGCCAATGTTAGGAACTGTGCATGTTGTGCCAGTGATGGCAGCCACCGCTAAGGGGTAGGTAGCAGAACTGGCATCGCTCTCGACGGTGTACTCCGCTGGATTTGTATAAGTGCCTTGAGGAATGAAATAGGTGTCCGGTTCCTCGTGCGACCGCTTCACCTGTATGCCGAAGGACGCCATCATGGATATGGTCATATCAATGTAGGGTTGAGAGATCGGCTTTCCACCCACAAGGCGGAGGGTGACTGGCTTCTTTGCATACGGGGCCGCCATGAGAAGAGACGACACGTACTGAGACGAAATCGTCGCGGCTAGCTCTATCAATCCGCCGTCTAGGCCACCAGCGGCATCAACTTGGACCGGGAGACTGTGTTCTTTCTCCAGGTACTTGACGACAAGGCCATTTGAGCGCAAAGCGTCGACGAGCGGGCCAATCGGACGAACTTTCATCCTTGCGTTCCCGGTGAGTACCGTAGATTTCACATCTGACGGAGAGCAGATTGCCACCACAGATGTTAGGAATCGGGAGGCGGTGCCGGCATTTCCCAAATACAAAGGCTTGCTGCTTGCCTGAAGCTTTCCTCCCTTACCTTGGACCACCAGAACCTCGCCGGCATCTTCCCAGGCGTACGTAGCACCACGAAGCTCGGATATGGCGCTTAGCATGTACTCGGTGTCATCTGAGTGGAGTAGGTTGCGAAGGCGGCAAGTACCTTGACCCAGAGCCGCTAGGACGAGTGCCCGGTTGGATATGCTCTTGGAACCCGGGGGGGTGACCTTGACAGAAAGACCGTCTGGGACCCCCGGTGTTACTCCAATGCTACTAGAGAGGACGATACGAATGGCGCGGTCCTCCACCACACTTGCCTTCGGCTCGTGGGTCTTCCCAATGGCAGCAAGTAGCACGATTTTCTTTTTGCTGCCGTCATTCTTCTTGTCGACTGCCATTTTGTCCAGAAGAACATCCACCGGGCATTCCTTGCCCGCGGTCAACTTGACGATTCTCTTGTCCTGAAGAGAGGTAGGGAGTTCGTAGCTTGCGATGCACTTGACAAGTCGGGCAACAGCGCCAGGGCGGAGGACACCCAGAAAGCGGGCAAGCTCGGCTTCCTTCACCATGCCAATGGCGACAGCTTCACCGTGTAGCACCTGTGGAGTCAATATGGCTTCATAGGCATGGCCAATTGAGTGACCAAAGTTTAAGAGGTTTCGAAGCCCGCCTTCCCGTTCGTCTGATGATACTACCTCTGCCTTGACACGAGCGGAGCCGAGAACGATTCGTTTGAGTATGGCGCGAATCGGTGCCAATCGACCTGAAGGCTGGGAAGGGCTCGATCGAATGGCTTTCAGAATCGCCGACGCATTTTCTTCGAGAGCAGAAAACTCGGCCTCATCCCAGATGGCGGCTGTCTTGATGACCTCTGCCATGCCGTTGATAAACTCGCGGACAGGGAGTGTGTCGAGGAATGCAAGGTCGATGTATATCCGCTGTGGCTGCCAGAATGCCCCGATCAAATTCTTCCCCATTGGGGTGTCGATCGCAGTCTTGCCTCCGATCGAGGAATCTACCATCGCGAGAAGCGTGGTCGGTACTTGGACAAATCGTACCCCACGCATGAATGTAGCGGCTACGTAGCCAATCATGTCGCCAATTACGCCACCTCCGAGCGCAATGATTACTGTATCACGAGTACATTTTTGCGACAGCATCCAATCTTCGATATCTGCTTTGGTCTGACGACCTTTGGACGACTCACCCGGCGGAATTGTGTAGGTAAGAAGACGAGCTTGATCAGTGGAACCTGTGACAGCGGAATTGAAGACGGCCTGGAACCCTGGGACGTAAATTGGGTAAAGGTTTGTGTCCGTTATGAGAACATATGTCGAAGACTTGAGGTTCTCGAGAAGATCCTGAGTCACATAGTCGAGCCATATACCATGGTCAACGATGATGTTTTCCTTCCCCAAGATCGGGATCTTTGTCGGGCCGGTACCATTGATAGCAGCCATGGTGCTAAGAACAAGGCATAAGGGACTCAATTAGGTCCGTTATATTCGTAGTACGGGCTGGGAGCCGCAAAAGTATGGGTAACGACGTGAAAGGAAGGTCAAATCCCAGATATGATGTTCAGCTGTCAAGGTGAGATGAGTGGGCGGCATCGGAGCTAGGACGAAGAACTGGGCAGAAAAAAAGTGTGAGTCAAAGGCGGTGAAAAATGCCGGATTACCACATACCCAGTTGTGATGCAGGCACCGCAAGGTGGCCTGACCAATGCTGGCCAAGAGCAGGGGGTTCGTACCCACACGTTAATTTTAACCTCGTTCGCAACCTCCCCGCCTGTACCAGCAAAAGCGGACAGAAAACATGCAAAGTCAGCCTCCCCGCAGTAAGATGGCTCACGATGGCCAAGCCCACTGAACTTGGGTCAGGATACTGCGCCTCGTGTGACGCGAAGTTCGTCCAATGGCTACCCGTATGTATCAAGGTCGAAGTGGCTACCAAGAAGGCCACAGCAGAAAAATAGCGGGGGTCTAGGCTGTTGGCCCTGGCTAGGTTGTTAGAATGCTATGACACCCGCTGCCACCGCGAGCTTGTTTCCTGTGTCCCGGAACATTGTATGTAGGTCATGTCATTAGCAGCCGGAAGCATAGCAGGATTGGGCAGGGTAAAATACCTATAATAAGCTCTTGCTTTTCCTTTGCCCTCCTTGTCCTCCCCCCGCCCCCACACAAGAATGGTATCGGCGATATGTGAGACTTTTTGTTCACCCTTCCACTTGACGCTTGTCTTCACAATGCAGAAACGGGTGAATAGCCGAGCTGTTTCCTTGATGGGATAAAATTTCATCATGGCAACACCGAAAATATCACGCATCCTCAGCACCTTCAGCTCCTGCACTCGACGTTGGGTACCCACACCTCCCGGTCTCCCAACTGTAAGCCAGAATCTCACAAACATCAGTTTGTCAACTTGGAATATCAACGCCTTCTCACCGCGGCCAGTCGCCCGCACGTCTGCGATGATAGATCATCTCTTGACACGCCCCTCAACTACATGCGACATTATTTTTTTGCAGGAGGTTAGTCGGGAGGTCCGAGCCTACCTGTTGTGCAACGTTCACATCCGTGCCGGTTTCTTTATCACCGACGCCGAGGACGAGATTGCCTTGAACGGCGTGCCATTTACAACCATGACGTTATTGTCGAAAGCTTGGTTTACGTCCTTTACTGCAAGGGGCAATACCCCAGCTACTCCGGTCACCCGGTTCAAGTTCCCAAGCCAGTACGGAAGGGATGCACTTTGTACAGACGTTTCCTTACCACTGCCTAAATCCGGCCCCCTTTTACCTGAGCAACAGCAAACCTGGCAAAGACTACGCCTTCTCAACTTGCATCTTGACTCTTTGGCCTCGACACTGCATTATCGAAAAGAGCAGATGAGCATTGTGGGGCGTATACTGCGCCGGGGCAATGATGAGCGCGAAGATGGGCAGCGAAGCATAGGCCTTATGGCCGGAGACTGCAATGCCATCAGCCAAGAGGATCAAGAGCTGATCCCTAAGAACGGGTTAATAGATGCATGGAGTCAGCTGCACGGTAACGATACCGCCAAGTCCGAGGGGTGGACTTGGAGAGATGGTAACGAGAAGCGGCGAGATAAGCTACCGCTTGGGAGACTGGACAGGGTTGCGACGACGGCGGGCTTGGAGCCCATAGAAATGCATATAATCCATCCTGGAACCATAAAAGTACCCAGGCCAGGGAGGGAGGGAGATGGCGAGGTCCGGTGGAGCGATCATGCAGGGCTAAACTGCCGCTTTCAGATAGGCTGCTAGAAGTGTCTGGAAGTCATCGAGAACTAATTAAGAGACCATGAGTTAGTTTGGTCTGTACTATGTTGGGACCCTCAGAGCGCCCATTGACCCCCTCGGGCGGCAGCGAGAAGAAGACTTACTACATTTTTACAGTGCAAGGCAAGTTTAAGAGCTGCGGTTTCATGCATTTACGTACAGGGCAAGCCCAAGAGGTACAGCGTCACCAGCTGGATGCGACGCTCTTCGTGCAGAAACAACACTCTGTAGCCACAAAGCATGCCTTTACAGTAAGGCCTTCTGTGGGACACGAGCGAAAGTAAGAAGGGCGGAGAATGTCGTCTATGCCAACTAGTGGCTATCTTAGCCATTGATACGCAAAAGTTAGTAGTGCTATTCAAGCGACTCTCGAGGCGGGAATAAGAAACGGCCATATCGCAGTGTGTCCCGGGTCGGAGGGCTCACACTTGCAGAGCCATCGCGACCTGATTTACAGCCTGACGAGGAAAGGACAGATAAAAAACACCATTTCCGCCGACATGCCTACATGATAAGAGGTGTAACAGACGGATGGTTAGTGGGATACTGACCCACTGACAATGTCCCGATCTTGATCTTCTGGCCGGGGAGGGAATTTTGCAGGGAGGGACGTTTTGAAGATGTTGCCGTAGTCGCACATGTCGAGAATCGATCGTGTGCCAGGTCACGAGGAAATTTAGTCTGGTAAGACAGGTACGTTCGTCCTCCACCAATGGGGTAACATTTCGACCGAATGCGCGCACGTCTCTCGCACGCGACGGCCCACTCCGCCTCGACGAGCCCTCCAGGCCCCGCTCCCATTCTACGAGATTGCCGCCGTCGGATCAAAGCCAACTCTTCGATAAATCACCGCAATGGCATCGACCAGCCGACAGCCGAAGGGATTCTTCCCCAAAGTAGATGCCTCTGTCCTGTCGCCAAGACACCAACTACCACAGGCTCATCCGCAGACCGTGGGTCCGATTTATGATCCGGACAATGCCGACAAAGCGATTGAGCCATGGCCCTCAGAAGCGGAATCGTCCTATTACCCATCCAATGCAGAAGCTTATGGGGCTGCCTCAGTCCCAGACAGGCCAGCGTGTCTTTCTGATCGATATTTGCGCGCATTTCTTGCCAAGAACGAAAGGATAAGGCTCTCCATGCTTTGGTACTATGCTCGCGATATCATGAAGGAGGCAGAGTTCCTTTGCGGGCTGCAGGAGAAAGCACAGCATGCCCAGGAGTCCACAGGGTGGGAATTCGTCGTCATCGGAATTCTCGATGTCAATAAATATACTCGTCTAGCTACGATTGGTCTCCCATTGGCTGTCCTTCCGCGCGGCGAAATTATCTGCGCGCACACAGTCACCCAGCCTCCCGAGGTCAGTTACAGATCGTTCACCATTAACCGACACCTACTGAGCCTTATTGTCAGAGCGTGTTCCTTCTGCCCGACATGATGGAGGACTGGAGGTTCAGGGAGTCGCCACACGTCGAGTTCGGCGGACTCCGGGCGTATGCCGGTGTGCCTCTTCGCCTGCAAACTGAATCTGGTGACTGCGTCGGCCTCGGGTCACTTTGCGTAGCCTCGAGTACCAGCCAAAAGCCTCTGACTAGATCGCAGCAACACACATTGGCTCGCTTAGCCGATTGGGTTGTCTCTGACATCGTTCACTGCGCAAGAGTAAGACGCCAGCGGGAGCGCCATCGACTGTCCGAGCTCGTATCCGCCGCGCAGAGGGAAATGCGTGATGCAGCCTCCGAGGAACCGGTGCTCAATATTCTTAGGTCTACTTACGTGGACGCACAAATCAGTATACAATCTTCTAGGACTGCCTACGTCGAAGTAGAAGGGCGAGCCCCGATCCCAGCATCGGATCTTGAGGACGGGTTTTGGGAAGACACGGAATACCTAGACGACTTCATTGCGAACTCAAACCACCAGGATCCCCCGTCCACCAAGGTAGTACGCATAATCGCTGCGCAGTGCGAGAGTATGTCGGGACCATCCTTGCTCATCGTAGCCTCGAAGGACTTCCGCTTCGTGTTCGATGATGTCGATTCCTGGTTCCTTGAGACCTGCGCGGGGATGCTTTCCCAGATGTGGCATAAGCGCCTCTTGGCCGAAGTAATGAGAGCAAAAGAGAAGTTTCTCAGAGGAATTTCACATCAGCTCCGAACACCGATTCACGGCATATTGAGTTCTGTGGAACTGCTCGCGGAAGTGTTGAAGTCACTTGGATTTCCTGAGGCTAGCCATCCAG
>FTLB01698245.1_pt1 | contig 13115 bp, 10 predicted proteins | sample 1658291 | NCBI WGS metagenome assembly FTLB01 (sample SAMEA3914812, study PRJEB12502) | metagenome | biome: forest; material: soil | place: Canada | collected 2011-07-07 | depth 0.1 m
GAAAATAAACTTACCCCGTCTGGTAAGTTTGTTCGCCAGGAGCTAATTAAAAAAAATACTCCCATACTGGAAGGGAAGTAATTACAAGCCTTTTTCTTTAGACAAGGTACGCACAGAAAGCGTTAGGCTTACTACTGCAAATACTAGTCCTGCAATAAATGGTGCGCCAGGGAAATAAACAGGCGTTTTAGAATTGGTAAACCAGGCAAATAAGTTATTCATTAGCAAAGGCCCAATTACAGAAGTAATACTCATAAGGCTTGTAAGCCCTCCCTGTAGTTCCCCCTGTTCTGTGGCAGGCACCTGTGCAGATATAATGCCCTGTAACGAAGGCCCTGCAATTCCGCCCAACGCATAGGGGATAAGAATAGCAAACATCATCCACCCTTGCGCAGCAAATGCAAATAATAGTAGTCCCAATGCATTAAGCCCCAACCCCAGGTATAAAGATTTCTTTTGGCCAAGCTTGGGAATTATTAGTCTGATGAGCCAACCTTGCACCAGGGCAATAATCAATCCTACAAAACCAAGCGAATAGCCTACCATCTTTTCATCCCAGCTAAACTTAAGCATAGTAAAGTAAGTCCAGTTAGATTGTACGGCATGCCCTGCCAGGTACAGTAATACCAATGAGCTAATAAGCCCGCCCACTACCGGATATTTTTTTAAATGTAGTAAAGAACCTAAAGGATTTGCCCTCTGCCAACTAAAGGAACGTCGGTTTTCTTTTATTAAAGACTCTGGCAAAACGAAATAACCATAAGCAAGATTAAGCAGGCTAAATGCAGCGGCTACCATAAAAGGCATTCTGTGCCCCCACTGGCTTGCCAGGCCGCCTATTACAGGGCCAATAATAAACCCAAGCCCAAAAGCCGCGCCTACCATTCCAAAATTTTGCGCTCTTTTTTCGGGTTCGCTTATATCTGCTATATAGGCGGTAGCTGTTGTAAAGCTGGCTCCTGTTATGCCTGCTATGGCCCTGCCTACAAACAACCAGGCTATAGTAGGGGCAAAGGCCATAAATACATAATCAATCCCTAAGCCTAGCAGAGCAAATAATAGTACCGGCCTACGTCCGTATTTATCGCTTAATCCGCCTAGTACAGGAGAGAAAAAGAATTGAGTAACAGCATAAGCAAAAGTAAGCCAGCCTCCATATTGCGAGGCTTTACTTAGTCCCTCGCCGGTAAGATCTTCTATAAGCTTTGGAAGTACTGGAATAATTATCCCGAATCCGATTACATCAATGAGAAGAGTAACAAAGATGAATCCTAGCGCAGCATTTCGTTTATTTGCCATACTATCAGGCAAGTTAACGATTGCTATAATGCTACGCTAGTAGTCACCCTAATGTTTTTTAAGCAGCGTTCTTTAGTAGTATAGTAGTTGGCTCAGCCTGCGCTTCAAGTGCATTTAAAGCCTTGGCAGCTTGTATTTTTAACGCAACCCTTTTTACCAAAGGCAGCAGTATCAGGTACAGCAGGCTAACCAGTATTGGAGCGGCTATGGCCCATGCGGCAACGGCATGTAGTATAGACATCCCTATCTTCTGAATCATTGCAAACACCCCGTTTTGCGCTAGTTGAATAATTTGGCTTACAGAAAGGTTAAATTCCTCGTTAAAGAAATAAGCTCCTGTTTTGTAAAACGGAATCATACAAACCACGTGCAGCGGGTAAGTAGCGTAGTTGCTTAACTGCATAATCGGAAAGTTAAGCCTAAACACTAATGCAAAACTTATGCAAAATAATGTAGGCAGCCACAGCATTGGGCATATTCCGCAAACAATGCCTATGGCCATTGTTAAAGCCATTTTAGAGGGTGAAACCCCGTTGGCTAAATGATTAATTAATGGCGTATATATTTTTTCTTTTAGAAATCCTTTCATCACAAATCCTCCCTTTTATATATATAACCTCTGTACCCGTTTCTTATGTTTGGATTTTTTTAAATTTATTTATACCCATTGCTGAAACTGCCGTCTCAGCTACCAATTTATTAAGGGTGCGCCGTATAATGCATTATGAAATACAGACACAGGTATTGCATAGTGCATAAAAGCAGGCGGGCTTATTTTTTATTCAGGATGTAAACCGCCGCAATTCCCAATAGGCCCCCGGCAATGGTATGCGCCTGCGGAACCTCTTTTAAAAAAATCCAAGAGCCAAGGGCGGCAGAGAACGGCACTAAAAATATGAAGCTGCTGGCCTTGCTGGCCCCCAGTTTGGCCGTGGCCACAAAGTAAAACGTAGTGGCAAGCGAGGTAGTAATAGTAGCGCTAAAAATAAGGTTTAGCCAAAAGTAACTATCGGCTTTATGAAAGATGCTTACGTTGTCATCCCAGCCGGTAATAAAAAATAGTAGTAAAGAGCACAGGCCATACATCCACAGGCTAAAAGCCATAGGAGAGCCGTAGCGCGACGACTTGGCCGTGAACAGGCTAAGTATGGCCCAGGAAAAGGAGGCCAGCAGAAAGTATATATTGCCGCCCTGGGCTATGTTTTGCCAGTTTACCCATATTTTTAAAAGCACAGCCCCGGCAACTATGCCCGTTAGCAAACCAATGGTTTCGTTACGCGTGGGTTTACGTTGTGTAAACACAAGCATAATGGCATAGGAAATAATAGGGTTTAAGGTAGTTACCAGCACGCCGCCCGCGCCCGCTTTACCTACAGATAAGCCTTTGAAAAACAGATAGGTATATATGCCGATAAATACAGCAGCGCCCAACAAACCAGGTAACCCTTTTAGCTCTACATTTAATTTTGTTCTTGTAAACAGAAGTATAATAAGCAGGGAAACAAACGTTACAACAAAGCGAAAAAGAGATATGCCCAGGGGGTTGCCATACCCGGCAAGCACTTTGCCAGCCGCCCAGCTTAGCCCCCAGCAAAACATACTTAAAATCATTCCGGTAAGAAAAAGATTGTCTTTTTTAGAGCCTTCTGTTGACATGCTTATGTTACTGTTTTTTGCTGTTAATGTACTTATAAAGTAAAGGTTCTGCAATAGCGTTAGGGGCTAAAACAAAAAAGCGCAAACTAAAAGTTTACGCTTTAATAATAGTAATGTGCTATGGTTATTTTGAATCCAATATCTGGAAAAGCTCGTCTAGTTTAGGAGTAAGAATAATTTCTGTGCGCCTGTTTTTTTGTCTTGCTTCCGGTGTTTTTCCTTCTGCTACAGGGGAGTATTGTCCCCTGCCCGATGGAACCAGCTTTGTAGGGTTAACGCCTCCATTTAATAGTATTCTTACTATTTCGGTGGCTCTTAAAACGCTCAAATCCCAATTGTCTTTCATGCAGGTAGTGCCTTTGGCAATGGGCACATCATCCGTATGGCCTTCTACCATTACGTTTATGTCGTTTTGCTCTTTTAAAGCTCCAGCCAGTTTCTTTAACGCTTCTACGCCTTTACTATCTACCTCTGTGCTGCCTGATTTAAATAATAGTTGTTCCGATAAGGAAACATACACTTTGCCGTTCTTTACGTTAATAGTAAGGTCTTTTTCTTTAAAGCCAAGCAGCGCATCGCTAACCCTGCTTTTAAGGTCGGCCACAGCCTTGTCTTTGCTGGCAAGGGCCTTTTCAAGCTCTTGTACCCGCGCCTCCCTGGCGTCCAGGGAGGCTTTCAACTCGTTATTTTTTTGTTCAGAAGCCTTTAGGTCTTTTTCGCGCTGGGAAAGATTCTGAGACAAACGGCTGGTTTGTTCTTCAGAGCTTTGCTGATACTTTTTATGTTGTTCCTTGGCGCTGCTGTTTTCTGTGTTAAGGTTCTGTATTTGCGCGTTACGGTTGTCTATTTCTTTGTTAAGACTGTCTATTTTTGCTAATAGCCGTTGGTTTTCTGCCTGCGATTTGCCAAGCTGATCCTGGCAATCTGCCCGCTCCAGTTCAAGTTTCGATTTTTTTGAATTTAAATCGTCGAACTTCTTTTTGCTTACAACGCAGGAAGAAAGAATAAATGGAATAATGATAAAGGAAAATAAAAGCCTCATAGGTTTTTCTAGTAAATTTTTATCTAAAATATAAAAACAATATATAGAAAACCCACTTTTATCTAAATTTTCCTTCTAAACTTACAATTGCCTAAGCATTGTATTGATAACCAAAGGGGAATAGGATACTAAATGATTTTTTAAAACTAGGCAGTTTGTTTGCTGCCTTTTTTAGCATCTTTTAATAATACAAATACTCCTGTTGCCGCGCCAATTAGGATAAAAATAACTGAATTAGTATCCAATGGAACTGGGGGGGGAGGAGGAGGAGGAGGAGCCTGTACAGTTGGGTTACTCGGTTTACCAGAAGGCGTAGTACTTATACCTACTCTGGCAGAACCAATACCTGAACTTGAGCTTATGCTACCTTGTATACCGTTGCCAGTTGTTGCATGAGACTCAGAAGTTGAAAGTATATTCAAAGACAAGCTTGTATTATCAACAACAGTTATCTGTTCATCATCGCTCCCGGAAGACATTACAATACTTCCATCGCCTGCGCCGCCAGTTATTATGACGTTGTTATTGACAACATTGGTATAATCCTCAGAATTTATCGGTACATCTGCCGTAGTTATCATGGAATTATTGGGCGAAGATGATTCTGATGGTGTAAAGCCTTTCTTTACTACATAATTTGGATTGCGAAAATCAACTTTTGAAGACCTTTTTGCCTTTTTGGAAGCGCCAAAATAAGGATTTTCTTGTTGTGCTTCAATTGTTGTATTTTCAAGATAAGCTGAATATGGCGCCTCTCTGGAACTCTCTTCTAAAAATTTATATTTTACTTCTTGCATCTCTATTATTTCAGATACAAGCTTAACTTCTTTTTCTTCTGCAGTTTGTGTCTTTTCATAAAAAGCCTGATAAACTACTTTATAGCTTATATATGAAACGGAAATTGCAATAAAAAAAATTATTCTGTGAAATGCGCTTTTGTTTATCATTATTTTACAAGATAAATTTTCTTGCTGTATATTTTTGAATCAATAATTACTTTTAAAATATAAATACCTGCAGGGAAAGCATCAGAATTAATAGAATAGCTTCCTGAGCTTATATCAGTGTTTTTATTCTCCCATATATTTTGTCCAAGAATATTGTAGACACTTATATCTGCATTATGCGAAATAGTATTCAGAAAGTCAATGACAACGCCAGTGTTATTATTAATAATAATAACATTAGAACTATTTCCAGTTTTGCTAGCTATTAAACCAGTTACTACAGAAGCAGTAGGATTGAAATTTATATAAAACCTTGCGCTAGTATCCCCTTGTATTGCGCTGAAAGAGTATGTTGGAAAAGTTTTTAAGTCCTGTTGAGTGTTAGTTAAGTTATCAACTAATAGTACTTCTCCTGCAAAAGAAGCGACGTCTTTAACGGTAAAATTAAAAATTCCGGAAGTGTTGGCTACAAAGTTTAGTGGTAGACTATAATCAGATAGTGACTGTGGTAATGTATTTATAGAATATTGAGTATTACCTATAGTTGTAAACAGATTAGGATAACCAGCGTCTCCCATTAGTTTATAGGCATCATAATTAGGGTCTAACGAATAAGTTGCATCAGGTAGCAATCGTATGGTTGTCTGGTCGGTAACGCTATCAGGTCCAGTAGCTGTTATAGTCATATAATTTGTGCGTACAGCAGTTCTCCAAAGAAGAGGGGAACTGGTGGTTGATCGCACGCTATTTGTAACACCCAGTGTGCCAGAGCCACCGTCTGTAGATACGTGTACCCAGAATGCCTGCATGGAAGGTATAATATTTGTTCCACCATTAGCGCTTGCACCGCCTACATAAGAAGCATAATTATGAGTAGCAGGGTTGTAGTAATAAACAGCATTGTCTATACCCGTTTTAGTCCAGCCAGACGAAGCGTTCCAGTCTATAGATGAAGGATAAGGATTGCCTACCAGGTTCCAACCGTCTTCTGCAAGCATACCGCCGCCTGCACATTTTGTACTTGTTAAGGCTATGCTGGGAGTATAGCTATTGCTGGTATAGCTTTTTGTGAAAGAAAGCGTTCCTGGAACAAAGAAGTATTGTGCAAAACCATGCATTTGAGTCAGAGAAGGATAGGCTGGAAAGTTTGTTGTATTGTTGGCGGCCGTCCATCCTATAGAATCTGCACAAGAGGTATTGGTTTCATTGTACCAGAACAAGGTGCCATAATATTCGGTATTAGTTACTAAAGCAACGTCTATATCCGATACCGTGCAATTTGGAATTGGCTCCGATATGTAATGATATCCTGCAGTATCTACCTTTTTGGTAACAGTTAAATTATTGATTATTCCACCGCTTCCTAATCCGCTTATTCCTCCTTTATATAAGTTAACAGTAAGGTATGCCGGTGTAGTTGTGCTTGATGTAATGTTACCGCTTGTAAGGGTTAGTATGCCTGTAACTGTTAAAGGATTGCTAAGCGTTAAGCCGCTGCTGTTGTTAAGAGTAAGCGATGAGAAGGTTGTTCCAGCTGATGGCCCGCTGAAGGTTTGGGCAGAGGTTCCTTCAAAGGTTGTTGTTCCCCCGTTGTCTGTTACCGTTCCACCGGCAGTATTGGTAAAGTTGCCATAGATGTTTAAGGCGCTTCCGCTGGAAAGTGTAAGCGAAGAAGTACTGCTGCTTAAGGTAATTCCATTAACAGAAGCGGTAGTAGTAGAACTTATCACCGGCTGATGTGGAGCTGTAGCGGCACTAGGTATAGTAACAGTAACGCCTGAAGTAGGAACTACAGGAGGGTTCCAGTTAGCCGCAGTGTTCCAGTCAGTTGTATTGCCAGCTGCTCCACCAGCCCAGTTTTCTGAAGTAACTACTGTAACAACGGTAGTTGTACATGCAGTACTTGTGCATCCTGTAGATACATCTCCAACATAATAAGTGGTGGTATTAGTAGGACTAACGCTAAGTGGGGATCCTGTACCCACTACAGTTCCTCCACAACTTCCTGTATACCATGTAATTGTTCCGTTAGTGCCCCCTGTTGATAGAGTTGCGGATAATGAGGAAGAAGCGCCTGCAGCTATTGTTGACGCCGCACTTACTGTACTAATAGTATTTAAAGCAGCAACCGTAACAACAACAGTAGCACAGGTAGTAGCAGTGCCACAGCTACCATTAATTTCATCTCTAACGTAATAAGTAGTGGTGTTTGTAGGGCTAACTGAAATAGAAGTTCCAGAACCTACCTTAGTTCCTCCGCAAGAAGCAGTATACCATACAGGGGTACCCGTTACTCCCGTTGCAGAAAGAGTGGCAGTTAGTGTGCTTGAACCACCGCTACATATGGTAGCAGGGCTTGCTGTAGCGGAGGATATGGTTTTAAGCGTACCGCCGCTAGAAATAGTAACCGGAAGACTTGCGCTGCAATTGCCAGGGCTGGTAGTTACTGTAAGGTTAGTAGTGCCTGTGGTTCCACCCCAGTTTATAACAACGCTGTTATTAGTGTTTCCGCCATTAATGCTTCCATATGTGGAACTTACTGACCATAAGTAAGTAGCCCCGGAAATTGTAGGAATGCTATAAGTAACGCCACTTGTATTTGTACAAACTGTAGCGCCATTTCCCAATGCAGTAGACGAAGGGGTAGATGGGGCAGTGTATACAGAAGCCACTACAGAAGTGCGTGTAGCGCTTTCACACCCGCCAGAACTCAATGCTGTTACATAATAAGTAGTGGTAGAGCTAATGCTCGGTGTAGTATAAGTAGTAGAAGTACTACTCTGAAGAGCTGTGCCTCCAGTTGAGGCTGCATACCAGTTATATGTTCCTCCACTTGGCGCTCCGGAAGCTGTTAATGTTACAGTACCTGTACCGCATACAGAACCAGCAGTAGTTGTTGGCGCAGTAGTAGTAGATCCAAGTGTTACAGTTGCCGTATTGGAACAACTACCCTCGGTAACTGTAACATAATAGGTTCCTGCGGTAGTGGCGGTATAAGTAGAGTTGGTAGCCCCTACGATATTGCCAGAATTATTACCCCATTGCCATGCTGTTGCCGTTCCAGCGCTTACGTGAGCAGTTAATGTTGAGCTGCTTCCAGAGCATATACTCGAAGAAGAGCTAGTTGCTGTAGCAGTAAATGCAGTGCCGCAAGAGCCGCAACCGCTGTTACAACTTGAAGGATTTCCTCCAAATATATTTGTTTTAGGATTACCATTACCATTATTAGTTAAATCGCCTGTAGGTATGGTTAAAGTACCTGTGCCTGTTATTGTACCATTGTTTCCCAGCGAAAAACTACCAGTGGCTACAACGGAGCCGCTATCTATTATAGTACCATTAACGTTATCTCCTCCGCCTACAGTTAATGTAGCCCCTTGCTCTACAACTACTAGATTGGCAGGGTTATTCATGTTTAGTGCGCCCATAGTAACGCTTGTTCCCCTGCCTACAGTTAAATTATAAGCCCCCGTTGAAAGGGTAAAACCTAAGGTTGTAGTTACTGTACCACCCCCGGTAAATAGGAGAGAACCACCGCCACCGCCTGTTAAAGTCATGCCGCCATTTTGTATTGTAAGTGTAACGCCTGGTTCTACTGTTACTATGCAAGTGCCACTTGCAGTAAACCCGCTAACAGTGGTATTTGTAGTGTAGGTTGTACCGCATTGCCCAAAAGCTGTAGCACCTGAAAATAGAATAAAGAAGAAAAATGGTATTATATTAGGTATAGTAATATAACGATTTTGTTTTTTGTTAGCGTTTTCCATAACATATATTCCTTGCGGACATAAAGGTAATTATATTTTTTTGAGAATCTTAATAAATACATCCCTAAAACTTGCTTAACGTAATGCAGATTACGCTTGTGATTATTTTAGATAAAATCCTGAATTCTATCGATTAAGGTGTTAAATCAAGACACGTTCCAAATAGTAGAATTTCTAAACTTTTATTTTTCAAAATTTAAGGCACATCTTCCTCATTCATTTTCATGTATATACGATTATAGTAGCCGTATTTTTTATTCATGTAATATTTTAATAAAGTTGGTCGGTATTTGTGGTAGTAGTACTTTATTATGGGAGGTGATTTTATATATTTATTGGTAAAGACATATAAATAAATTAAAAAATTATAAAATAGTTGATATGGTTAAAATTGAGGTTATGTAAGTAAATGTATATTTAAGTAAAATAAATAGGTGTCAAACTTACTTTTTGTATAAAATGCAGGCATATAACGAGGTGGGATTACCTTAAAATGCCCGTAAATAAGATGAAAGATTTATGGTAATTGTAATAAATTAGAATAATTACAGGGAATAAATATATATTTTTATGCTATGCAAAAAGAATCATTAATGCTTAACGGAAACGCTTTAAAAGATAAAACTATTCTTATTACCGGTGGGGGTACAGGATTGGGGAAATCTATGGCAAACGCTTTCCTTTTGCTTGGCGCGCATGTAATTATAGCCAGCAGAAAATTAGATGTATTACAAGCCACTGCCACAGAGCTGGAAAAAGAAACAGGCGGCAAAGTATTGCCATTGGCCTGCGATGTTCGAAAATATCAAGACGTAGAAAAAGTTATAGAAGAAGGGAAAAAGTATTTTGGAGGCATAGATATTTTGGTGAACAACGCCGCTGGTAACTTTGTAAGCCCTACCGAAAGGCTATCATACAAAGCGTTTGATATAGTGGTAGACATAGTATTAAGGGGGACTTACAATTTTACGCTCGCATTAGGCAAAGACTGGATAGCTGAAAAGAAGCCAGGTACTGTTCTTAATATTGTGACTACCTATGCATCAACAGGATCAGGTTATGTAGTTCCTTCGGCCTGCGCAAAAGCGGGTGTACTTAATCTTACGCGTTCATTGGCGGTAGAGTGGGCTAAATACAACATACGTATGAATGCTATTGCTCCAGGACCTTTTCCTACTGAAGGAGCATGGAGCAGGCTGTTCCCAGAAGAGTTGGATAAAATAGTTAATCCTTTAAAAAGAATTTCCTTTGAAACGCTTTGGAGAACATACAGAACTTGCTAATCTTGCTTCATATCTTGTGTCCGATTATTCTGCATATATAAATGGCGAAGTAGTTACTATTGACGGAGGCGAATGGCTAAAAGGAGCGGGGGAATTTAATAGTTTTGACGATGTGCCGGTTGAGTTGTGGGATGAAATGGAAAAGAATAGAAAATAGATGTAGCGTTTTTAAAATTTTAATAAGGATAATATAAAATGAATAATAAGTTAACAGCATTTTTTATTGTATTTCTGCTCTTTACCTCTTTGGTAAGCAAAGCCCAACTGCCTAAGGCAATTTATATTTATGAAAAGGATAGCGTTCTTACCTATGATGTTAATTACAACAACCCTGATACTTCAAAACAGCATAAAATAACTGGTTACTATGCCAATGAACACGATAAAAAGGCTGTGGTTAAGCGTTATAAAAATGGTACGCCCAATGGTAAAGAGGTTATTTATTTTAAGAATGGTAAAAAGAGTATAGTTAAAAACTATAAAAATGGTAAGCTAAATGGGACATGGAAAATGCATTACGAAAGTGGTAAAATATTATGCAGAGGGAAGTATAAGCAAGGAGAACGTAGCGGTTTATGGAAAGAATATGCTAAAGGAAGACTTATATGTTCTACCTATTATATAAATGGAAAGCAGGTGCGAAGTACTTTTTTACACCATAAGTTTGCTCACTAATTAGCAGAGATATACACTTTTTATAAAAACCTGCACAATACCCTTCATTTTTTTATACTTTTGTCATCAGAATAAAATACCGTGGAAAATCAACTAACTACATTAGATACCGCTAAAAAACTCGGCCTTCTGGAAGAAGAATTTGAGAAAATAAAACAAATACTGGGCAGAACCCCCAATTTTACAGAGTTAAGCATATTTTCCGTTATGTGGTCAGAGCATTGCTCTTACAAAAACTCAATTGTATGGCTCAAAACCCTGCCAAAAGAATCCCCCCGAATGTTGGCTAAAGCTGGCGAAGAAAATGCAGGATTGGTAGATATTGGCGATGGCTTGGCATGTAGCTTTAAAATAGAATCTCACAACCATCCCTCTGCCTTGGAACCATACCAAGGCGCAGCTACTGGTGTAGGTGGAATTAATCGCGATATTTTTACTATGGGTGCTCGTCCTATAGCGCAACTCAACTCACTGCGTTTTGGTAATCTTGACCTGGAAAAAACAAGGTGGCTAGTGCGGGGAGTTGTAAAAGGAATTGGCAACTATGGCAATGCCTTTGGAATACCAACAGTAGGAGGGGAGGTTTATTTTGATGATTGTTATAATGTTAACCCACTAGTAAATGCTTTTTCTGCCGGAATAGTGGAAACTGGTAAAGTTGCCAAAGCAACTTCATACGGAGTAGGAAATCCTGTATTTATAGTAGGTTCTGCCACTGGTAAAGACGGGATACATGGCGCGGCCTTCGCCTCTAAAGACATAAGTAAGGATTCCGTGAACGACTTACCTGCTGTACAAGTAGGAGATCCTTTCCAGGAAAAACTCTTGCTGGAAGCCACACTAGAGGTAATAGCTACCGGTAGCGTAATAGGCATACAAGATATGGGAGCCGCCGGTATTATTTGTTCTACTTCAGAAATGAGCGCAAAGGGAGAACATGGCATGGAAATATGGCTGGATAAGGTTCCTGCCAGACAGAAAAATATGCAACCTTTTGAACTGCTTCTGTCAGAGTCGCAAGAGCGTATGCTGATAGTAGTAGAGAAAGGTAAAGAAAAAGGAATAAAAGACATATTTGAAAAATGGGATTTGAACTGCGAACAGATAGGCGTAGTAAACGATACCCAAAGGCTGAAATTTTATATGAATGGCCAACTGGCGGCAGATGTACCGGCCACAGACCTGGTACTGGGCGGAGGCGCCCCTGTATACCATAGGGAGTATAAAGAACCTGCTTATTATGCTCAGTTTAAAAAGTTTACTATTGATTCTGTAAAAGAACCAGCTGACTATAAAGCAGTAGCTAAGTTTTTGCTGGCACATCCCAATATAGCTTCAAAAAAGTGGATATACGAGCAATACGACTCTATGGTGGGAACGGCCAATACCACTACCAATGCTCCCTCGGACGCTGCCGTTGTTCGCATAAAAGGAACAGACAAAGCCATAGTAATAACGGTGGATTGCAACTCCCGCTATGTAAATGCAGACCCTGAAGAGGGCTGCGCTATTGCAGTTGCAGAGGCTGCGCGTAATATAGTTTGCAGCGGAGGCGAGCCAGTTGCCATTACCAACTGCCTTAACTTTGGCAACCCTTATAATCCTGAAGTGTACTGGCAATTTGTTGGCGCCATTAAAGGCATGAAAAAGGCTTGCGAAAAGTTTGCGACACCTGTAACTGGCGGTAATGTAAGCTTTTACAATCAGTCTGCCGATGGCGGCCCCGTATTTCCAACGCCTACCATTGGCATGCTTGGCTTAATGGAAAACCCTGATAACCACACAACGCTTAATTTTAAAAAAGAGGGTGATTTGATATACCTGATAGGAGAGTCAAGGAATGATATTTCTTCCTCAGAGTATTTATATTCTTACCTGGGTATTAAAGCCTCGCCAGTACCTTATTTTAACCTGGATGAAGAATATAAGGTACAGCAATTAATTAAAGAATTGATTAAAAATAATGTAATAAGCTCTGCTCATGACGTTTCAGAAGGAGGTTTGTTTATAACCCTAGCCGAAAGCGCTATGAAGGGAAATTTAGGCTTTAGGGTAACTTCTGATAAGGCCTTAAGAAAAGATGCTTGGTTGTTTGGAGAAAGCCAGGGGAGGGTGATAATATCTGTAGCCCCATCGATGATAGCTGAATTAAAGAAAGCCACAGGCTATGCTGGTGTAACTGTAAAAGAAATAGGGCTGGTAACCAGCAAAGGTTTTGTGGTAGACGCAGAAGAACTTATATCTATACAGGAAGCAGAAGCGGTTTACGATAATGCTTTGGTAAATTATTTGGGCTAACTTTTTAAAAAGTAAGTTGTCGGTTTGGATAAAAAGAAATTTACTCTAAATTTGCAGTCCCAAATGGGTAAATTGTCCGATGGTGTAACTGGCAACACGTCTGATTTTGGTTCAGAAGAGTCCAGGTTCGACCCCTGGTCGGACAACT
>FTLB01000899.1_pt2 | contig 13099 bp, 12 predicted proteins | sample 1658291 | NCBI WGS metagenome assembly FTLB01 (sample SAMEA3914812, study PRJEB12502) | metagenome | biome: forest; material: soil | place: Canada | collected 2011-07-07 | depth 0.1 m
TTTGCGGCCGTGGCGCTGGCGGCGTACTGGCCGTACGTGTCGACGAGGAAATTGAGACATTGCTGGAAGATAGCGTTGAAGCCCGCTCCGATGAAGGCCAGGGCGATCACACTCGGCACCCAGGTCGCCACGTACCAGGGGCTCGACGTCCAACCGAACCAGAAGAGGCCGACGGCGAAGAGGACGCCGCCAATCGCTACGGGTGGCAGTCGCGCTTCCGGGACGGGGCGCCCGTGGGCCTTGCGCGAGGCACGCACATAGTAGGGCTGATAGCCCAGGTTGATGCCCAGGGCGGCGAGGATCCCCACGAAGAAGGATAGCATGGGCAGTGAACCCACCAGGGGCGACCACTGCCTTTGTTCGGAATAGACGATATGAACGACCTGTATGGCAAGGTAGAGCATGGCGTAGACAAACGAGGCGTAAAAGGCGATGCAGGCGACCATCGGTTCCGTGAACAGCATGATCAGCGGCCGGGAGAGCTGCTTGGTCACGATGGACTTGACGTCCAGTTTGATTTCTTCTTGGGGATGGTAATAGCGCATATCCCCGGTCTCCTTTCGGAGGCGGATTGCCTTCCGCTTAAGCAGGACAGGACCATATGTCTCGGGCAGGCAAACGAGCGTGACGGCAACGACGGTGAAGTTCACAATCACCTCGATGTACTCTGTCCACCGCCACCCCAGCTTGGGGGTCACTAGGACGGCGGCCCCGACTACTGGACCGAGCACGGCACCTCCGATGACGGCGATGGCGTAGAATGTCATGGCGGTCCCGCGAGTTTCGCGACTCCAGAAGTCGCCCAGGGCAGCCGACACGTTCGAGATGGCTGCACTTCCGAATGTACCGCCAAGCAAGCGGGTGATGAAGACGGACTCTGTGTTCCTACTGACAGCTGTCCCCAGACTGAACAGGCCCAGACAGGTGAGGGCAGGAAGCATCGACAACCTCCGTCCGAAGACTTCGCTCAGCGGCGCCCAGACGAGAGGACCAATGGCGAATCCAACAATATAAAGGGAAACCGTGAGCACAGCCAGCTCGTCGCTGATGCCGAGATAGGCAGCTATTACAGGCCCGGCTGGAGAGATGACAGACGAGCCCAGAGATCCGGAGAAGGCAAGCAGCCCCAGCTGCAGAGTGAGCCAGGATTTGAACCAGACGTTCCAGTTCTGTGGGTTGTCGGGATCGCTCTCGTCCCACTGGACAAGAACTTGCGCAGAACTGGTATCGTCAATTGCGATGTTCTGAGTATCCCTCGCTTCTCCTAGAGGACTTGTCGCAAGTGGCTGGCCTGCAACGGCGCCTACCGTTGCGGACTGGTCTGGCATCGCAGCTTGCTGCTTGCCACGAGTCCGAGATCGGGGTGTTGATAAGTCAGCTTGAATTTCAACTCGACGTCGACACAGCAGCTTTCATCGCTGTCACTGTAATTAATTCAGGTTCCGGGGTATCAACAAGTCGAAACCACCACAACAAAATGGTTGAAGTGCCAAGCATCATGAAAAAATGGGCATGGAATGGGATTGCCCATCGGTGGAGTTATTTTTATTTTTTGTTTTTTAATCCTTTTTCCGATTTCTCAGCAGGATGAAGCAGCACCCGGCAGGGGTTGATCGCCACTAGAAACCCACGGCAATACGAAGTACAATACCGCCATCGCCTTATACCCGAGGGTAGCTTAGACCGTCTCCAGTTTCTCCATAACCCACGCGCCGTGCCTTGCCGGAACCCGCAGACAAGCATCTTCGCGACCACCCACCCTTCGAAGATGAATATAATTCCGAGGTCCGAGACACACCACCGATCATAATGACCCACAGCCAGGACGGGCGGTCGATGACAGCTTGCGTATCTGGATCTGGGTGCGCCTTTCATCCTCTTGGTTCGAAGACATGCAACTCTATGTTGTTGCTGCGCTTGGGCACACAACGCACGATGCTCCGGAACCGGCTGCCGAGATGATGTGAGGGTGGAACCCTTCGGCACCCAGTTTCCGCAACTTACCACCCCGCGATCTGCCATGTAGAGCATCTACCGGCGCAAGTGCTCACTGAACTCTGTTTCGGTAGCTAGTGGCTGTTTAGTTAGTCCAACGGTCCCCAAAAGGGTTTCCTTCAGAGTGGCTATACAACCAATTTCCACAGTGACGAGTGGACATTCGTGCTCTGCGGTATGCCGCTATAACTACCTAGATAGCACAGTCCTCTTGTCCTCGATTCCCAGAAAGTTTTACCAGTACTTCCGGCCATACTAGGCCACTGGCGAGAGTGACATAGCAAAACGAGCCTATCCTCGTCTCAGCGGGTGTTGCTTACACTGAGCTTGCGGGCGGACCAAGCGCCGACCTGCCGTGCATCGGGGCATGCCGTCAATTATATCTCGCGATTCGCTCGCCAGACAAATTCCGGATCGTTCATAACTAAGGTAGTGACTTAGTTACTACCGGACTTCGCGCTCACCAACTCCTACGAAGTCGGAGTTTTCTTGTGTGAAAACACCGACGGTTTCAGCCTACATGGGAACCGACACCAAGCTTCTTCTCAACTGGGCACAGTTAAATTCGTTAATCGAAGACGGCGATGTCCCCGAGATAATCGGGGAGCAGCCAGAATATTCCTCCGTCTTATTCACCAGATGCCGCTGTCGGAAGGAACAGCGGGTATAAGACAAGGGTCCAGGACAAGTGTCCAGCCCTCGGGCGAGAACAGCAGCCCAAAGGCTCCCAATCCCGACATGATCCTTAATAGGCAGGCAAGTGCAAGATGTTATGCATCATCTTCTTCACCCCGGTGTCCTCCGTCTGACTCGGACGGCGCTCGATGCGGTTGATCATGTCGCTGCCGCCGGACGGGTGGCGCGTGGCGCCGATGCGGTTCTTGCACCCTACAAGCCGGAGGGGGAAGGGAAAACCATCAGCACTTATTCATGCGAGGCCAAAGCCCGCGCGCGCGAGGGGTTAGGTTCGCTCACCACTGAAATCATGCCGGTTCGGGTCATTCAGAACGGCATCAAGCTTGGCCTTGGCTCTCAGGGAAGCAGTCGCCATCGTCTCGTGTTGTTGTTGAAAGGGAGGAGGATTGTCAACTTTGGCTCTTGGTTCTGAAACTGTCGTAGTTATTGGGGATTACTATTTGATTTTACTTGACCGACCAAGCTTCGTCCCCATAGAAGGGATTCCATTTGGACTTTAATAATGCGTATGAGGGGGTTTGTCACGGGACTGACCACTTACTGACCACGTAGGGATGACCTCATTGTGGAGGGCTCAGAATTCCCCCACGAGTCTGGATCTTCTTAGTTTGGCTTACGAGCCGCGGCTGGGACGCAAGTAATCTAACTTGTCAATGAATCCTCGCTCTCGGGGTTGATCTCTCTTCAAAGCAGTGGCGTGACTGGCTTATGTGATTGCCTCAATTCCGGGCTGTGCCTTTTCTCTTCCTTTCCTTGTTCAATATACCATAAGAATCCGTCGCTTTCAATCACTTGCCATTCGCCTTCGTGGTAGGTTATTCAGGAATTGTATGACTTACTACCTGAATTATACTCTCGATTAAGCTGTGATGTTTGCCCAGCGATCCGCAACGCCATAGCTATCCTTGTGCGCTCTTCCCGAGCGCAAGTAATGAATTCGACTCCGGATCCAGTCCAGCCAACCCCCCAAAAAATGTTCATTATTATTACCACGTGCAAATATACCTGGGCTCCATGAACTCCCTAGCCGAGTGATATTTTGTGCGCCACGTGCCCAAGGTCCTTGCCTCGGCGGTCTTCACAGCAGACTCCTCTGTTGGAGAAGAAGGCTCAGCTCCTTCAACTTCACCGGTTTGGTGAGAAACAGATCAATGCCGCTCTCCTGCGCCTCTTGCTGCGCGCTAGCGGATGCGAGGCCCGACAGGGCAAAAATGGCAACGGGCTGGAGCCCCTTGTCTCGTTCGTAGGCGCGTATGCGCCGGGTCGCTTCGAAACCGTCCATGACGGGCATGGAGATATCCATAAAGATGCACTTGTACCGCGCGGGATTCCGGCAAAAGGTTTCCAGGGCTTCGAGGCCGTTGGACGCGGGACTGTAGGAGCTCCCTATCTTTTTCATGTACGATGAGAGAATTTTGACGTTGATCGGGTTGTCGTCGACGATCAGAAACGCCTGTTTCGCTTCCTCGCTTGTTAACGGGGACGCGAGTGCCAGATCCTCGAATTTCAGTACTGAATCTTGCACATCAGGGCTTGCGATGACGGAGTTTGGGATTGAAGCGATGGATACTTCCGCCTGGACAGAATCTTCCGCCTGAGGTACAGGAGTCCGCCATGTAGTGTCGGTGAAAGCGACACTCTCGTTCAGTACTGGTTGAGGGTTCTTGCTCAATTCGTTCGGCGCGCTTTGCTGGACCTCATCCCATCGCTTGAGAGCACGAGACAATGCTTGCGCCAGTTTTCGGGGCGAGATACTAGTTGAAATAAGTAAGCACATGGGTCTCTAAAAATGATGATCCGAGCCTATTTTGTACTTACGGCTGAGAGATAAACTCAAAGATCCCAGCCTGGTCGCTGAGAGAGGACGAGCGGTGGTACGAAACAAGAGCGTTCTCGCAGATCAAGACGCTGGGAGCCGCTGGACGTGGGTCGCTCTTCATAAATTGCAGGGTGGAAGCATCTCCGATGTACACGGCGAGGTCGTTCTTCCCGTCCTCTGTTCCTCCTAGCACCTCCATCTTGAATGCATCTCGCATGATCTTCTGGGTAAGGCCGTCATCGCTTAGTCGAATGTAACTGCCTCCCACGGCGGTGTCCTTGACTGCTTCGCTGCAGCTGAATCCGTGAAGGCGTATGCGATGGCCAGGAAGACTGGATAGAGCGTGTGTCCACTCAGCGTCATCTTCGGACGCGGCAATTGTGATCTGATCCGGATCGCCGGGGAGAAGGGGAATAGATACCGAGACATTCGTGCCGACGCCTACGCAGCTATCAACGGAAATGGTGCCCTTGAGCTGCGACACAATCTGCTTCACGAGACTGAGACCGAGGCCGGTGCCCGGCGCGATGTGGTCCTCCTGCGAAAAAGGCCGGAAGAGTTCGTGGCGGAGGTAGTCTTCCCCAATGCCCTTTCCGGTGTCGGAGATGGTGATGTTGACCATTTTCAACTTGTCTCGGCGTCGTCTGGACAGTTCCTGCTTGATGGATACCACGATTCTTCCTCGGCGGGTATATTTCAGGGAATTCCCAAAGAGGTTCATCACAATCCGACGGATGGCCCCGGGCTGCGTGTCAAAGACCCAGGAGCAAGCAGGGTCGAAATCCAGGAAGATGGTCACTTTTTCAAAACTGAGCCTAAGCTCCCCATTCTCGATCAAGCCGGGGCCAAGTTCGTCCATGGCACCCATCGAATCGAGCCGGCGATTCGCGGTGACATCGGCATGGTTACCGGTACCTCTCTTCGCAAATTGCGAGAGCGAGACATGCTGAAAGTTGAATCCGGCGAATACGCTTTCCATGACCTCTTCGACGAGCGCGTCGAGCCGGACGTGGGTTTGAAGATTCGTGATGCGACGTTGGATGGGTGATCCGTCCTGGCCAAAGCCGCGTTGGCTTGCCACAGGCTGTTGCGGCTCCATTCTGCCGATATGACTGTTCACTTTCGAAAATGCGAGCATGTGCTCGAGCGTATCGAGTAGCGTCCGACTGCAGGTCTCTAGGGTATGGATGATGTTCCCCTGAAAGACGTCTAGCTCGGTATCATTCAGTAGCTCCGTAGCGAGTACAATCCCGTGGAGGGGTGAGCGCAGCTCGTGGGACAGGGAGCTGAGAACATCGGATTTGGCCTTGTCCGCCAGCTGTGTTTCGATGCGGAATGCCTCTTCCATCGTCAGCATGCCAAAGGCACGCAGATAGCTCAGCTCTTCTTCGATGGTGAAAGTGCGTGCGGGGGTGTAGCTGTATGCGAACCCCCCGGCATACCACCGCTCTTTCTTGGCCCCCCAGATGGGCACAAAGGCTACACTCCGAGCCCCAGGGAAGATGGCACGGATGACTAAACCCTCGTCCTGTTTCGAAACTGGATGTTTCCGGCGCTTGCCGACGGGCACCGCTCCTCCACCGCTCATGATACCAAGATAGTCTGCCATTGCGTCTGACAAGAGGTGTTCCTCTCCCGACGAGTCGCTGCTGTGTAATTCGCCGATTTCGTCGAAATTGAATATCTTGCCCTCTGGATATTTGGCGAGAAGCTTGGACAGAAAGGCCTGTGGCACGTTGAAGGCCGCTGGTGGTATCTTGGCGGAGCCAGTATTGGGTTTCGTCGTCGACATAGACACCCCGAGAATTCGGCACGGGAGGTCTCGGATTGTGGTTCCCTTTCGGCCGTCCCTAGCGTCACTGGCCGCGGGGGGCGCAGAATTTGCGTCCTCGTCCTGTGGTTCCAGAGGAGGGCTGCTCGGCGCGCCGAACGACCCGAGACTGGCATCGAGTATCAAGACACCGTCGGTCTCTATGGATTCGCGAGCAATGTTTGCAGCTCTGGAGAAGACATCTTGAATGGTATGGCTTTTTGTGAGCGACGATAAGCCGTTTGTCACACTTACCGTCGCGGCGCCAGGTTCTTGGTAAGCTGGTTGGATAGAAGGCGAGTTGACTTGGGCGTCTAGCAGCCTCGGGCTTGAGGTTATCTCACCACCGGCCACAGCCGACGCAATACTCGCAGACTCATCTGGAGAATGTAGACTCGACAGTGTCTGGGACGATGCGGGATCTTCCGCCACACCGTCGCTCGTCGTGCGCTTCTCCGTAGGAGCCGGGTGCCCTGCTTCCGGCTCCGGGGACTCTCGCCGCCAGGGGTCTGTATCAGAGGCTTCGATTTCCAGGTCGTTCTGCCAGCCCGATAAGGTCTGCTTTCCCTCCACTAAAGACCCGAGGCCCCGGATCATTCGGCCATTTCTAGCATGAATAAAACGGGAGCGACGGCACTCCAGATGCTCCATGATAGAACGAGAGATATTGCACATCAGTTGCGTATCCTTCTCACCCCATGTCGACACATCTCGGGGCTCTGTGTCGATTACGCAGTATACCCCGATGTTGATCCCCCTGTTGGTTCTGATAGGTACCGCCGCATAGAAGCGGGCAAGCGTCCCTGGTTGGCAGTAGGGTTTGAAGGAGAATCGAGGATCGCTCGTGAGGTCGGCCACGAGCGCTAGAGGCAGCTGCTTGGTACCGCTGTCGCCCTCGGATAGGGTACGTTCGCTCGCGCATAGCGTATATTCGCAGACGCCGTCTATGCGGGGAATGGCTGTCCCGCACAACCATAGGTCTTCGTCCCTGTCTTCGTGCTTAAGGCTAGGGGTTAGAGGTATAGTTGGCGTCGCTTCGGTCACGATATATTGATAGTCTTTGTCGAAGAGCGAGATAAGAGATCTGGCCGTTTGCAACCGACACGCTCCGAGCTGTGCTAGCCCGGTGAGGACTGTATCGGGAGACGTGACTAGCTCGGCGGTGGGTACGGGCACGCCGCTATTATTGTACTTTATTGTCGTCAACAGGGAAGGGTCGTATCTGCGGACGACCAGAGGTCAGCGATGCCGATTCCAACGACAGAGTGGCGAGAGAGTTGACAGACTTGTATGTTTCCCTCTCCCGTATGGGCTCCGATACATGGCGGACGGCAACCCCGTCTGCGGGCATATTGGGCGCACAAATGTCGTGAAAGACGTCGGAATAGCAGTCGTTATCCCCGGCGGGCAGCTCGAGGCCCTGAGGAAGAAAAGTCCATCGCGGGTACCTGACTCTGGCAATCAATATCGCGAGACGCAGAACAAGGTAGCAATTAGCAACCATTTATCGAGGAAAAGGGAAATAAATAATAGGGCGGCATAAGAGGTATCCTTGAACGTGGGGCAGAGGCCCAGACCTTGATGGACCGATCCCCTTCCAGTAGCCGCCATCTCAGTTAGTACGCCAGATCGAGGCGCCAAGTGACCGGTGCGCTTTTATAACGTCCTCAGCTAAGACAGGCGATGCATAGAATTTCTGTGTCTCCTTTTTTTTCCTTTCTTGCTTCTCCCCGCGAAGGAAAGGCAAAGTGATTAAGAAGCCCATCATTCTCGTAAGAACGGATGGTGCATCTGGATAAGCTGGTGGCTGGCAAAGACTGGCTTCACCGGCTTCACTGGGACGGCAGCAGAAATATGATACATCATCAAAATAGGTATCTTCGATCTGAGAATCCGCCAACTAACCCAGCCGAGCCAGCTTGCCGCGCAACAAGGTACGAAGCGCGCGAGCAGGATACCAAAATGGTTACTTGGACAATCTGCTCTCGTCGCTCGCCACTTAACTCCTCTCTCTCCGTACCGAGCCGTGGGCCAGAACGTGTCTTGGGTGCCCCACAACCCGAGAGTGGGGCAACGGCCAAGAGGCCTGGGCCCTGGCACGCCTGGGGAGGCCTGGCTTAACCTCCTACAAGCTCCTTGATAGAGCCCTCTCGGGCCACCCAAGCCGTGGAAACTGTGGGTTTTTGTGATACCAAACAGCATCATCCCAGCGATATATTATAAAAACAACTCTAGTTCTAATGCCGCAGCCAACAGGCTTTGACTAGCTACATCGCGCGTGATTCTTTCTGGTGCATCATATGAACGTATGATTTAACTACAAAGTACTGATCGAGTGTTGACCATTTGGCTCGGGCACGCAGCCATTAGCCCTCGGCCGACTAAATTACCCAGCTGAAGCTTCCAAGAGGACATTTCACGACTTGAAGCCGAGGCACCTCAATGTCTCATCCGCTTGGAACGATCGGGATATGCCCACCGCGGAACTTCACAGCCCACCATCATGGTGTCGCCGCCAGATCCAGAGGTCAGAGTGGCTTGAGTGGCTCCGCCCCGGGTTCCATCTTGATCCTCGCCGTGTCGGAAGTGACTCTTGAATTACGTACGGTCGAAGACACATTCCCCTTCGTTTCTCTGTGAGCGTTGCTGAATTAAGAGAATGGGATACAGAACCTTGTCTCCAGTCCTGTAGTCGGCGTCGCCAGTCTGATTCTCGGATAGGCTGCTCCTGTTCTTCCTTGAGAGTTTTCTGCCACTCTTCGCGTTTTTTCCCACATGGGAACCGAGTTCGTGGTGTGTTGCCACATTGAATATAGGGCCGAAATTGAACATAATGGGGTTCATTTTCTTATCAAGAGGATCACGCCACGGCCAGCTGTAGAAAGATATTCTGCAGAGGAGCTTCTGCCGGTCTCAAATATTCTGCAGAACCTAATTACCACACACTCAAGAAAATCGGGAAAGTAGCTTTCATTGCTCAAGGGTAGGCTGTGCGCGGCCCGATCTTGTCCATATCTATGTCTCCCGCGCCCAGCTCCCATCCCCGCCCGCGAAACCTCTTCGGCCAGATCCCGTTTCTTCCCGGAGCCAGGATACCGTTCGGATCCAGCGCATCCTTCAGCGACTCGTTGAACCGCATCAGCGCCTGGTCCCCCCAGCTGTACGTCCGCGCCACCTGGTCCGCAAACAGGAGATGCGTGCGGTATTCTCCGAAGCCATGAGCCGCACACTCGGCAATCATTTCCCGCATGAGCTTGACGGCTCGCCTCTTGGCGTCTGCGTCCGAGCGGTCATACAGCACGTTGGCGATGTAATGGATCTCGCGACCCGCCACGCACAGCGTCGGAAACAGGTCGAACCCGTGTCGTTTGTGCGCCGCGGTGATGATGTCGTGGATGATACGCGCGTCGCGGCCGCGTGTCGGAGCGATGGGGCTGAAGAAGAGATGGGCGCAGTTGGGAACCCAGTTGAGCCAGTCGAGTTCGCGAAGGAGCGGGATGCCCATACACACTTTGGCACGGTCATGCAGGTAGTGCGATGGCGGTAGGTCCTCGGGCAAGAAGAAGCAGCTACCGGGGATTCGTGAAAACGCGGCTTTAACAACGTCTAGTTGAGCTTTGATGGACTCGGGGGGACCGTATTGTGTGCCGTAGAAGACCCAAGCACATGGTCCCAGCGGGAGATTCTTGGATGCCGCTGTGACGTCTTCGCGGGTGAGAGGCCCTGGGCCGGTATGGAAGTCGGATTTCGGCCTGCCCGTGATATTGAGTTCCTGGATAGCGTGACGCAGCTGCGGGATGTTGCCAAGGATCCGCTGCTGCGCGAGGGGCCGTATGATATCGACGATGTTCTCGAAATCGTCGTCTTCGGGAAACGTGAAAACGTACGACTGGCTTTCCGCAGCTGGCATTAGGTGAAACCCCATCTTTGTGACGATTCCAAAGTTAGACTGGGAGAATATCCCGTCCACTGATGGTCCGAATGCATGCTGGAAGGACTGCCACGTAGGGTTGTCGGCCCCGTCGGGCCCCGGCATCGCACCCATTCCCGTACGCAGAAGCTCCCCGTTGGGCAACACCACTTCCATACCGCAATGGTTGGCCCAATGGTCGCCGTAGGGAGTATAGCCTACGCCCCGGTCGATGGCGTTCCCCAGCACGCTTCCTCCTCCGAGGTCCGGCGTGTCTATCCAGAGAGGCAGTCCCCGCCTTTGCACTTCTTCGTACAGCTTGAAGTATGTGACACCGGGTTCGACGACACAGCTCGCATTTTGAGCATCCAAGCTTAGCACCTGGTGCATCCTTCTTCCCAGGTCGAGAACCACGCTGCCTGGGACCCTTGGCGCGGCGCCGCCATAGCCCAAGTTCCGCCCAATCGAGATTGGATAGATGGGAATTTCATACTGATTTGCCCAGCGAACAACTTGCTGGACCTCCTCCGTTGATCCTGGAAACACGACCGCGCTGCAGACCAGCTCTTCTTGGTCCACCAAGTGGAAAGCGTCATGCGTGTTAGGATGCTCCAGGTACCACCCGTCGACCAGTGCTTTGTCGTTCACCTTCACGTTCTCGTTCCCAAGTTTCCCCTGTAGTGCCGTGATTGCTTCCTCAAATTTCTCCAGGCTTGTATCCGGGGGAAGGCGGATACCATGGTGTCTGGGAGAGCTGATAGGCAGCGAACGGTGGCTGAAGAGTCGGCTTCGTGCCTCCCATGCTTCTCTAGCAAGTCGGTTCGGGGCGCCACTGTGTAGCTCATCGAGAGAAGGCACTGGGGCAAGGCCATTGTGCTCTGCCATTCTCCCAACTGCAGTTCAGGTGATTACGAGAGCTTGTCTTCGGAGCAGATAATTAGATCTGGATCAGAGACGCCTGTTAAGTCACATGCAAGGAAGGAATTTTACAATCCCATTACAACCTGACATGCGGACTTCGTATCTGCGGAAAAATACCAGTTAGAGACAACAGAGCGTATTGAGTTCTCTGCATCCAAGGTTAAGGAGTAGCAAATCACCTGTCACGTATCTGTAAGTCTGTCGGTGTGAGCAAGTGCAGCGAACTCCAAAATTTAAGTCACAGTCTCCGCTTCCTACCTTACCCCCTTCACATGGAGAGCGTACCCGTACCTTAATTACACCAGACTGGACCGGCGCAACATCAGCACGGCTAGAAGCTGTGTTGCTCAAGCGGGGTTTCGATGTTCCCCTCGGCAGATGTCATCTCATTTGATGGGTGCAGTGAGAGAAATCCCTGGATCAGCTCTCTCCACCGGATCTCCAATTCCTCCTCGGCCATACTTTTAGCATTTCTGGTTCTAACTCGGAGCATGATTGGCCCTGTAGACATTCTCCTAGACTGTCCCGGGTTTGGTAAACGTAGGAATCCTGCGTCTCAGGAACATAACTTCCACCGGGAATAAGCCATACGCTCTTGTCATCGGGATGTCGCAAGACCCTGATCGTATCAAAGGTGAGAACAGTCAGACGCACTTGACAGCAATGATATCCTCATGTCGAAAGGCTGGTCCAAGTAGTGCAGGCTGACACGTCAGAGTGATCGTCATCGGCGCCGGCCTGGGCGGCTGCGCGTGCGCCTTGGCGATGAAGCACCACGGCCATGACGTGGTCGTGTACGAGAAGCTGAGCCGATTTCGACGTCTGGGAGACTCACTGGGCCTTGGCGAGAACGCGCTCAAGCTGCTTGAGCGATGGGGTGGCCGCGAGCTCTACCAGCGCCTTACCAGCATAGGAAACCAAGCAGAGAATATGCAGATCCGCCGCTGGGGAGACGGCAAAATCCTCGCCCAGCAGCCGCTGATGGACATGGCTGGGTACATCGGCCACCGGGGCGATTACCACGAGGCTTTCTTGCAGGCGGTCCGTGATGCCTCGATTCCTTTTCACCCCGGATGCGAGGTGGTCGCCTTCAACGAGGACAAACCGAGCGTCATATTCGCGGATGGGAGAGAAGAGGAAGCCGATATTATCATCGGAGCCGATGGCATCAAGTCTCGGGCACGGGAGCTGGTCCTCGGGTTCAATGATGCCCCGAAGAGCTCGGGGTACTCTTGCTACCGAGCGTACTTCCCCGGCGAGCACCTGAGGGAGGATGAGCGCTGCCGCGGGTTTGTGGACCACGACTGTGTGAACATATGGTCAGGATACCTTAAATTCGCGCTTCTTAGTCTACAAGTACAGGAGCACTGACTCAAACATCACGCAGGATTGGCGACGACACGCATCTAGTACAGAATACTCTTCGCGACGGGAAGGAATTCAACTGGATCATCACCAGGAAGCTATCGCACGAAGCAGATATGGAGATCAAAGAATCGTGGTTCCAGGAGGGAGATATGGTAGAGGTTCGAAAGCTCATCACCGACCTGGACCCGCGAATAGCCGCCGCCGTCGACAAGACGCCGTCGTGTCTCGACTGGAAGATCTGCTACCGAGACCCGCTGCCCACCTGGGTCTCAAGGAGCCACAAAATCGCCCTCCTAGGAGACAGTTGCCACCCGCATCTGCCCACCAGCGCGCAGGGTGCCAGCCAAGCAACCGAGAGCGGTGCGGTGCTGGCTGTTTGCCTGAAACTGGCAGGGAAGCGCAACATATCCATCGCGGTACGTGAACCGACACAAAGTGAACTCATTGATTTCCGCATAGTTTACTAACGGCAAGAGACGAAGACACGGACGTATGAAAAGATGAGGTTCCCAAGAACTCGCCTCAGCCAAGCCAATGGCGAGGACCTGCGAGACCGCTGGCACAATGCCCTCAAAGATCT
>FTLB01007475.1_pt1 | contig 13095 bp, 8 predicted proteins | sample 1658291 | NCBI WGS metagenome assembly FTLB01 (sample SAMEA3914812, study PRJEB12502) | metagenome | biome: forest; material: soil | place: Canada | collected 2011-07-07 | depth 0.1 m
CCCGAAGAACAGTGGAAGCAACCGCGTTCTCGACCTTGGCACCGGAACTGGAATCTGGGCTATAGAATATGGTTCGTCCCGGACTGTGCACAATACTCTCTCCGTCCGGATCCCCCTCCGCTGATCACAAGCCAGCCGACGCCCACCCGAGCTCCATGGTCTGCCCGCATAGCCTCGTGCGTTCACCGTCTTGCTGTGTTTCTAACCGCTTGTCTGTACTCGCAGGTCATCGGCGTTGATCTAAGCCCGACGCAGCCTGAATTGCACGTTTATGGCAACCCCTGAGCTTTTGTTTTACCTACTGACTGATGGAGGACAGTGTGCCGCCGAACTGCTTCTTCGAGATTGACGACCTGGAGAAGGAATGGATCTGGACCGACAAATTCGACTTCATCTTTAGCCGAATGATGACTGGCAGCTTCAAGGACAATGCCAGCATCGTAAAGAAAGCATTCAAGTCAGGCCAGCCCCCGTCCCTCCCGGCTGACAAGGCAGATGGGGAGAATACAATACTGACTTGGTGTGGGCAGCCACTTGGAACCAGGCGGCTACTTCGAAGCCCAGGACATGGCCCTCCCCATCGGATGCGACGATGGCACGCTCTCGACCGAGTCGGACCTTTGGAAGTGGATGCTCCTCGTCATGGAGGGGATGGAAAAGCTGGGGCGCCCGGTGACCGCCGCCCAGCAGTGGAAGACGATGATGGAAAACGCGGGCTTCGAAGGCGTCGTGGAGACGGTGTACAAATGGCCCACGAACAAGTGGCCACGCGACAAGCAGTTCAAGGATCTGGGCATGTGGAGTCTCGCCAACATGGACGCCGCGCTCGAATCGGCGACGCTGGCGCCGCTGACGAGGACGCTGGGATGGTCAAAGGAAGAGGTCCTCGTGCTCGTCTCTAGTGCCAGGAAGGCTCTCAGGGACCCGACTGTGCATACCTACTGGCCGATGTGAGTTGATCCGAGTCAAGCCCAAGGTCGCTGCTTGCTCGTCTCTACCCTCCGAGGCTGACATGCACGGCAGACATATCGTTTACGGGCGAAAGCCTTTGGCTAGCGAGGATCTTGTTGCTTCGTGACGAATAAGCCCTTCTGCCTGGGTACTTTCTCTGCTTACGTCTACGTAAGGAAACTGAAGAATCCAGCTGCGCGGGGAGGTGGACGAAGTAGAGCAACGCGCGGCCTCCTCCTGGACGGAGTCTTGGCACGGTGAATCTTTCTCAATTGGCGAGATTGGGTATATCACAGAATGCCTTATTGCTGAGGATTAAAGGCGAATTAGGGGTGTGCTATTGATTGCGGTTAGCTGGGAAATCATGGGGTAGAAGAGCTAAGCCATGTCTAGCAATTGAGGGTCAACGACCTTGAGAAACAGAGCGCGAATCGGAAGTTCCGCGGCGAGCTGCAGCCCTCTATCTCCCCACTTGCTTCCGCCAATTTGGGCCTTAGTACTTTCGCAGGTCTGGGCTCTGCTATTTCAGCTTTCGGTTTCGACCCCTAGTGCAAGGGGGTCCCTGATGCCCAAGCCTAGAACAGCGTGGGCTTTTTCGCTCGGGTGCGGCGCAACAGTGAGTTTATATGCCGAAATGACCTGCTAGCAAGCTACTACGGTAGATAGACACCGCTTCACGGATGCGCGGCCATTGACACCGGGACTAAGGCCTCATGTGGAAGGATTCTAACTGATCGGGCCGGATGTCTCAAGCCAGCTTGGAATTTACTCCCCAGCTTGAAGTTACCAAGTCACTACAGGCGCCAACCAAAGCTGTGCCCAGGGTGACGTCTCAGGCTCGCAGCTGCACCTACAATCTTTAAATCCCACAAGGAGAGGGGAGATCGACCATATTCCATCTGTAGTACCTTTTGCTTCCTGTTCGTCGCGTCAGGCCATACTCACTAAATTCCCTGGGACATCAAAGCGGCTAGCTGAGCTCACTTGCCAAAGTCCGCTCTTGGGGCATCGTGCGCTATTTGGCCCAACTTCTGGTTCCCTTGTGTCGCATCCTTCAGGCTTCAGGAGCGCCACCATTTTCAGCTATCCAAGCGCACTTGTTGAATTTCATTTTTGGGGTAGCATATTGTCTCGTCCAACTGAAAGGCCCCTCAGCCGCAGGAGAGCTCCAGGGTAAAGCCTGTTGCCCATTCCCCCTCCTCTCTCTCAAAAAAAGAAAAGACATATTGATGGCGAAGATTGGATTTGTCGTTGATAACACTCGGTCCTCGCGTGATGTGCAGAATAGGTACCTGTTTTAGTAGCGCTGATCACGAAGCTAAGAACGTACAGGTGCTTCGTCGACCCACCCAGATGCATGAGCTGTAGGTGCAAGGTCGTACCTCCAGACTTGCAGATCCCATCATGAACAGCCATTTCTCGTTCTCCCTTTGCCAGCACGAACGCACCACCCCAATTATATTTGTTTGGGTCGACCGGGTCATGGAAGGCATGGAAGGAAATTTGGCACTTTCGATGGTCGACTCATACCAAATATAGCCAAGTGTGCAGGTAACTGAGCTTCGAGAATCCAGCCTTGGATTCCATGACCATCCCTATTTTGTATCCATGTGACTACTTTGAGCGTGCACAGTAGGTTGGTGCGTCCAACTTTTGGAGTGCAGCGGTAGTATAACGATCAGCCCTACCAAGGTCTTTGACCCTCCATCACGGGCGTGAGGAAGGCTTTTGTCGTTGCGAGGCAGTTTGGAGTGCTCGATGAGGCCCTGTTCTCGCTCGAGTAAATACGTCCCTGCCGTGGTGCCCAGCCTAGCAATTGATCTACGAGGTTGTCGGACCGCCCCTTTCACGATTATATCTTGCGGTGCCTCGCACTAAGCCAAAAGATCTTATATGCACCCCCTTTTCTGAAATGTGGGCGCTATCTCGACGGATAGACAGGGGAAAGCGTGGGAAGGAGAAAGACGGAAGAGAGGTAAGTAAAGTGTATAACCACTCTTTTCGCTAAAGAGGCTACGGTTCGCAATCTCAGGTTGCTGGCCAAAAGCACCGCCGTTCGTGTAGGGAAATTGAGAGCGGGATAAGATATCTGCATTATCATATGGGATCGGCCAGAATACTGAGAAAAGATCCTGTGCCTCCCAACCCGCCGTTGTGTTTAATATACGGACCCGAATCTCTGGATGCTCACTCGATGGCGCTTCGCGAATGTGGACGGATTTAGGCACTTGATCTTGGTTCCATGGGGATTCCACCGTCGCATTCGGGATATTTGGGCAGTATTGCCAAACCTCACCGCCCAGCATAATGCTAGGTCACCAACGCTATAGTGGCCACATTGGGAAGGTGCTAAAGTCTGACAGCGTGCAGGACAAGAAAATGTCAAAGCTCAACCTCTCGAGTCAAAGCACACCGCTATGTGGGGCCTCTCCCTGTGAGGAAGATCTCTTCGAGAAGAAGCGGAAAGCGAGAGAGAGACGCTTGTCACAGGAGGTTGGATGGCGATGGGGCTAGCACGCACCCATTGTTTCTCGCACCTACACCACCACCACACCCACGTCACCTCCTCCTCTTCCTCGATGACATTCCCGCTGCTTCAATGAACACCAAGGACCACCGTCCTCGTCCCGGTTTGTCCCATTCAATTGACCGCTGGGCGCCCGATAATTTGATCGGTTGACGCCTTGCATTGTTTGATAATGGCGTCGTTGGCTACGCTACCGACCGAGCTGGTCGTGTTCGTCCTCGAGAACTTCGACACCCTCCACGACCTCGCCTCGCTGGCTCGACTCGACCGCCGACTCTACAACATCGTGAACCCCATTCTGTACAAGGAGGCGGTGGATAGGGGGAGCACACTGCCGCTGGCTTGGGCGGCACAATGCGGAGTACCGGGGACTCTCTTCAAGGCACTCGAGGCCGGGATCGATCCCAACTTCAGCTTCGTCGACAATCAGACACGAGAGGCGTGGAACAAGGCGAGAGCGGCGACGCAGGCGTCTGAGATTCAGCACGAGGACCCTGAACCCTGGAGCTCGGACCGCGGTTCTGAGTCGGATCATCACATCGACTGGACGCCCGACACAACAGACAGCGACCGAGCCGGCTCCTCCAACCAACCGTTGAGCGTCTCGAGCCGGTCAGGACCATACGTGGAGTATTACGAGCCGTCGAAGAGCGAGTACCGGAGTGACTTCCCCAGCGAGTACAGTGACGATGAGATGATGGATGCCTTTGACTACCCCGAAGATGTCTCCGTTGCGACACATCCCGAGCCCGAGCCAGCGGCTCTTGGACTCCCAACCCCCAAAGCTGTGGACAGTACCGGTCCTATCCCCCGCCGCTTTAGTGCTCTCCATCTCGCCGCCCGAGGTGGGCACACAGATGTGATCAGGATACTCCTAGACCATGGGGCCAACATCAGTGCAGAGTCGGAGAATTTCTGCGACTGCGGACGCATGTATGGTCTGCTGAACGCAGCTGAGTGCCCAGAATTGGAACTCACGCCGCTTCGCTGGTCTCCTCTCCACACCGCCATCTGTCACGCCAACACGGACGCCGCCAAACTGCTGCTGTCCCGTGGTGCATCTTCTATCATGGATGTCTCCACGGATCCAACGACCAAGTCCAGCGCTACTGCCCTCCATCACGCAGCAGCAACAGGTCTGACGGAGATCGTGAGCTATCTAGCTTACGAGGGCATTCAACCCAATATCGATCCCCAGGATGAAAAGACGCTGACCCCGCTGTATTACGCATATGCCAGCCGTCGCTGGGACTCGACGCTGCCCATGCTGCTCCAACTCGGTGCCAATATCAATGTGGATACCAAGATGTTTCTCCCGTACTGCACCATCACCCCTCTAGGCGAGGCCCTTCGTCTCGGGCACTGGGAAGCGGCCGACCGTCTGATTGCGCTGGGTGCCGACGTCAAGCGTGGATTCATCGCCACCCCACAGGGAGGCGGGCTCAGCCCCCTCCATCTTAGCGCTATGAAATGCGCCAGGCCGATCGGCCAAGCCGTCGAGTCCAGGATCTTCGAAGAGGAAGATAGAGGATTCTCGAGGATGCAAACCATAGCAAACCTCGTTGCACGAGGTGCCACGCTCGATGCTAGGGACTGCTCTGGCGATGACCCCCTTCTCTCGGCTGCCCAAGGGCATATCGTCCCGGGCGTCAGGGCCCTCATCCGCGCCGGTGCCGATGTGCACAGCCGCAACGGCATCCGGAGGACGGCATTGATGCTTGCCGTTATTGGGCCGGCCAATCCCGGAGGAAACGCCACGCAGCGTTCCCACGAATCCTTCTCGCAGATTGTACGAGAACTCCTGGATGCGGGTGCCTTGATCGATGACACCGATAGCGACGGGAACAACGTACTTCACCTCGTCTTCAAGGCCAACACCGCCGAGCAGCTCAAGAGCGAAACCGAGATCGCGCTGCTGCGCCTCCTGTTGAACAAGCCTGGCGCTAGCCGTCTCTTCCAGATTACAAACTCGGCAGGCTATACGCCGCTCCAGCTCGCGTTCCTTGCTCGGAACTACGAAGCATGCGATATATTCTTGAGGAGAGGAAACTCAGCGAGCGGAATCACCCCCCATCAATTTCTAGACATGTTCAAATTCGCCCTTGCAGACCCGGATGCTGACGGCCGGACGAGAGCCATGAACTTGGTTCTGGACATGGATGTTGACCAGGTCCTTACCTCGGATGCAACGCTCTTTACACACCTCCTCGCCGAGAGCGGTGAATACGCTCTGACCGCCGCGGCGCTGATCTCCCAGCGTGGTCTGCCGCCTCTGGGTGCTTACGATTACACTAGCCTTCTGTGCCAGGCCATCGAGACGGGTGACTTCTTCTTGGCCTACAATCTTGTCGAAGCCGGAGCCGACGTAAACGCGACGAACGGCAACGGTTATACGCCTCTCGTGCTGTTCCTCAACCGCGACGCCGGTAAGACCGACACCGAGCAATCGAGGGTTGCGCGGCAGCTGCTACAAGCAATGCTCGACCGAGGCGCCAACATACATCTGCAGAGCCCGTACGTCCGGCCGCTGACGAAAGCCATCGTTGAGGGGTGGCCCACCGTTGTCTCTTCGATGCTCAAGAAGAGCCCCCTTCGAGGCGACCCGAGGGCGGCGGACGGCTGCTATCTTCACGATGCCGTTGTCATCCTGCGCGGTGTGCGACGTGTTCCCAACGAGAAGATCATCGACAGTCTCATCTCATCAGGTGCGAGTCTGACAGAGTTAAATCACGAGGGTGATACTCCTCTGTCCGTACTGCTGCGGAGTCTCTGTAACGAGAGAGCGCTGGCCTGGCGGTATCACCGATTTATTAGGCTGCTGCTGGGACCTGGCGTCGATGCCAACCGGACGAACAAGGTCGGCATGTCAGCGGTGGATTATCTCGAGCAATTGCTCCAACCGCCGCCTGGCGATGTGTACCAGGCTGATTTCATTGCACGGCGGTTTCAGGTGGTACAGGTGGAAGGTGGCGTGAGAGAGATCCGAATTTTGTCTCAACCGCGCCCGGAGACTGTAACCGGTACACAATAATGAGCGCGATATTTATTAGGCTCCATAGGCAATCCTCAAGAGGGGCTCATAGGGGACAATTCTCGGGTTGTTGGGCTCGTTCCTACTGGGCGCACGGTATGAATCATGAATTCTTGGGGGGTAGCGACGGGTATGGGGGGTTTGAACGGTCAGCTTCATTCGCAGGCGTGCGATTAATTCCCCCGCAAGGCACAAAATTCTTTAGGGGCTTGATTTGGGAATTCTGGCGGTCATCGGGTACTTGGCATCTACGAAGCCTTGGTGTTTTCTTTTACTTTGGCATGTACTTCTATCATGTATAAGTCAAAGTGCTCGTCATTTACAATTAAGATACCAAGTTCTCGTTTCTAATCTCATCCTCGTCTCCTGTTACTGTGTCACAGAGCAATGTTGCGAGCGACGTACATGTACACGTCAGTCCCGGTCATGTCGTTTGTTATTAGGTAGAAGTGGCCGTTCTATTCCAATTGAACATGGAATCCGACGCCAAGACGAAATACCTGAGGTACCTAGATCCGGAACCAAAATCTAACAGGCCAGCACGGTACTCTCTAGACGCGGGCAGCCGTCCCCCCGTTCTACCAGATTCTACCCGCACAAACACAGGGTTCGCCATTTTGTGACGATCAACCTATTTAAACAAGCAGGATCCTTATCTCTCTCTCTCTCTCTCTCTCGAGTTCAAGGCAACGGTTCACAGAAAGAACAAGAATCGAATCTTACTCTCTCTTGTGCAAGATGCAGTTCCATCTCTTCTTCCTCGCCGCGGGACTGTTCCTTGGTGGCGCGAACAGCGCCATCATCAGCATTCAAGCCGTCGACCTCGCGTTCAAGCCCGAGGTTATCCAAGCCAGTCCAGGAGACATACTCGAATTCCACTTCTACCCGCACAACCACAGCGTCGTGATGGGCGATTGTGACAAACCTTGCCAGACGGCCGACTCGGGAGGATTTTATTCAGGCTTCGTCGCACCACGCGCTGGAGAAGCGGTAATTACTTCCTTCATAAACAATAATATTCTGACCCTCCCCCTAGAGTTTCTCCAGCCCGCACGATCTTGCACCTATGTTCTGCACCATACCTTCACAGCACGCTAACCTCGACGCCAGAGTACAGTCTTCCGCGTTCGAGTCAACGACACTTCCCCCTTCGTGTTCTACTGCTCTCAGGACGTGCCCGGCCACAAGCACTGCCAGGCGGGCATGGTCGGCATGGTGAACGCCAACGAGACGGCGCTGCTCGACTACAAGACGGCGGCGCTGAGCGTGTCGGTGGCCGAATCGCCCGCGGGTGGTCCCTTCGGCGGGACGTTTACCAACGCGCCCGCGGCGAACGCAACGCTCGGCGGGCCCCCGACGACGGTACCTACCACCGGAGGTGGAGTAGGAAACATGGGCGGTTCAGGGCGTGCGGCGGGCCTGGGGACACTCCTGTCCGCGTTGGCGGCCATCTTGGTGATGCTACTCTCGGGTTGACAATATTTATCTGCGCGGCCTACTATGGGGATCGGGGAAGTGCAGTGAGAATAAGAAATAGACATGGGAGCTAAGGAAGCTTGTCCTCTGCATGCATGCTTGGGGCTGGGTACTTTTGACTTTCGGGAGTGCTACGCCGCATGTCGAGTGCGGGAAGGAAGCGGAGGCGGACATTTCATGGAGGCGCAAATCCTGGTAGGAGATGCGGGACTGAAATGAACCTTGCTAGTTTCACGATCCCCGTGCAATAAGTTTCCTGAGTCCACGGATCCGAAGAACCAATATCATCATCATTCGTGACCAATGCCAGCTGTCTAGACCGGAATGGGGATGGAGGAGCAGTTGGGAGCACCTCGGGGAAGGGGAGTTGTTCATATTCGTAGGCTCCGAGCCTGAATATCTCGAGGCTGGATTATTGAGAAACAGCGTGCACCCTTATGCCCAGCTTGTTGGCCGAGCATACTCAGAGACGATGAGGCAGATGTGGTGGATAAGACGATGTACCTAGTCTGGACAGAAACCAGCAAGGATATCTTACCAAAGGTAGGCATCCCATTGGACATCATCCAATTCGGGGTACCATTGGTTCGCACAATACTTGGATGCAGCAGAGATGCCTTGCAAGAAGTGAACTCTTCTCAACAGTCATTCAATCATTTAATGCCATAGCTGAACTCGCAACGCGAGAGACTTTCCATTACAGTTGGATTATACCAATCGTGATAGTTAATGATGCCGATATTTTGCCCATTTTTGATCCAAAGAGCAGAGAAAGCCTTCAGTCTATGATCATCCATAAATCTCAACTATATCCTCCGACTGCCGATCAGATATTTCATACAAATTTGTTCGCTGGATTACAGATCTCCTAGCGTGGATTCATCCAAGGAGGAATCGTCCAAGCCAGCGAAGAGCGGCACTCCCCATTTCTTGCTGGGATTGTTGAGGCGCACTTTCTTATCCTCCTTTGCGATGGCCTCCAACTCGTCGTGCGTGAATTTGATCTCCAGTGCTTTGAGATTCTCCTCCAGATGCTTCTTGGTCGTGCTCTTGGGAATGACTGACGTTCCCCTCTGGATGCCCCAGGCAAGCACAACCTGCGCCACGGAAGCGTCCTTCTTCTCCGCGAGGTCCTTCCAGAAGGGATCATCAAATATGGAAGGAAGATCTTGGCGATATGTCGGGTTGGTGTTGGCCAGCGGCGAGTACGCGATCACCTCGATGCCCACGTCGGCGTGGTAGTCGACAAAGTCCTGCTGCTGCAGGTAGGGATGCGTCTCGAACTCGTGCGCGTACGGCCGGATCGTGGCGATGTCCAGGATGGCCTCCACATCGGCTTGGGCAAAGTTGGAGAGGCCGATGTACCGAGTCAAGTTGGCGCGTACGAAGCCCTCCAGGGTTCGCCATGTGTCCTGGAGCGTGGTCTTGGGGTCCAGCTCGAGATTAGAGTCTGGCACAAACGCGACGGGCCAATGGATCAGATAGAGATCCAAATACGTCACACCTAGGTCGGCGATGGACTTCTTGATCGCAGCCTCTGCCTGCTCGGCGCGGTGGTCCGTGTTCCAGAGCTTGCTCGTCACCCACAGGTCCTCACGCGCGATGCCCGAAGCAGCAATACCGCGGCCGGCCTTGTCTTCGTTTCCTGTCTGGAGGTCAGTTACATGCAATCTATAACTAGAGTATACTGAGAAGCCCCCCCGATCGTACTCGGTGGATTCTGCACGTACGGTAGATGGCTGCGGCGTCAATGTGGTTGTAGCCAGATCTCAATGCCAGGTCCACTGCATCCGCGACTTCGTCCCGGTCAGAAAGCCAAGTTCCGAGGCCGAACGGTGGGATATCGCGAACGACGGCCGCAGCGGGGCCGGTTAACACCGCAGCAGCGAGCAACAATTTTGACTGCATCTTGTCCAAATTTGACCGACTTTCTTCTTGTCGAAATTCTCCCAGCTCGGCGTGCAATGCAATGATGGAAATCCCAAATCCTCCGCACAGAATCCGATATGATGGTGGCTCCGCGGCCCACAATGGTATCATCGAAGACCCCGCTTTACGTCGTCCATATCGGCACCTACATCCCCGGTGAGGCGAATGGTGCTTTAATTGTTTGTACAGTAGTAAGGTAAGTAGTTGGCTTAAACTATAACTATTGTATTAGCAAGTAGCTGGCGAATTGCGTTAATAAGACTCGATGGTGCCGTGCCGGGGGAAGCTTTGAATAGCCAGTAGCCAGAGCAATGTTACCCTATAGAACTTCAAAATCACACCCTAACGTGTCAAGCTTGAGTCCATTTTGTTGCGGATAAGTAGCTAATGTGAACCCCAAAGATATTCTTTCAATATTTGATTCATTCCTAGTAAAGGTATGAGAGGCCACCATGTAGCTCTGTTTATAACTTGATTGTTTGAGATCTACAGATGCCCAAGATAGCATGAATACATCACATAAAAATGCTTAGACTCACTATCTACCTCCCTGGGTAGTCAAGCAATTACACAAAATCAGTTCATGTTAAGAAACTGTAAAGCTGTCTTGGCTGAAGAGTTTTGGCGTACGAGTCACCTCAGACATCGGTGTATGATCTTGAAGGGCATGAAAAGAATGAGGGCAACAATTTGAGAGTTCATCTTATGAAGCATGTGCTGCCCCGGATTCACCGCAGCACTGCGGATGCTATCCAATTTGATCAATCATATCATGCAGCATCTATGTACTTGGCCATCTCTATAGAAACAGGCTCTAGTCTTCGCTCTCTCATCTTACAGATCTTCCACCCCCGTCCCCGCAGCTATTTCGGCACTCCCAACTCGCGCAGCACCTGCAGCGGACCCTGCTTCAGCCAGAGATCCATCTCGCTCGTCTGCGCCACCCAGATGATCCCTATCATACCCATCGCATTGCCCGCCGCGCCGTTCGCAATGGCCCGCCGCCGCGGGATCACCAGCATCCAGCGTCTCGTGAAGATCATGCTGTGCGGGCAGACCGCGCCGGGCGGCGCACTCGCGGCGTTCTCGCCCAGCCCCTGCCCTACGGCCGTCGCTTTCTCGAGGAGCCGCGCGTAGACCTCGCACAGGCCCAGTGGCGTGGTCGTGCTGGGGTCCAGACGTTCGTGGAACCAGTGGAACGGCACGTCCGGCTCATCTCCTTCCTCTCCTTGTCGGTCGAGGAACGAGGCAAGATGGCCATCCACGTACGGCATCAGCTGCATGTGCTTGTGCAGCCGGCTGCAGCCGGCGTCCTGGCCGCCGTTGAAGAAGACGAAGTAGTCCCTGCCCACGGCCGTGAGCGCGTTCCACGCGGCCGTCAGGTCGGCGCGGTCCAGGGCCTCGTACTGCCGCCGGGAGCCGTCGGCCGTGAGGAGCAGCAGATGGGGCCGTCCGACGCAGAACTTGTTGGCCACCAGGTTGTGCGTCGTGCCAACTTGGCAGATCTCAAAGCCGCGGGTGTCGATGTCGCTCTCGCCATTGTCCACTTTCTTGCCTTTCGGTCCGTCGTTGGCCGTCGCCCGTGCCGCCGCCTCGGCCTCGTCCTTTTGGAGGGTTGGCTTCTGCGCAAGAACGGGAGTAACTACGAATTGAATCTAGGAGAACAGCAGCTGGTTAGAAACGAAGGAAGCTGTCGCGAGAACCCAGACGCTTGTTCAGGGGTAAATGAATTTTACCTTGAGGCCATGATCTGTGGCTGCAATAGTTCTTTGTCCGCTGTCGTATCGGGCTAGACCCGAGGCGATCAAGGAATCGAAACTGCGTAAGATAGCTTCTTCGTCCATGATTGAGTCGCTGCAGCAGTAGATATCAAAAGAGTCTCAAGACACGTGGCGAGGTTTGACTCTGGCGTCATTGTTTGATGGGAAATTTCTGTGGAGCCTCAACACCTAATTTACGAGGTTCAACATCGATCGGAGTGGCTGTGTCAATAGACACACCACACCCGAAATTCGGAGATACGCAGAAACAGTCAACCGGTGCTGATAAAATTTCGTCATCGAGAAAATTCGTAGACAGCACAAATTAGGATTTACATGCTAAATGTTTCAAGAGGCAATGCGATTCCATGATACCAACTGAACATCCACGACCTATGCACATGAGTAAAATCAGGATAGTTTTATGCCAGCTTGGCAGCGAATGAGCAATTGGGTTCAGCTATGGTTGACCTTTAAGAGGAAGCTATGATGAAGAAGAGCTCAAGTGCACTTGATAGACCTCAGTCTGAAAAAGTCTGTACTAGGGTTGAGGGTGTAAGAATCCAGCCGCCGAACATACATGGTGACGATTACCATACATACCCACATCCCATCAGTACTTGGTGCGGAAATGCCTAGTTCTTGGAAAGTTGAATTCCATAGGCAGCGTCGATGCCAGCCCAAGCGAGCAGCTTACGCTGCGCATCGTCGAATTCCTTCTCGAAGGCCACGGTGCCGGGGCTCGGGTCCGCCATGAGAGCCATGGTTGAGTACATGGCCGCGATAGCTTTGGCAAACAGAGTATCTCCACCAAATATCACGTTTGCGTGCTTGCACACCTCAAGAAGGTAGCCGTACACGAGGTTTTGAATGCCCCATTTCGAAGGGAAAGCAGGGTTGGAGAATTCGGGCGCCTCGGGTGGCAGGTTGCCCACGAGGATCAGCACCCGGACGACTTCCATGGCTTCAATCACCCAGTCCGGGCCAATGCCGCGTCGGCTAAGCAGCTTGGCCTTGAGAACGTTACGGAGCGCAACGGGGAACCGATCCTTGAGGGTATAGAGCATACCCAGACACAAACGAGCGGCAGGCATGGGGTCGAGGTGGTCGGGCCACCACTCGGAACCAGAGAAGGCTTGTCGAGCCAAGGTCAGGAGCTTATGCTGGACGGCGTCCGGGTCCTCAAACTCTGGGTGAAGACCCGGGTTGGTAGCGGCGAGAGCGGCGCTGGCCATGAGCTCGATTATTTCCTGCTGAACAATATGGAGTGTATTGATCTTGGCAATGTCTCGGGATAGGAGCTCCTTCTCTTCCTTCAGCTCGTCTTTGCAACGAGAACCTGAGAACAAAAGAGGTTAGAGGAATGGAAATCAGTGGGCGGGAATCAAGAGAGCCAAAAAAAAAAAAAAAAAAAAAAAAAA
>FTLB01843233.1_pt1 | contig 13082 bp, 8 predicted proteins | sample 1658291 | NCBI WGS metagenome assembly FTLB01 (sample SAMEA3914812, study PRJEB12502) | metagenome | biome: forest; material: soil | place: Canada | collected 2011-07-07 | depth 0.1 m
ATCTTCTTGCCCTCATCCGTGTAGATGATGGGTGCCAAGCTATTAACCGCATGTCAGTCACGTCCTGCAGATGACGTTTGGCAAGAGAGAGATAATTTATCTTCGCATACTGGCGTTTTAGGGGAGGGGGCTAAACTTACGGGACCAACTTTTGGAACGACAGGAATTTTCCGTGCGTCTCCTCTCCATGCTTGACCGCTGCGTCCGTAATCATCCGGGCGCCAACGGCGGACGTGTTGCCGATGCGCTTCATGATTCTCTTGGCGATGCCGCCGGCGAACGTCTTGTCGTGCTCGCGGTTGAACTCGGAGTCGTGCACCGAGCCGGGCGAGGCCCCGTTGATGACGGCGACGGACGCGGGCACGCGCTGGCCCAGTTCGTTGAGCAGATACTGGCCGAGGAGCTTGGAGACAAACATGCGGTCGACCATGTCCACCTTGCCGGGCTTGTCCAGCGCGGGCAGGATGGGCGTCTCCTTGCCGACTTTGAACTTGGCCCACGCTCCGACCTCGGACGAGGTGAAGGTGATGCGCGTCGGCTGCGGCTGGTTCGCCGCCTTGCTCTTGGCGACAGGCAGCAATAGGATCGCCAACAGGGCGGTCGATAGGTAGTTCACCTGGATGATCTCGTCGTGGCCGGTCTTCTCGTTGAAGATGCGCTTCGCCGGTGCGATGCCGGCGTTGAGCACAGCGATATCCAGACGATCGAGAGTCTTGGCTCGCTCGGCGAAAGCGACGACCGAGTCATATTCGGTGAGGTCCAGGTGCCAGACCTCGATGGCTCCTTCTTTGAGACCCTCGCGGCCCGCAGCCAGCTTCTCCGCGGCTGCCTTGCCCTTTTCTTCGTTTCGTACCGCAAGGATCAGCTTGCTGAGTCCCAGGTCCAAGAGCTGCCGGCTGGTCTCGAAGCCCACGCCTGTGTTGGATCCCGTCACGATGGCCGTCTTGCCTTGGAGGTCAACATCACGAACTTCGACGGGCTTGTAAGTAATCTGGGTGTAGAGGTAGCTCGGCATGCTAGCCTGCTTCTCAGGTGTGATGTCAAACTCGGCCGCCATGATGATTTTTTTTTTTTTTGCAGTGAACGTCTGACGGTCAGGACCGATAGAGGAATACAAGTGACGCGTGGTGAAGGAATTACAGCCTGTTCGTGTACATACGTTGGTCGTCGTCCGGGTTGTTGGTTCTACCCGGCTAACGGTTGCGCAATGCTACGGTAGCATGTAATTTCCCGTTTCGTCGACCGTTATCCGTTATTTTTGTAACCGTTTTTGTTGGTTCTACGGGCCGCCAACACAGCATTTCGTTTCCAGGTCTCCGAGCCTATCAAAAGGCAAGGCTGGGAAAAGAGCTGGGTACGGTATCATTTGCCCCTCCCTGACTGCTCCCTCGACATTACTACCCGAGTGGGCGATTCACGAGCTCAGTCGAGACACGGTTGTGCTTACGGGGGAACCTGGGAAGACACGATCTACATGGCTCGTAATGGACCAAAAGAGAGAGGGGGAGATAAGGGAGAAGAAAACGCCTGACTCAAAGGACTCACTATCTGGGTTAATTACCTACCGTAGCTACGCCTCTCAAGTCGCAACCCGCCCGCGCCTCCCCACAAATGATCACCGCCGTGCTGTTCTAAGCCCAGCACGGACGATGGACGGCAGCACAGAGCCCGTTCATTGCGAGGAACTTGATCCTACAACTACTAGACAAATGTGCTGCTATGTCTGGCTCGCCTGGCTAGCCGGGCGGGGGGTCCTTGGTCACATCTCGGCGTGCTCTGAGCCGTGGCCACGAATCCAGCAGAGTGTGCGCACTGAGCGCCTTGATACTCCAAATCTTCTTGGGCCCTTTAATTAGCTGGTCGATATCCCCCCGCGGCGTGGCATCCAAAGTGGGATGGGAGCCTGGACGACCCCCTGGGGTGTGATATCAGGTCAGGATTTAGACCGTGGCGATGAAGGACATGGCTCAGCCGGAGTCCCTTGCTGTGGGCCGCGAGTTTAGAGACAAATCATAGAGGATGCTGAAAATAAACATCAGCGACATAGGCCAATTCCGGGGGCTTCGCAGGAGAGGCAACGCAGGCCAGGGTAGGGGGGAGTCGACGAGTCTCGACTCTCTAGCGCACGATTCTGGGGAATATAGTGCATGTGAAGGCCACAAATCCAGTGGCAGGCAGATTACTTGATTTGTTGTGCGCACCCTTCAGACAAGCACGGCACGATGCACTTCCGAATCCCTCTCCTGCTGGAGGCACTCTGGGTCTGTGGAATCAGCGTATCAGCCGCCGCTGCTGGTTCCACAGAGTCGAATCCCACGCCAAGCAAAGACTTTGGCAGGTTCGCCCAAGACGTAGGCTTGCCCGCCTCGCAGATATCATGTCTCGCGGGCAAGTATGCAGCTGCACTCACGGATAGTGCGCTACTCGACTTGGCCTGTCTTACCGCGCGGGTGATTCTAGGCGAAGAACAGGTAGAAAGTGAAGTCGTGAACCAAACTGTTGTCGATGTGAATTGGTATGTACCAACTTTCTTTCCTCCGGTCTCATTCCCACGGGCCAATGCTTACTTGACAATAGGTCAGAGACTTGCTGGGCTGAGCCATACTGCGTCATCCAGCCGCGGAATGAGACTGATGTTTCTGTTGCCCTGCAAATCATCGGCTTCTTCGAGAGCAAGTTCGCTGTTCGGAGCGGTGGGCACTCGCCCAACCCAGGTTGGTCGAGCGTGGACAACACAGGCATCCTGGTTGATCTTCAGCGACTCAACTCGATCCTGCTGTCAAGCGACGGATCTGTTGCTAGCGTAGGCCCCAGTGCGCGTTGGGGTGACGTCTACGCAACATTGGACGCCCATCAAGCGGTCGTCATCGGCGCACGTATACCAGAAGTCGGCGTGGGCGGCTCCATTCTTGGCGGTTTGTCTTCTCTTTCAGAGCAATATGGCTCCCCTTGGTTGATCAGATATGGATACATCTAATCACCAAGCTATAGGAGGTTTCTTTCACATCTCGAACGAGTTTGGCCTGGCTGCAGACAATGTCAAGAATTTCGAGGTAAGCCTGAAAACCTACCTAGGTATATTACTGATATAAGGTCCGCCTCTAATCAGTACATGGGCGCACTAGGTAGTCTTGTCTGACGGGTCGATCGTGAATGCCAACAACAACACCCACACCGACCTCTTCTGGGCCTTGAAGGGTGGAGGCCCCAACTTTGGCATCGTCACTCGCTATGATATCTACACTGTTCCTGTGTACGAGGTCTGGGCCCAAGCTCTGGTCTTCTCTCTAGAACAAGCGCCAGAAGTGCTGGCAGCCTTCAACAAGTGGCAGAACAATGGCTCGCTGGACTCCAAATCGTCGGCATCATTCCAGGGTGGGCTACAGTCCATAACACTTCTCCTGATCTACGCAGACCCCGTTCCTGGGATCCCCGACGCCTTTGCTCCGTTCTACGAACTGCCAGCGCTGGCGCCCGTGGTTCCTCCCGCCAACGTCACCTTTAACGAAATCAGCATGATCTTTGCCGCGGCTACTTCTACCGCACCGGGCCGGTAAGTTACTCGGTACCTGTACCTAGCTCATGGTAAAACGTACTAAATGGAAACGACTTCAGCCACGCGTATCGGGGCTGTAGCAGCCGCGTTGACGTCAACCTCACTATAGACGTTTTCGACTTCTGGCTTGGAAAAGCCCAAGAGGCGTACAGCACCAAGGGTATTAATCAGACTTTCGTGATCCAACACGTGCCCGCGAGCATGGTTCAGCAGGGCATCAACCGAGGAGGAAATGCGCTGAGTCTTCCCTTAGAAGATGTACAATGTAAGTCCTTTGAACAGGAGCCAGGGCATAAAAGACCAAGACACATTGAACGGATTTGCTCATAATTCTCTTTCTCTACGTTATAGGGTGGACCACCATCGTTGACTGGGATGGCGCAACGGATGTTGATTCGGCGCTCTCCGTCTCGATCGAGACCACTTCCCAGTGGGAAACATTGGGGGCCCAGGTTGGTGCGAATCGCTCCTTTGTGTTCATGAACGATGCGGCGCGAGACCAGAATCCACTCTCTGGCTACGGGGCCCAGAGTCTGGGCAGATTGAGGAAGGTTTCGCAAGAGTACGACCAGAGCCAGCTTTTCCAGCGCCATCAAAACAGTGGCTTTCTATTATCTAGGGCTTGATATAAAGGGGGTTTGTAATATCTCGGCAGCCCGGATGTGCTTATTTTTGAGATTCTGCGCTATACCAACTTGGCATTTACTATGTATTCTACCAACTAAGCATCTGCGGCTCCTATGTACTCTACCACCTCAGCATTTACAGTGTACTCTACCAACTCGATACTTACCATGTACAAACATGAATAGTGATTAAGTCGTCAAGTTTGCCCCTGTTGTTGGCAGACGCACAGCATCGTAACGAATCCCCTCCCGCCTCTTGCTGTCCCCCGAATCTGAAGGATTCGGCAACATACAAATAACCACGCCTGATTGCAGTGACAATCTACGTTACTACACTGGGTATCACCGGGAGTCTAGTAGGCCTACAGGATTTTGATCGCTAAGTGTCACAAGCTTGGTTTGAGACGGAAACAAATGCCGCCCCTCAGTGCTTCATAGAAGCCGGAGACGTAACATTTTTGGATCCTACGGGAGATATTCCCCAGCGTATCATGAGGAAGCAGAGAACGATATCCATGAATTGCCAAGCCGTAACGAGCGCCTGGGGCAGATCTCTAAGAAACAGAAGATGACGTGCGTCCAAGTGTGCCAAGGACGAATCCTGGGTTAGGTCTGTTCCGCAGGGTCTCGACTTTGAGGTCCTGAGGTTCTAGCCCTCCTGCGTCTCTTCCGCAGACCCGACCCGAGCTACTGACTCCCATACAAATAGTATCACTGGAGGCACGGTGGGTGGGTGAGTGGGCAAAGCTACTATAAGGTGTGCAACGGTCGCCTATCGTGCTTGTCAATTCGGTGAAAAAAGGGCGACTTTAATACCCCTGCCAGTGCCTGTCTCACCCCTGCGAGGTTTTTGTCCTGCGTGGAATTGATACTCCGAGATCCTCGGATACTGTAGAGCCTGTAGGCAGTGGTAGGGGGTAGGGAACCGACTGTAGCGTCTACTTCAGAAGGATTCGGGCAGGGTCACAGCAAGCACTACCTACTACCTACCCTCCAACCTCAGGATGCTCAGGCATTTGAGCGGTCAGACGCACAAATGCATACCAGGTCGAAGGGCAACGAAGGAATTGGTTGAGTCAACCTCCCAGTCACACCATCTCAGTCTGTTGAAAGGGTCATCCCTGCTCGGTCAGGCATTGTCCTGTATCCACGCATCTTCATGAACGTGTGTCTGGAGTTGATGGTATCCGTCCCTGCCGTCCAGCGATAACTACCTGACTGTAGATTAATTTAATACGGCACCCAGGATTCCCATCGCCACCCTCCTGCCGCAGCCGTTGCACTACTACAGCTGGTTCTGGGCGCGCGGCCCCTATCCCTTGCGTGGTGCTGCTGGCTGCCTACCTAACCACTACTTTACCTCGCTTACCTATTGTAAATACTCCGTAAATATTCGGTAGAAAAAACGCCAATACAACCCAGCCACCAAAAGCTTAGTTTTCCCCGACTTGCCGTATTCAGGCGATAAAACGGCGAGAGGCGGGGGGGGGGCCTGAAGCCCCCTGCCAACGAGATTCGAGATTCAGCGCCTCCCGCTACTAGTTCCATTTTTGATTGCCGGAGCTTGGCCAGCTTAGGGAAAGCTGAAGGATTCGCGCTAGGAGGAAACGGCTGGGATTTCCAGAGACCCAAGACAGTCAAACAGTCAGACCAATAAGTTGCCGTGCAAGATGCAGCACAATACCAAGTACTTCGTACTTATGCAATAATCCAGGTATTGCAGTCCAAAAAAGAAAAAAACGGCCTGCCTCTGTCCCGTGGCTTCGTTACTCTCTATCTTTCGCCACCACCACTCTGCTCTCGCTTCTCCCTCCCCCCGGCTCTCGTGCTACTCGACCAGGGTGATCTGGAGACCGATGCTGACAGTCTGACACCAACTTGTCGGGATCTCAAAATTGTAAAGAAACTATCACAAGTCCTAGCTAGGGACCGCTACCGGGGTAGCTGAGACATGCGAATTCCAGTTATCGAGAGGCATCGTGCCACTGGTATGGAGTACGTGGATATGACTTGTTCACAGACAAGAAAGCTTATGATCATAGAGTGTGTCATAGAATGGCCTCTGGCTCTATTCCTATCATCTCATCCCTTTGGGAGAATCGGACAACAGAATGGGGAACAAAAGGAAAATAGAAAAAGAAAAAAAAAACACACACGCATATTTGTGCCGTAGTGTCCGTATCCAGAGTTTGTAGTTCACCTGTGATCCTGGTGCCTTGCCTTCGTTATGCCCGTAACCCAAAAAACAATCCCAAATAAAAACGCCAGACATAAAAAAAACCAGAGAATGCAATAGACCGCCCTTTACCTATACGTCCTCCCTGCGGGTTTGACTTATCCTTCCCGACTCTACGTCCACCTCGCTGACCACGTGGATGCCGCCCCCTTCCTCGACGTCGTACGTCCAGCTGTCGGGATATTTGGACGCAGCAGATACGGCCGTGGCGGGAGCTTGTAGGGGGTTGCCGGCCATGCGAGCCAGCTCGACGTCGGAGCGCTGGTCCTCCGTCCCCTGCGAGGTGCCGAACGACACGTTCTGCTTGGACCGCAGCTTGCTGCTGAGCTTCGACCACTTGGACGAGTTGGAATTCGAGTACACGTACGTGCTCGTGCTCGACGCGAGCTTCTCCGTGTCCTCGCGGGGGCCCCGGAAGTAGCGCTCGTAGAGCGGGTAGAGCGAGGGCACGGAGCCGCAGACGACGATGAGCATCGATTCGGTGCCGAACCAGATCAGGACCGCGTAGGTGTTGTAGGTGATATCCGCGGGGTCCAGAGTCGCCGCCAGGACCATCTTGACGGTGCCCGCGGCTCCGGTCACCAGGGTCAAACCCAGGGCTACCGCGAGGTAGATGCGACGGCGCAGGGTGAGAGACATGCGCATGCCCCAGACCACCGTCATGGGGATGATGGAGAAGGCAAAGTCCGCCAGGACCTGGACCGCGTTGGAGAAGATGTTGAAGTTGCTGCCGGCGGTCTCGCTGATGCAGGTGGCCGTCGCCCACTCCTCGACGGTCCAGGCGATGCGCGGGTCGCCGCACCGGAACAAGGTGAGGCAGAAATCAACGATGCAGGTCGAGAGCGTCAGGCCCATGACGATCCAGACGGCCCACTTCTGCCACTTGGACGTCTCGCCGATGATGCGCAGGATGGTGATGCCGATGGCCAACTTGCCCAGGCCCGTGACCCAGATACCAACCTCGAGCGTGATGATGATGAGCTTGACGGCCTCGTCGATTTTCGGTATCGTGGCCAGGTACATGAGATGCCGAATGCTGCCTGTTTCCGCAATCAAGTTCACTGTTCGATGAGCCTTGGTCAGCCACGGAGCATTTTCTTCTTTGCTAGGCAAGGAAGATATTCCGCCGGGACGAACTGGCTGCACCAGCCCAGCATCTTAGAGACCAACGACAGAGGCCTAGATCTGGGAAACTCTTTTCACGTACCGGCCACAGCGGCTCCAATATAGCATAGCTAAATCGCGTGAACCCATGTTAGTATTTCCGTGACCTAGCAGCGGCCTTGAAGACAACCACCGAGAGTATTGTGGGTAAAGGAAAAAAACGAACCCAGGATCCTATCATCAAAGCATCGTCTAGGCCGTGGGTGCGCTTGACGAGGCGAGACCAAAGGCGCAGGATTATAAATACCGTCGCGATCGAGAGTTCCGTCCACCATACTGCCTTCAAATACGGGCCATTGTCAATGTCTGGCGGCAGCTGAGGAGCCGAGGGCGAAGACATTGTTGATGACTGGCGACAAAGAGCTCGGGTATCGGTTTGGCCCTTGCTCTCAATGCAAATGATGTTCCTGACGGAAATGATACGAAGCAACGACGGCGTCTAGCTTGTAAGCCACCAGTTCAACGCCATGGGACCGGGGCGGATCAACGGAGTTTAAAAGCTGATGATCTATACATACCGAGCTTTGGCACCGCCAGGTTCTACACGGCCCCAGGGACGACCCCAACGGCTCAGCGTCTCAGTGATATGGGGTTGTACTGCAGGAATTATGGGTATTCAGAAAGGTGCTGCTGATTTGCGGAGCGAGCAACCATCCCTGGCTTCCAAGAAGCGGCGCAGCTGAAAAGAGGTACATCGTAGGTGTGGGTAGCAATGTCGAATCGCTTACCCTGTGCCCATCGTAAGATGCAATTAACGCATATAACGGGACACGCTGGACGGAGACGCCGCATGGAATGCAACATGCAGGCTTATCTGCATGTTCTTTTCAGTTAACAGTAGCCAAGCCATGAACCGGCAATGGAAGAGCCGTGGTACCCTCTCCATGAACCAGAGGAGAGGTTGGGTCTCTCAGTCCCTGTCTCAGTGCTGCACTCGCTGCCTTCTCCTCTCCTCTCCTCTCGTCTCCTGTCATCCATCTCCTGTCATCTCCTGCCATCTCCTCTCCGCACAAGACTCGTCCGTCAAGTTCAGCGAACATGTAGTTACCGGCAGTTCTCTCTTGTAGGCTCTATACAATAGCGTGATGATCGACTACCTTAAGGTATGGACCTTATGTATACCTGCTCGTAGCTTGGTAGCGAGGGTAGCTGGCTTAACAATCCACCTCGCGGAACCTGTACCGTACCCTTTCGCTTCGGCATCCCCCTCCTATTCGTGTCAGCTACCCCGTCTTCCCCTCCATCTCGTCAATTCCGTCAGTTCCAACTTGGGAAAAGACTTCCCTCCCCGCCCCAAGCAATCACTCTCCCCCCATGCTCAATAGTCCCAGCACCTGCACGCTAGGCTTCTTTATTGCTTCCAGAAGTTCTTTTGCTTCTAGAAGAAGTAAGTGCTTGAAGCACGTGGCGCAGAGCCCCCCGTGCGAGAAAGCCACGGCACCGGGAGCCAATGATGGTCAACTTTATCCATGCAAAGGTTCAGGATGAAGACCCAGGATCGTGCCAGTATCCGGGGGATGTCCATCTCGAGGGCTGCTCAGAATGCGTAGTATAAAGACCATAGAGCTCGAATTCACTCACTCTCTGCTCGCTCACATGAATTTGACGTCGGGCGCGGCTCTCTTGCTCTACTCCCTCCCCTTCATCCCTCTGCCATCATGGTGCCGGTAGCCCTTCTTTCCGTCGTGTTGGCCTCGCTGTGCAGCGCCGTGTCCGCGAATGCGGCCACCACAGCCGTGGCAAATGTGTCGCATGCCGCCAGTACGACGTGCGAGGTGCTCAAAGCGCTTCTTGGCTCCAAGATAGTTCTGCCGACGGATTGCAGCTACACCCAACTCAGTGATGAGAACTGGTCCCAGACGACATGGGAACATCCCTCATGCATTGCTGTCCCATCCCGTGCGGAGGACATATCGGCAGTGGTGGATGCCGCCGTTGTCGCCAACGTGCCTTTTGCCATCCGCTCCGGTGGTCACTCACCCAACCCCTTTGATGCCAATATCAACACGGGCATCCTGATCGCCATGGACAACTTTTCCCAGACGACCTATGACGAGACGACCGGCCTGGCCACCATCGGCATGGGTTCTCGGTGGGATGCCGTTTACACTGCGCTGGACCAGCACAACCTGACTGTGGTCGGCGGTCGGGTAATGGATGTAGGCGTAGGCGGCCTCACCCTTGGAGGCGGTCTGTCGTATCTCTCCGATCTGTATGGTCTAGTGTGTGACAACGTTGTCAACTACGAGGTACCTTGCGCAAGCTTTTATCTGCCAATCATGTCAGCGTATTGACCAAGTCTATTCCAGGTGGTATTGGCGGATGGGAGAATCGTCCAAGCCAGCGCTGAATCGCACTCTGATTTGTTCTGGGCTCTGAAAGGAAGCTCTAACAATTTTGGTACGTATCGATTTCCCCTTTCGTTGCCCTCTCTTGCGCTCCAGTCCCCCAATCAGCGATAGACATGATAGACACTTACACAGTCCTTCACTCGACTAGGCGTCGTTACCCAGATCACAACGAAGACGTATCCCATATACCAAGGTTGGGGCGGAGTCATGGTCTTCGGCCCCGAGCTGATGCCGCAGGTGCTGCAAGCTTTCTACGTATACCAGACAACCCCGGACAAGGATCTCTACGCCAATATGATCATCAACCTTGCCCCAACGAACGGAACGGTTGTACTGACCTTGATCTACTTGAAACCCGTGGCGAACCCTGAGGCCTATGCGCCGTTCTATGGCTTCACCCCCCTGTTACAAGAGCTCGGCTTCATGACGCTGCATCAGCTCATGGCTCTCTTCGGCAACCCGTCGCTTCCGCGATGGGGCTGGTACAGCAATGTCTTCGAGCCCAACAGCGATCTGTACTCGGATATTAGCAACCTTATCTACACGGCACCGGAGGTAAACACTATCGCGGCGCTCGAGGCCGGCACACTGGTTGCGGCGATTCAACCCATCAGCTCGAGTCTTGTTCTGGCGGGACGTGCCAGCAACGGAGGCAACGCCCTCGGTCTCCAAGCTGTCAACCAGACTTGGTTCTCGTTCAACGTAGGATGGTGGAACCAGAAAGATGACGCAGTCGCGCTGGCCGCGCTCCAGTCTCTGCATGCCAAAATCGATGCGCTGGCGGCGGCCCGGGGCGTGCAGCTCAGCTATATCTTTATGAACGACGCCAACATCAACCAGTCGGTGATTGCTGCCTACGGAGCAACCAATGTGGACAAGCTGCGCGCGGTACAGAGCATATATGATCCTAACCACGTCTTCCAGAAGCTGGTCACTGGCGGCCAGAAGATTCCTGCCAACTAGAGCCAACAAAAATAGCTTGCCACGGTCGCAGTGGGAACATGTTTACTGCAAAGGAGAATCTCATCACGCTCCCTAACGCCTGCATCTCCTGGACTAGGTACCTAGATATGGCACTTCACTGTTACAATTGTCGTGGATTCCTGTCTAATGGTTTGCGAATTCTCACGATACATTACCACGTGGGTCAGGAAAACGGAAGAGAGAGCCAGTAAAACGAGCAGCGAGATCCTGTCGAGAAGACGGAACATACTACGCTTACAGTGGCATTCTCCCCTATGTATGGTCTCCTTTGCTACCCTCCACCTTTCCCGTCCCGCCTGGTGTGCGTCGCTATATCGCCAGGCATTCTTGGCTATGCTGGTCCGAAAAACCAAAGCTGGCCAGCCGCGGCTACACGTTGGGGTGTCTGAGTTTCTCCGAACTGTTCAGGGGGTTTGCGAGGTCGCGCGGGCAGTAATAAGCGCTAGAAACCGCCTCAGCACCTGAGAGTATACCCAAGCTCGCCAAGGTGCCAAGTTCGCAGCGAGAGTTCTGTCTCCAGTGCGACCAAATTTAGTGTCCTGTAGCCTAATTGGACCCCTTCTCCCCCAATTCAACCCCCCTGAACCCAGCCAGCCAGCCCGTGTCAGCCCCACGAATTCACTGCAGAACGCTGTCGTACGCCGCTGCAATACTACCCTAACTTTGCGCGTACTCTCGGACAAACACGGAAGGTGTCTTTGGATATGGCTTAGCCGCAAAAGACTGGTTCCAGCATTTTACAAAGGCCTGAGTACATTGTACAGGGCGGCTACGATGCGTCGATGACATGCCCTGAGACGTATCGTTGTTATTTGCGCAGCGCCACCAATGCCCTGTCTAGGTGCGCATAGACTCTGGAGCGGTCCGACGGATCGCTTTCATGCCTACCCCCACTGCGTGTATTCTCATATGCGATAAACCATACCTTACTGTACTTCGTAGATTTCCTCGTAATTACTCGTGATCAGTGATGGTCAGACAAGGGCTGTTGCTATACTGGAGCCATTCCTCCGAAGTCCGACTCCCGGTCCCAAGCAGCCCAGCTGTTACTTCTAAGTCACTTCACTCGCAGCCTTCCTCCCACTACCGCTCGCTATTGGCGCTGCCTTCTCATCATTGCTCTATACGGTAGTTCTCGGTGTGGTTCTGTCTAGGAAGCCACCCAAGATGGCATCTTGGAAGTCTCGGGCAGTGCGTGCCATTATCGCACTCCCCTTCCTCGTCATTACAGTATTGGGCTTCGTCCTCATGGACATGGACAAGGTGCTGGAGCACCAGCAGCCCGCATTGCAGTCCGGCAGGATCGAATGGGATGGGGGGTCCATCCCCATTCTCTCTACGTTCTACCACTGCGCTTGGGACGAGACATGGCGTGGCTTCACCGTGACTCTGTCGCCGTCCACGCTCGGTTATGACCCGGTCTCGTGGTGGCAGGTTTTCGGCTTCTGTATGGACTTGGCACCGCTGTACGCTATATGGATGCTAGAGTCGCATCGACTGGTGAATGCGTATACCCCAGCCTATTTGTAAGTCGTCCCTCTACGACGGAGTCGCGGCTACCTACCTAGCTACCTATATATCTAGGTATCTCGGCCAGGTCAAAGTACCAGCGCTGACTCCGGAGACAAAAACAGCGCAGCAATATTCACCACTGTCGGCCAAGCCATGGGCATCGGCAACGTAACTCCCTTCTTCTACTACCTCTGCTTCGTCTTTGGGCCAACAGCCTCCGACCTGGCAAAGCTAAGCGGCAAAGACGGAGAGGAAAAGAGGCGAGTCCGCTCCGACCCTTTCATCCTCCCGTTGATGCTGTCCCTGCACACCTTCGAGATCGCTGCCGGTTTTCTCGCCCCGGTCCTAGCCTCTCGGCATTTCTGGACTTGGACATGGCAGCTGTCGCCCCTATTCGTCGGCCTAGCCGATGTGGTGCTCACTCGGCTGTTCTACAAGCCCTGGGCTGCTTCCGCTGCGTCGAAGCCGAGCCTTCTCGCGTCCCCGGCGTTCCAGTTAGGCGTTCTGGCTCTTTTGTCCGCGGGTCTCTGGGTCTACACGGTAGGCTTCGCCCCGTTCTCCCTCTCCGAGATTTTCGTCCCAGAGTCTGCAGTCGAGACCGATTTGATCCACCATTCCAGGCTGGTCTTCCAGGTAGATCAATGGGGCGCTTT
>FTLB01029402.1_pt1 | contig 13073 bp, 12 predicted proteins | sample 1658291 | NCBI WGS metagenome assembly FTLB01 (sample SAMEA3914812, study PRJEB12502) | metagenome | biome: forest; material: soil | place: Canada | collected 2011-07-07 | depth 0.1 m
GGTAATTCCACCGACCACTGCGACGTCAACAACGGTTGTCAATCAGGGTTCGGGACTTGCACCGGCACTAAGAAACCGACCATGTAAATGAAAGGAAATGGGACTAGGGGGTCCTAAACAGCTTCATCATGGACCTATCCGCACATTGCAATTCATCCCCGACTCGCTTATGCCGGTAAATGTAGGCTGCAAGTGGCAGCACCACTACCAGGGCCACCGTAGCCGCACGACATGTCCTTCTTCATGTATATAATATGACTAGTCCATAGACATTGCAAAAAACGGGGAGAGGATGTCGATAATTTTAAGAGTGGCTATTCAGATTTTGACTTTTGGGTATTTGAAATACGATATTTAGGTGTACCAACTGGACTCAGTGACCTTGAACTATCTCTACAGCTTAACTAACCACTATACTGATCGCAGAGAATATATATGAACGCAAGTACGAATAATTATTTGCTTCTTTGACAGTTAAGATGTCAGATTAATTTTACTTATCTAAAGACTTCATTCTAGCTAGATACCTTATATAACAACTAGCAATGGGTTATTCATATCCATACATCATCGTTCGCCCGGTGCTCCTCTAGATGAGCAAAAACTTGATCATAGTCCTTGCAAATGTGTTTAGCATCCCACCCATCGCTTCCAGTGAACCCTTCTGGGAAAGTTGTTTGTTGTCCTTCAAGAGCAGTGTCACCGCAACACATAATACTTTTGTCTGAGATATTCGAAGCAATGGCTCAAGTGCCAGGCGCCATCTCCCCGAATCTTGTCGGTGTTGTTTGATTCCATGCCGGCGAAGGTTTCTACTATGGCATGTAGACAGTGCAATTGGTGAGTCACTGATGTTGTGAATGTAACGGGAGGATAGCTCTCCAAAGGGGTCGGGAGATTGTTGTCATTTTCTGGGTTGTGAACTTGGACGTAGCCCAAGCCCTCTGGTGAAGCGGATGAGAAAGAGAAAGACACAGCAAACGTGGTTGAGGATGTCCAACATACTTGGCACAATGCTTAGCCACTTCCTGCGAACTTCTGCGGTAAAGAAGTCCGAGCCATTGGTCGGGACAAACGAGAGGTCAGGGACGAAACGTCTTATTTGCTGAGCCACTGTCCACAGAGTGAGCAATTCCCGGGCGTCCATGCTCGGGATGACTTGTAAATACTTACTTGCCGGAGCAAACCCAGTTATATCTCCCGCTCCTTCAAAATGGCCATGTTTCCCATTCCAACGGCTCCGATCGAGAATAAGTATTAGTATCACCAGCAGCAGGACAACATCTAAGATCCATCGGTAGGGACATATTTTCATCCCCAGCAATGATCGCCTAGTGTTTTTGAAGTGTTGACTTCGCGTTAGCCCATTTTCATGGTCGCTCCATCTCTGGTCCTCTTCCTTGGCAATCAAGGAGTGCTGGAGGTCTTCGATGGAGTCATCACTGATTTCATCACCTGGCTCGACAGGGTCGTAGTATGTTGTTGGGCTTCTCAGATCCATCTTGTACATTCGTTTTGATTTCGCGCCAAGGTTCAGAGCAAAACGCGCACAGAATTATGTTGAGAAATAATTACTGGAGCTTGAACACCCGGAATGGAAATCGTCGCGATCTCGTAGTCATTACACACTATGCTCAGTTAAATAGACAGGGCAAACTCTGAGAGGGGAATCGAACGATCAGCTATCTCCCGGATAGTTTGGACAGGATATATTCGGTACCGCTCAGACAAGTGGCGTTTGAGGATACCCTGAAACACTTGGCCCTGATCCTCAACTTGCAGAGAAGAAATGCTCCTTGACCCTCGATTTATCTATTTGCTATCTTACCTGTATTACTATACCACCACCATTTAGCTGACTCGGTTCATCATGCTGGAGCAATCACCACATTACGTAACCCTGGGCCATAGTGATCGTGATCAAGAGCTTGGCAGTTCCTTTTTGCGGCGTCAACTTTTGCCATAGCGACTGTGCAAGTGATACTGAATCGCACCACTTTGACATTTTACATGTGATAAATTTCGACACAGTTTCCTGGCTCCTTTAACTAGGCGGACCGTGGCATCGACGTTGCCAGATCCATTAATTATAGCGCGTGTGGATGTTGCGGCTCCAATTTTCACATGCCAGTTTGCGCTCATGACGTCAGTCCGCGTCTACAGAGCGAACCTTGCAAGACAGCAACAACCTTTACCGTAGAGGCCTTATATATATCTCAACAAGCTCCCTGGAATGCAATTGAGCATCTCGTGGCGTTCTACCTGGGAACCATCTCATTGAGCAAGGAGCAAGCCATTTATACCGAGAACGTGCAACTGCAACTTCCAAGCCTCCTCCCTCGACTTGGAAGATACCTCGACCACGATGGGCTCTCAATCCAGGGTTGCTAACCCAATCCTGCACCCTTTCTTATTCCTGTACCAATTGATTCAATGGCTCGCGGATATCATATTCTCTCCTACACCGCCCCGTCCTAGCACTCGGCTCGGTCGCCCGAAAATCGCCGTGATTGGGGCAGGCATTACGGGAGTTAGTGCCGCATCGCACTGTATTGGCCATGGATTCGATGTTGTGATCTTTGAAGCCGGTTCCAAAGACAATGTTGGCGGAATCTGGACGGTAAGGATGCCACTCCCTTTTAGTCCTGGTACATCTTTGTTATCGTTACTAACTTGGTTCTCACAGAAAGTGAATAATACATCGAGCCTTCAGATTCACTCCCTAATGTTTCGTTTCCACCCTTCAGTGAAATGGGAGAAGGGATATCCGGACCGACAGCAGATTATCAGCCAAGTAAGAGATCTCTGGGAGAGATACGGCCTGGACACCCGCACTCGGTTCAATACCAAAGTCGAGCGAGTATATCAGGACGAGAAGGGTCGCTGGATTATAAATAACCAGTCAAATGGCCGATTCGACGGAGTTATCTCAGCTATCGGCACCTGTGGAGAACCTAAGATGCCCAAGATGACTGGCATGGACAAATTCCAAGGTTCTATCTACCACTCCAGCGACTTGACAGGGTGAGCATCATACCTCTTCACTCCCTTCCCTGCGATGGCTAACCACCAGTCCCCATAGCAAAAACGTGAGCGGAAAGAAGATCGCTGTGATTGGCGGCGGCGCGAGCGCAGTCGAGGCGCTCGAGTTTGCTTCTGAAGAAGACGCGGGCAAGATCTATATCCTGGCACGAAGTGACAAATGGATTATCCCTCGCAATCCGTTCGTTGATATCCTGCTGGCTCTGAATATCTTTGGCCAAGAGACTCTTCTGTCATGGATTCCCGAACTATTGCTCCGAAAGTTCTTCTACCGAGATCTCCAGGACATTGCTCCTTCGGATAAGGGTCTCTTCACCGACACCCCGATGGTCAACTCGGACGTTATGGACAAGCTGAGATCCGGCAAGGCCGAGTGGGTGCGATGCGATATTGAGGGATTCAACGAGAAGGGAATCATCGTGAACCGGCGCGCCAAGGGCGTCGCGGCAGGCGGCCCGGGCCAACGCGATGTTATCGAAGCGGATGTTGTGGTAATGGCCACTGGATACAAGCGCCCCGAGCTTTCGTTCCTCCCCGAGGATTGCAACTCGAAACCGTATCAGCCTCCGAATTGGTACCTCCAGACGTTTCCTCCAACCCACCCCTCAATCTCGTGCATCAATTGGTAAGATAACTGTATCCCGTTGCCCAACACGTCTGTTGCTAATAGGGGTGCATAGTACCTACATGTCTGGAATCGGCGCCGTTGGAAACTACCACGTGGGGATCTACACGAGGATCCTCCTCATGTTTCTCGTTGACCCCTTGACTCGACCCAGCCCATTCTGGATGAAGCGCTGGATTGACATGACACGACTCTTGAAGTATTTCTCACCAGTTGGAGCATTCGACTTCTTCACCTACCTGGAGCTGATCTGGTGGTTCGTCTTCTGCGTGTCGTTTAACCCATTCCGATGGAAGTGGGCGCTTTTTGTCTTCTTTGGCTTGGGATTTGGCTTGCCGAAGAGGATCGTGTCGATGGAAAACACAATTCGAAACGGCTTCGGGGTTCGTGTCGAGAGCAGTCGCGGCCGTGATGCTGGTGAGAGCTTCTAAGAGGGAATATTGAGTATAGTTAGGGGAAGAGATAATCATTGGTAGGAAAACGGGGAACACGGGAACCATTTCACATAGAGGGATTCTACAGTTGATAGACAGGCAATAGATCGACGACTGCATAGGAGGGTGCATCTATCGTATAATGTACCTATATCCATCCCATGTCTATCTCTTTTTCCTTCCCTTGTCTCCACGACCAGCGTCGAGCAGCTTAAGGCGCTTCTGGAACTTTTCTCCAATCTCGAGTCCGTGGCCACCGCTCTGGAGAGGGCCGTCTGTAGTGTCGCGGCCTCTCTTGCGACTCTTCTCGAGCAAGGCCTTGGTACCAGTCCCAGCAGCACCACCTCTGGTCAGACGATTGATCCGATCGATACCTTCTCCCAAGTCTCTCCACTCTTCACCACCAAAGTCCATACGGCCACGGCGACCCTCCTGTTTCGCTTTCTTCGCCCTGTCCTTTTTGCTCTCCTTGGGAAGGCGAACGAAGTTGGCTTCTTCGTACTGGGTCCTCTCGGCCTCCACCTTACGCTCCGAAGCGGTCTTCATCTTGCGGCCACCTGCCATGATGGTAGTACCGATACTGGGCTCCGCCACAGGCGCAATCGACATCTCGTCGGCGATGAACTCGTCAAGCGTAGCTGACTTGAGCGGTCGGCGGTCCACCTTCTCTCTCCTCTCTGTTGTAGGCATAACCGTGGGGGCAATCTTCGGCGGTCGATACACTCCAGATTTGTCTTGGCTTGCACCCGGGGCGGCCTCTGGTCGGACGAAGGCTGAAACGTTGGGTCGGTACTGGAGGTCGGCAAACTTTGCCTTGGGAGCAGAGTCGCCCTCCTCTTCGTCGGCGCTGTCGTTGTCGCCGGATTCTTCGTCTTCAGAGTCCGAAGACTCTTCAGATCCATGGCCCTTGCCGTTCAATTGCGCCGACAGAGTTGCCTTGGCGTCACGTTCCGCGTCGTCGGCGGCTCGGAGCACCTTCTCGATCTGGTATCTCAACTTTTCCTCGACCGGACGGACGCCTTTTTCCAAGTAAACCCGTAGTTCAACAAGCTTCTTGACGACAAGCTCGTCCAAGCTCTCGGAATTTCCGTTCGAGTTTATGCCGTTCCGCGCATTGCGCAGCTTGACGAGTATGAGAAACACGAGATGTTGAAGGTAGGAGAGGAGGAGTTCGTTCTTCACGTCCAGAAGCGAGAGGCCATCTTTGGCAGGTTCGACTCCATTGAGCTTGGAGGTTGCTTCGGAAGCAGAGGAGAGGGAATTGGAAAGAGAGTCGAGCAACGCTGACAGAGAGGCTGGTGCGGCCATTGTTCCAGGGCCTCAGCGTACTTGGTGAGGATTCGAGATGGGATTTATTTTTGCCAGTGAAGCAAACAGTAGCATCTCATGCCCCTCCAAATTTTTTGGACTTTTGCAATGAAAAGTTGCCTTGAAGGACCCACAATGAACCTGACTAGTGGTGCTGTCTCTTTTTTTTTTTTTTTTTTTGGGTTCGATGTTTTTGAGGTGGGGCCTGGACCACCTCAGGCTCTCTTGAAGCGTACAGAGTCTGGGAGGACAGCCTCAGTTACCTTAAACTGCATATATTACCTAAGATAGGTACGTTACAGTCGAGGTGCACCAGCGCTTGATGTATACCTAGGTATGTTGGTAGGTCTTCGCTGCCTCATTGCCGACGTTGACTACCTTCCATAAGAATCACGTCTTTCTCTATTCAGCTGTGATTTGACTATTAATTGTACAAGCCAATTGCCTCTCTGGATCATGCGCTCTGAGCTGGACACGTGAAGCCAATGAGGACTCGCGGCCAAGTTACAAAATGTCAAATACAAAAGCGAGATTGTATATGCCATTTCGTACAGTACATTGAGCCGCTATAGTCTCATTCCTAATGGCCAACCTGTCTCTGAAAACTCGTGTCACCTACATCAAATTATGGAAATCTGAAGTCAAGGTAACTTAGGCATTTTATTCAATAAATTTGAAAATACCTACCGAGATGCCTTAGCGGCAACCTTAGCATTGTCTTGTTTGTACGAATTAGGAAGTATAGTCACTTTAAATCGCCGTATCAAGGAGTGGAGCACTATAGTTTTGGGAGTGAGCACCTTGGAGGACCCGTACCCGCGAGACCAGGCCTGCCAGGTTGGTAACGGAATGATCCGAAAATTTAATGTGGACCTGCTGCGCTTCTCATTAGAACACCTCAGCTTGTTACTCAAATATTTTGAGCAACGAATCTGGGGGCAGTTTTTGGTCTGACCTTAACATAGTCGCCAGATATTGTCACAAATCCTGCCGTCGTCAGAGCGAACGGACCAAGAGATCCTATACAGTAAGCAGCCTATCATATTTGGACCCTCGAGAGCAACTGGCGCCAGGCTCGTAAGGACAATCGCAGTGCCGCGTCGCGAGCGATTTGAGATCTGCCTTTAGTTTATCCCGGATTCCGTCCCCCTTGACACGCGTATGCTTGGTCTGCCGCCGGTTTACCGCGGAACCGCCATCATATCCTTCTCAGAACACTAACATCTGTTTTCCATAGTCAGAACGGAGTGTCCCTCCATCCCATCACGATGCAGCCACGGAAGCCTGCACCCGCGGCGCTGCTGGCGGCCCTCCTCGTACCGCAGCTCGCATCCGCGTTCTACCTCCCCGGCGTCGCGCCTACGTCCTATAAGCCCGGCGAGAGAGTTCCCCTCAATGTCAATGCGATCCGACCGATCGCTTCTCCGCAGGACTCGCTGCTTCACTCGGTAGTCTCCTATGACTACTACCACCCCCTTTTCCACTTCTGTCAGCCAGATGGAGGGGCCCAGAGCGTTGGAGAGAGCCTCGGAAGCATTCTGTTCGGCGACAGGATAAAGACATCCCCGTTCGAGCTGATAATGGGCAAGAATGAGAGTTGCAAGTACCTGTGTGAGACAACCTACGATGCAGCGGCCGCCGGCTTTGTGAACCGGCGCATCGCGCAGGGCTACAGCTTGAATTGGCTGGTGGATGGGCTTCCCGGTGGGCAAGAAATAAGGGACGAGCTCACCGAGACGACTTTCTACAGCCCTGGGTTCCTCCTCGGCCAGGAGACCGCCGATAACAAGATCGCCTACAACAACGACTACGAAATCATCGTCGAGTACCACAAGGTCGGCGGCGATCCGCAGCAGCTCCGTGTTGTCGGCGTTCGTGTCTCGCCCCGATCCAAGAAATATACCGAGCCCATCACCCCAGGCGCCTGCGGGAATGACCTCCCGCCGCTCATCTTGAACGAAAAGGCAGATACCAAAGTTTACTTCACTTACGGCGTGTGGTGGGTGGAATCCCCTACCGCGTGGGCCACTCGCTGGGATAAATACTTGCATGTCTTCGATCCCAAGATCCACTGGTTCTCCCTGGTCAACTCGGCAGTTATTGTCGTCTTCCTGGTCATCACCGTGACCTCTGTTCTGGTGCGGGCCTTGAAAAAGGATATTGCACGATACAACCGCCTTGATCAGATCAACCTCGACGATCTCTCTGGCGGAACCGGCTTGGAGGAGGACGGCGTCCAAGAGGATTCCGGCTGGAAGCTTGTCCACGGTGACGTTTTCAGGACGCCATCGCACCCTCTTCTTCTCTCCATCTTCCTCGGCAACGGTGCCCAGTTGTTCGTCATGACTGGCTTTACCATTGCCTTTGCCCTGCTCGGATTCCTGTCGCCCTCGAACCGCGGATCCCTAGGAACCATCACGGTCCTGCTCTACACCATTCTTGGGTTTGTTGGAGGCTATACCTCGGCACGCGTCTACAAGTCCATGCAAGGCGAGAAGTGGAAGCTGAATATTATTCTCACCCCTTTGCTCGTGCCCGGCATCGTCTTTTCAACCTTCTTCCTCCTTGACCTCTTCCTCTGGGCCAAGGACTCGTCTGGCGCCGTTCCTTTTACCACAATGCTGATCATTGTTGTTATCTGGTTCATCATCTCTGTTCCTCTCTCCTTCGCCGGATCTTGGCTCGGCTTCCGGGCGGCGGCCATCGAACCCCCAGTCCGCACCAACCAGATCCCCCGGCAGATCCCCCCTTCCACGACCTACCTCAGGCGAATCCCGAGCATGCTTCTAGTGGGTATCCTTCCATTCGGGGCCATCTTCGTTGAGCTCTACTTCATTATGAGCTCAATCTGGTTCAGCAAGATCTACTACATGTTTGGCTTCCTCTTCCTTTGCTACGGCCTCATGATTATCACCTGCGCGGCCGTCACCGTCCTGATGGTATACTTCCTCCTGTGTGCGGAGAACTATCACTGGCAGTGGCGGGCCTTTTTGGCGGCGGGTATGAGCGCCGGCTATGTCTTCCTCAACGCCATTATCTACTGGATCAGCAAGCTGTCTCTTGGCGGATTTGCAGGCAGTGTCCTTTACATTGGCTACAGCGCACTCATTTCGTTCTTGTTCTTCATCCTGACTGGTAAGCCTAATCCCTTCTCACTCTTGTTTTTGTCTGATGAACGACTTTGCGACTAACGCTTGGCAGGATCGATTGGGTACTTCTCGAGCTGGTGGTTTGTGCGAAAGATCTACGCTTCTATCAAGATTGACTAAATTACCTGGCGGTGAAGATTTACAAGTTAAAATGTTCAGAAAGACCAAGTTCGGTCGAGGCAACTCAAGCAAGCTGGCCCTTTTTCTTTGGCTTGTATGATAGAATGTAGGATCGACCCCTGTCCTCAGTGTGTACCACCATCTTTGGCTTGGTACCATAAGGGTCCCTGGTAGGGAGGGTCAAGACGGTTTTCATACAGTGGCGTCCAGGGGATGATTTGTTCGCTGAATTCAATGTGTACATAATGACGAGACAGTTTCAGCATGATCTGGTATGGGAATAGAAAGAGCTTCTTCCATACTCCATTGGGTATCCTTTGTATTGTTTAGAGCGATGGACGCGTCTGACGAATTGGGCTCCGTGGCAAAGTCCCAGCCTCGCCTGGCCTGTCCATCTTGCGGCGTCTAGTCCTCATCCTCGTCATCGTCGTCGAGGTCATCCATGAACGCAAACTGCTTCCTCGGGAGGCCGTCTGCTGCACCTGGGCCTGCACCAGCAACAACGCTTCCACGCCTCTGCTCCTCCGTCTGTTGGATCCGTGCCGCCCGCTCCGCGTTCATGCGATCCCGCTCCTCCCGAGCCCGTCTCTCGGCCTCCTCCCGAGCCTGGCGAGCCTTCTCCTCCTCTTCTCGCCGCGCCTGCTCGGCTTCTTGCTTACGACGCTCCTCCTCTACCGGGTCGTATCCACGCGGATCGATGCCTGCGTTTCTAAGCCGGCTGTTCTCCGCCAAGGCGCCGCGCCGAAGTACGTCGTCTACTGGCCACGGTATGAAGTAGTTTCCGTCTCCAAGGTTGGTCATTTCCCTGAGACCGTCCGGCAAGGCCGTATTCCCCGATTGCTGGGACGGCTGCAGTTCACTGCTGAACGACACCTGGAGCTGAGACTCGCCGTTCATAACAGGCGGCGTAGGTGCCGCCGAGTTAGGCGCGACCCCGTTGAAACTCGAGTTCGCTACGGGGGTCTGGGGGTTACTCGGCGCGGCGGATGGTTGCTCGGTCCCCTGGCGAGAGGCATTCGCGCTTGTGTCGTCGGACTCGCCGATCATGGACATGGGAGGCACCGTGTTGCGACTGACGCGGCGGGCATAGTTCAGGAGATCGGCCGTCGTAAAATTGTACTTGGGAAACCCCGGGGGATACACCGTTGCTTGCGTTCCCGTGATCTCCTTTCGCATGGTCCACAGCGTCAAGGTCGTCTCCTTGATCTGCGCGTCGAGGGCCGCGGTTTCGTCCCGAAGCTGCTGGATGCGGGTATGGTTTTTTTGGTGTGTTTCGAGCCCTCGCAGGCTTTGGTTGAGTTCTTTATCCGCGCTGGCGAGCTCTTCCACTCCTTTCTCTGACGGATTGAACTTGGCAATCGAGTCGATGAGATTGGCAAGCGCTTTCTCGACGCGATCGAAACGGGCATCGAGGTGTTTATCCATGGTGAATCTGCCGCGGGAGGGGCTGTGTGGGAGTATGGAAGTAAATATAGGTAGCTCTTGTGATTTCTTCTTGCGCCAAAAAGGGCACAGGACTAACGGCGTTATGCAGACCAGAAATGAGCTCGAGCTACATTGATTTCGTTTGTGATTGAGTATTCTCGAGGAGCGCTTCTCACTAGGGAGCTCGAAATCGCATGTAAATAAAGGTGGGCCCCGAAGCGAGCTAACTTTCTGGGAGCCGAAGTTCATGCCTGAGGCAGAGCTGAATCTTCCGATGTTGCCCGCGAGAATCTCGCGCAAACCAACTTCAACAAGCAACGAAGACTTGACATCACGAAGCCATTGAGCCATCACCTCAGCACACGGTGACGAACAATGCCGTTCCCTGTAAGTAACTCCCTCTCTCTGTACTACCAGCTCTCTCAAACTCGACTCTGGTCATAGATGAGCTCGCTGGCTGACTTACCCTTCTCTCGCTCCAGACTTCTGCCCTCCGGGCCGCGGATGCCTACGTTCCTACCTACAAGAGCCCCTATGCGCCCAAGTAAGCACGATCCGAGTTCTATCAATAGCCGGCAGCCAGAATCCAAGTGCCTCGAATCTGGACGCTTTCTCTCGGCTGGTCAACTGCGACAGCGACCGTGCCCTTGGACTCAATGCTAATCTGATCCAGGTACCACCTTCAGCCGAATGTCTTCGGGCTTACCCAGAAGTCTGCGACTAAGCTGTAAGTTGATCCCGTCGTAATATGCGAGCTGAGTTGGGACGATTTCGAGATTTCGACTACGCGAAACTAGGAAGAGTTTGGGAATTCCGGCCGGCTGGAGGACTCGGAAGCCGATGTCGATAGGCACATGCCTAATGAAACACTGGAATCCGGAATACTCTTGAATATTCTTCTTACTCGGATACTAAAGCTGAAAACACCGTTGCTGACTCTTGGCAGTGGCCTGAAGAGCGGTGCTTTTGGTGCTGTTGCTCTCTTCGCCGTTATCTTCTACGCCTCCGGCATTCCCCGGATACAGAAGGACATCCTCCAGGTACGGGATCTGAGATGTTTCCTGCAGGATGAAACTGTTACTAATGCCCTTATAGAAAGTTCCTTTCATTGGCAACAGCTTCGTTAAGGAGATTCCTGCTTCTGACAACGTAAGTCGTATCATTTGCAATAAAGTCATATCCCTACTGACTCTCTCTAACAGCCATTCTAAATCCATATCTACTGCATCACGGCACGAGCTTTGGCAGCTTGGTGGAACGGAATTGTATCGAGGGGTAGCTAGCAAGGCCGTGCTGCTGCTTCCAAGCTTGTATAAAAGAACACCGGATCTTAGAAATTAGACCTTCATCCAACACCCTAACCAAGAACTCTTGTTCTTTGTGAAAAAGTGATTTGTCTCGCAGGTGCATTCAACTGTAACTGTTCGAATGCAGTACATGTACTGCACCTCTCGATTATCAGGAATCCCAATGGGGAGCTTTTCACGGTGACGCACGGGCCTCAGTGGAGCCTCTTGGGTAAACAGACGTGTTGAAATTAAGAGCAGAGAGCTTGAAAGCTCACAGTTCCAACAATTGACTGACTGCTCACTTCATTTTCGTACCTTTTCCTTGTCTGTTGCCCGTGGAAGACTCATGATGATAAGGGTATGATGCGCAGCTACTCCAAAATCTCCCAGGCTTAACCCTCCGCCCTCACGATGTCGCTCCTTTCACTTCCCATTCTGGGCTTTTCCTTTAATGATCTCCTGAGAGGTCTTATTCTTTGCGTACTCTTATGGTATTTCCAACGTCCGAGTACCCCTGGGCTGCAACGCTACTCTTCCTGGGCTGCAGATTCAGCCATAATTGGAGGTTTTTTTCTCATCTTTCTCCTCGCCCGAGTCTGGCTATCATTCGTAACCGAATACGTGCCCGAGCCCTATCTTGTACGTGACCCCTGGCATCTGGCTAGCCAGTATTAGGTGTGACTCTAATTACTACACTAGGATGAGGTATTCCATATACCCCAGGCTCAGACGTATTGCCAGGGGCAATATTTCGAATGGGATGACAAGATCACCACACCACCTGGCTTGTGAGATTTCACGCGAGAACTCGGTGCTCCCTTCGCGAGGTGCTAACCACCAGACAGGTATCTCATCGCGGTTATAAGCCATAAGCTCCGTCTTGGAGCCGAGTGTACGGCTTTCACTCTTCGCAACCTCAACATCCCCGCCACTCTTCAAATCGCCCTCATCGCTTCGCTGTGTCGAAATGCACTAGAGGCGAGAGCTGGAACGCCGGATGGCAGGCCAGTTACTCAGACTTCTTCCTGGTATAGCTATCATACCGCCTTGAATATTGCGCTTTTCCCACCCCTGTTCTTCTTCTCGTCCTTATTCTACACCGATGTCGCTTCAACTCTTTCTGTTTTACTCGCGTATCAGCATCATCTGGGACGGATCTCTTCAGAGCGGACGAGTATTTTGAGTGATATCGTGACAGTAGTCATCGGCGTGGTAACGCTGTTCATGAGGCAAACCAATGTCTTCTGGGTCGTTGTATACATGGGTGGGCTCGAAGCTGTCCATGCCATACGGTCGCTGAATACCACGGGATTCAAGGCTGAAGCGGCCCCTACGACACTCCTCGACACCATTCGATCCTACTGGGTCAGGTACTCCGAAGGGAATATCCACGATCCTCCTCTAAGCCTTTCTTATCCAGATGGTAAGTGTACAGAGAAGGAATTCAGCCCGGCAAAACGTGCTAACTGAGATTAGATTGGGTGTTTTGCTTGCTCAGCCTTGCGATCGCGGCGATACACAATCCAACACGGGTCATCAAGCAGATATGGCCACACATCACCATCCTAGGTCTATTCACCGGGTTCGTGGCTTGGAACGGAAGCGTTGTGCTGGGAGACAAATCCAATCATGTAGCGACTGTTCATCTCGCGCAGTTGCTCTACATATGGCCGCTTTTTGC
>FTLB01058904.1_pt1 | contig 13030 bp, 10 predicted proteins | sample 1658291 | NCBI WGS metagenome assembly FTLB01 (sample SAMEA3914812, study PRJEB12502) | metagenome | biome: forest; material: soil | place: Canada | collected 2011-07-07 | depth 0.1 m
GGGCTCGAGTCTCTAGACTATATACTGTAAATGCCTTACTACTCGGCCAAATGGTCATCATTTATAGGGGACCCGGTCCCAAGGGTATTCTAATCACGTGCTGTAAGAGGTGCTGTAGCCTGTAGGGCTCCCCTGGACAAGATTTATTGGCAGCCTTTTAGCGTAAAAGTGGGGCCATAAGCGTGTGGAGATTTCTTGGACCCACCACTTCCCGCCCGCGATAACCCAAACTTTTTTTTTTATCGCAGGCTCATGAGACTTGACCATCCAACCAAGCGATCCCTCTACAAAATCCAAAAGAAGTCGAGTTCGCCATTCGGTCCAAACGACGAATCCACGGCAAACAAAACTGGAGTTATTATCCAGTGGAATATCAAAATCTCCTCCCCCATTGGTCTGCCATGAGTCCTCAGGAGAGGGACCGGTTCCTCGACGGGGACGAGAGCGACGGCGACTCCAGCCAAGGTTACCAGTCCGAAGACGAGCTCCAGAAAGGAGGTCGTAGTTTGAAGAGGCGGCGTATCAACGGCGACGACGACGATATCGACAGCGACGTGGACGGCTCCAGCGACGATGGGCAGGACGAAGAGACTGCGCACGAACCAGCATCGAAGAAAGCGCCTTCGGACGAACAGGGAGCGGCGCCTGAGGTAGACGAGGAGCAAGAATCTTCGAAGAAGGAGCCAGAGGACGGTGAAAAGAAAGCAAAGAGCAAGCTTCTCTCAAAGAAAAGTCTCCTCAGCACCGAGGCGGCGATAAAAAAGTCCGGTGTGGTGTACCTAAGCCGAATCCCTCCTGGAATGAAAGTGCATAAGCTGCGATCTCTGCTCGCTCCATATGGGAAGACGCTCCGGATATTCCTCTCCCCCGAGAGCGACGAGCAGCGGCGCCGAAGAATCAAGCAAGGTGGCTCCCGGCGGGTGATATTCACCGAGGGTTGGGTGGAGTTTGCGAGCAAGAAGGAGGCCAAGAGTCTGTGCGAGATGCTCAATGGCCGAGCCATCGGCGGCCCCAAGAAATCGCGCTGGCGCGACGATGTATGGACGCTTCTCTATTTGAACTCGTTCAAGTGGCACCATTTGACGGAGCAGATCGCCAACGAGAATGCGGAGCGGGCCAGCAGGATGCGCGCCGAAGTCAGCAAGGCCAACAAGGAGAACCGTGCGTTTGTACAGAACGTGGAGCAGGGCAAGATGCTGGATGGTATCAAATCGAAGAATGCGGCCAAACGGAAGAGGGACGCAGATGCGGAAGACCGGGCGGAGGGCAAGAAAGAGAAGGAATCATCAGCTCTGCCTGCGAAGGACGGCAAGAGGAGCTTCAAACAAACACAGCTTGCGAAGAAGAGAGACCTGGCGGAGCAACCGGAACAAGTCACAAGGGTCCTAAGCAAAATCTTCTAGGCATTCGAACTAAACAAAACCTTAGTAAATGGAACAGATCAGAAACACTTCTTGCATACCGCTAAGTCCTAGCAAAGAACTACTTGACGCGCGTTTGGAAAATGTCTTGCAGATTTCATGGCGGCATATCGCCCGCAGGAGACGTTCTTTGATGTCTTTTCTTTCCCAAAGACACACGTAATGGCAAGCCAATTCCTCTCCTCCGTTGCCAGTCGGCAGGAGAACGATCTCCTGCTGAGTTCCAACGCCGAATCCACGCAGAGCAGCCTCCTATACTCTCGATCGTCTCACACTCAATGCCGCCATGCCCGCCTCCTCCACGCTGGGCAGTAGTCTCAACGACTTCTCTTGGGACGACATCCGTGCTTGCGAGCGCAATCTAGAGCACATGAGCATGCGAGAAGTCCTCCAAGGAATGGGCCTCTCTCGCAACCTGGAATGCACCGCAGAACTCCAAGGCTACATCAAGCGCATGGTGTCGGAAAAGGAACTGTTTGGCCGGCCCATGTGCCTTCGGCAGGCCATTCTCAGCGTCTTGCACCAATTCGGACAGGACTGGAGCGAGCTCAGCACGTGGAGAGGGCCGCCTACGCTATGGCTAGTAGTGGCAATCGAGCATTGCATACAGCGAATCATGTCGGGAGGGAATCTCACTCAGTTTGTGGACCGAGGCCCTTTTCCGGGCAACGACGGCCGCCCCGGCCCGGGGAACGGTGGTGGCCCTCCGTCATCCCCGCCGTCGCCGCCACCACGGCTACCCTTACCACCACCACCTCCGCCCCCACTCTCCGGAAGTCCTTTCTGCAGAATGAGAGGCCGGCAGCCTGATACTCGGAGAGGAGACCGTGGTGACTCGCCTATCCCTGTGCCTGTGCCTGTACCTGGCCCAGGAGGACCGCCGTTTCCACCGCCGGGCGGGGCCGCGCAGGCCAACGATACCCGCAGAGGGAGTGCTTCTAACAGACCTCAACCTGGCTCAGCCCCGAGGCGATCACGCTCCCGAGCTCGTGATCCACCCACGCCGCCCGCCTCCGAGCCGGCGGCTCGCAACCGACCTGGCAGCCCGCCACCGCCGCCGCGACAATCCCGTCGTCGCTCCGCCTCTGTCCAGGCGCCCGGCGAGCGCCAGGACGATACGACTCAGCCGCGCAGAAACCCGCCCAAGACGTCGAGCACCAGCTCCCAGAACACGAGCCCCGTCTCCCCGGTGTCATCCAACGCGATCCCCCGGCCGGTCTCGGCCATGAGCAACGCCCGGGCCGAGGAGCGACGCAGCACCCGGCGCAGCTCATCAGCCTCTGCGCCGACGGTCCGACCGCGCTCCGCCGCAGCCGGCAGCTCCCGCGGTGAGCTCCCCTCGGGCCACCGCCGCGACGAGGGACCGGCAGAACGCTCACCTGGCCCGTCCGCCTCGCGCGAGCGGACGTCACTGCTGCGCCACCAGTCACGTCAGCGCCCGCCGTCGGGGCGATCGGCCGAGAGACCGCCGGCGGCCATGGACAATCGGCAATACTACGACTGGCCGCTGTGGTCGGCGACGACGAGGCCGCCGGGCGGTAGTGAGCGTCGTCCCGAGAGCCGCGCGGAATCGCAGCAACAGCGACATGCGGAGCCGGAACCGCAACCGCGGTCGTCCTTTAGTGAAGCCATGAACGATATTAGAGCCGCCATTGCGGAGCTGATATGCCGCCATCGATCGGACGACCGTCTGCGGTGAGAGAAGTATCATCTCGTCTTGAGAGGTGGTGGAGTGGGGGGACGATTACCATTGTGAAACTCCCGGTTTGGAGTCGGTCACTAGGAGGAGAGATGCCAGGGACGACGAATATAGTCAGCGCTTGAAGATGGATGAACGGAAGAGATTAGAAAGCATTTAGTTGCGCATCAAACGAGACAGTTCGGGAGGGAATGCATGGCTTTGACGAGAAACGCAGTCGTAACTAAGAGGGTATCGCAATCGCGACAGGATAGAATAGATCTTTTTGGCAAAAAATGTTACTTTTCCCCGCCCATTACCAAAGGTCCCACGATGTGATATCAACAGCAAATAGCCCGTTTGTGAGCCCCAAGCCTATTCCATTGCCACCTCCTGATCTTCAATGTCAAGTTCGTCAAAGTCGTCCAACAGCTCGTCCATATCAATCCTGGGGCCGACGTCATTTTCTGTGACCTCTGTCTCGGCAACGCTCATGGCATCGGGATCTTGCTGGGGCTTGCTCTTGCGCGAGTTCTTGTACAGTGCCAGGGCCGCGCGAAGTTCATCGTCCTCCTCCACGTCACGCATGAACTGCTCGTACTCAGCGTCCATGCGCTCCTGGTCCGCCTTCTTGGGCAGAAGTTCGCCTTCATCCTTCGCCATGCGCTTGAGCTTCCAGTTCCTCTTGCGGTTCTTCTTCCTGTTGGGGTAGTACTTCTTGACAAGAATGACGTCTGGGATCGTGGAGCCGTAGGCATGAGAGTTCTCGATGGCGTCGAGCTCCGCTGAGTTGTAATTGGTGCCGGTCATCATGTATCCCATGACAGAGTCGCCAGGGTGCAGGTAGCGCCCGAGGTGTGTGCGGACGAAGTAGGTCCTGTCGTTTACGCCAAAATCGGAAGCTCGCGCGACTGTCGCTTCAGCAAGCATCCACTTTCCCTTGTGCTGATGGGTCGGCTCGATATCCATTACTATAAATTCGACTAAATCTCGGGATTCTGCTAGGGAAGTAAATGGTCCTCGGGAGTAGATATCTTCGCTAACGTCGGCGGTTTGCAGTGTGGCGGGGTCGAGGAAGTTGATGCTTGTTCCGATTCGATGGCACAAGACCAGAGGAGAGATGTTTCCGATCGATTTTGCGAGCTTCAGCGGAAGAGCTGGAGGCGTTTCAGTTAGCAAGCCGGGAGAGAGAAAGTGAGTGGCGGGGTATCAGTCCCAGGATTGAAGTGTTAACCTACCCACAAGATCGTCCCGGCAAATCGGAACGATTTCAATCGAAAAAGTAAATTTGTAGCTCTTTTTTGCAGTATGCGTATCTTCGGATATGATTTGCTTTGATGTCTTCATATGCACCGGCACCACCGACTTCAAGAAGCTGACGAACGCCTCGGCTTGGTTCCGTGCGGAGAAGAAGAAATCGATACCATCCTTCGCCTCCTTGATGTTGAGGGTGTCCCGATGTGCGTTGTGCTTGAGGATGAGCTGCTCCAACCAGAGGAATGTCCTCTTGTGCAGAACCTTCTGCCTAACTTGGACCTGTGCAGCGGGGTCAGCAAGATCGGTTATCGCGGAGCGGAGAGGGAGGAGGAAAGAAACGTACTGAGGCTCGCCAAACGTTCGCTGTGTACGATTTGGCGCATTCTGGGCACTGTTGGGCGTGCACGATGTAGACTACCTCGAAGCTCTGCTGCAGCATGAGGCCGTCGGCGACCGAGTCCTGGACCGTGATCTTGACCTTGATCCGACGGGAGTGAGGCTCTGTCCAAACGAAACTGGCATCGATAATCCGGACCCGGTTCAGCCCCCTCAACTTCTTGAGACACAAAGCCAGGAGCTCTCTAGACTCGGGGGCGGCGACCACCCAGCTGGTAGGCGGGAGAAGCCATCGGTCGCAGTCTCGGCAGAAGTGTACAACAGCTTGGCGTTCGATGCCTTGCGAGACGTCGTTTTGTTTCTTGATGCAGTCGTAGCAGAACGCACCGGCGGATGTCTGGCCGTCGATAGGAGCGCTGCATTCGCAGCAGAGAATACTGAACCACCAAGAAGTCAGACCAGGACTGTGGCTATGTAGGGGTATTGGAGGTACGCTGAGCAAGACTTACGTTGCGCCCGTCCGGGCAGTTCCTGCCAGGGATACTATGGGGACCGGAGCGTCCAAGTCCATAGAATGCGACATGACCGGCGAGAGTGTTGTGTTACGATGGATGGCTGTCGTAGGTTGAGATTCAGGACGGTAGTTGGGAGAAAAAACAAGCACAATATTAGGATTTACTAGAGGTTTCGGCTGGTCCAGTCAAAAAAGTATTCGAGTTGCCCCGCGTCGATTTTCTTTGATAAGCCGATTTGACCAGTGCGATAAGGGTGGGGGCTTGCCACTTGCCACCGAGTTGTCATAGTACCTCGGATTATAAAGCGTCGGAAAGGCGCATTGCAAGAAACTGATTTGCCCCACATTTCTATCCCGTTGAAGCGTCCAGTCAAAATGTATAGAAGGGCAGGAGAATTTAGGGGTTGTAAACAAACTGAAGCTGAGGAGCTTCGGATTCCAGAAGAGTGAATATAAGAGCCTCTTTGTAGCTTCCAGTCTATAAATTTAAGTTGAGGTATTCCTGCCTCATAATATACGTATAGTTTCCACGACCGGCTACGCCACAGAGCGTAAAAGGATTATTTTGTTGTATATTTTCTGTCGTATATTTACTGGTGCCGCTGGAACCAGGGGATGATAGGGGTTGAACGAGGATGTTTTAGAGGACTCTGTAATTATGCCGAGGGCCACTCTCGCTGATAGACCTCTCTATATCAGGCTTGTCTGGTGATTGAGTGTAGAAAAAGCACCGGTCATTAGTAAATTCAAGTCACAGGGCGGAAGATAAAAGTACAGGAAGGAGGAAAATCAACGGACAGTGCTGGCGTGTGGCATCTCCGTCCTTGGATCACGGTTTGGGTAGCTTAACTTACCTGTGCGCAAATTAGAAACTGGAACACTTTGCACTGCTATTTGTGTGCCTGAAGAGCTTTGACGTGTATAATTGAACGGATTACCCCCTTCTAGCTGATGTTGACAGCGATGAAGCATAGTATACTTTCCCATATAAGGATACCAAGGGGGATTCCATCTCAGTCTCCTTTCATATCAAGCAGCGGATAACTCCGACGAAAATCACTCTCTCAAATTACAGTGCACCGAGGAGAATTAACCAATTAAAGGCATGGCTGTTATATCGACAGCAAGGCAGTGAACTATTGGCGGCTCGTTATGGATCCTCGTTCTGGACAGCTAGTTGCAGAGTTGCCCTCGCAGAGGGAACCACTAATTAATTGTGAACTTCTAGGACCGGCCTTCCGATCATGCAAGCCAAGCCGCGATATGTCGGCTAAGAAACGAGCCTGGAAAGGCGACGGAACCGACGGATGTATACTCTTCCCGAAGACACTTTCCGCGGGCCAAGGTGGGTAGCTGTACGTTTCGTGGGTGGACAAGGCCTGACAAGGTGTGGCCCTATAGTTGTAAACAGAGATTATGAGTTGTACTAAACGGCCAGGATCTGAGCATAAGACGAGGGATTCTGGTATGAATCCTATCTGCACCTGCAGCAAGGTGGACTGGAAAGCACGCCGTATGACCCAGACAGATACTCACAGGTGGTGTTGGCGGCGCCGGCTGGGCTGATCTTGTAACTGATCAGATTGTGACAGGGCTGCCCGATCGAGACAGGATGCAGGCGTGACTTGGGGGCATAATTTATCCTTCAAGTTGCCGCTTGAGTTGCCACGGAGTCATCCGAACATGATGAGATTGCAAATTCTTGAAATCCAGAAAGAAAAGTCTCTTATGTTGAGGCAACCGCTAACCACGATTACAGATCGTTCTTAAGAGAACAGGAAAAAGTTGGCTCTTTACCAGGCAAAGCATGCAATTAAGAGGAATGGGGAGGAACAGTAATACCTTCCTATCCAGGGTACCGACGGCTTGTCAGCCGCACTCATTGCGCAGTCCCCGGACGCGCGAGAATTTGAACTCCGTATTACGGGGCAGTCTTACCGGGTGAGCAAGCACTTGCACACAACTCAAAGAGTGACTGATGATATCATACAGCTAGTTCGCTAGATTGTTTACGTCTCTCGTGAGAGCCTACTTGGCAGCAATCACTGTTCGGCGGATCACGCAGCCGCAAGGGTCATACTCCTGCTCCCATGCTCCCGTACACGCATACGCATACGCGCGCCTACACGGGGATTGAATCTTTGGGGATTCTTGCGGCACTGGAATCCTTCATGTGCAATTTCTCCCGTGGAAACTCTCATTGCAAACCGGGGCGGATCTTTCTGTACCACCCACCATTCACGTAGGTGAAGCAATGAGTAGATGATTTTAACCAGAGACGATGCCACTTAATAATACAGAAACGGCGCTACCCTAACTAGGAGAGGGAGGGTCGATTAGTCGACAAATTGTCGGAGGGCATTGTTGTATTTTATTTAGGGCCAACGGCTCTGACGAGATTTTAGTCCAAATTCCGGCTGGCTCACAATAGGAGCCAAGATCCAGAGAGTTGCACTGAACAAATTTAGAGAGATGTTGGTAAATTGATTGTTAATCGGCCCTGTATGCTCAAAAAGTCATGGTCAAGCCTGCGCCAAGGAGCGGCTAATGGCACAGTCGCTGGCTAAAGTGTAAGGAGTAGGGGTCAGCCCTGTCTGCCCCCCGCCCCCGTGGGATAAAAGCTTCATTTTGTCAAGAATTATGGCTAAGGGCGCCGAGATAAAACCCGAGAGGTAACTGTAAGCGGGCAAGGCAGGGCGCCGCGCGCACTGAGCGCAAAGCAGAAAGTGGCCGTGGACTAGCGGAGCCGGCGCCCGAGGCTCAGGGCTCAGGGCTCAGGGGTTATGGAACAGAAGACTCTCGGGCACTACCTCACTCAGGGATGGTGCAATAGCGATAGCGTGAAAGGGCCCTTTCTGGACTTCCGACAGCTTGTGCAGAGTCATTAGATTTCCAACTCAGGTTGAGTCGAGGTCTGAGACATGCATTTTTTGGAGTGTTTGCAAGGGTCTCATGATATACGGAGGTAGTTAGGGCTGTCGGCTCTCCCTCCCGTTCCTCACACAACACGTCACTCATGATGCGTCGTTTTTTCTTACCAAAGGTTAAGGAAAGCATGAGAAATTGCCTCGGCTCGTAGCGAAGGAGAAAAGAAATATGCCACTGCCGCATGCAACGGATTGACTCACTGCGTTGCGAGCTTCCTCTCTTGGGTAAAGCGATCTTTTTGTTGGTTGAGCTGTGGCCCGTGAATGAGATCTTTCCAGAGACAACGTCGCATTGGGGGCCGGAAAATGGGAAAAAGGTGTTCTGGGACCAGAATAAGCTCCAGCGAAGAGAGCAGTCAGTCAGTACGAAAAGACTTTTTGGGGGCCAAAAAATCCCAGAGGCACAGCTCTTCAACTAAAGCTGGTCGGTGAGGTGAGAAACATCTTTCTCATTTCCTTACATTGGACCCTCGATCAAATAGGAAGCCGTCCCCCCACATCTTCCGACTTTATGCAGGTCCAAATGGTCAGATTCGTATTTGGCACCACTGTTCCTGGCTGTCTTCCTTGCTCAGGGATTAGTCGAACTCAGTCAAGACTGGCGGTGGGGTAACTAACTTGGCGCCCGAATTTTTCACGCCGTTGAGGCTAGGGAGAAGGAGGCTTATCTCCTTGTCAAGCCTTCCGCGACCTAAGCTTGCTAAGGTAAGATATATTGAGTATAGCGCGCGTATTCGGATCTTTGAGAGATACGATCTGTTTTCTCGTCGGAGGAAAGTGCGATGGACTCGTGGATTACCGTAGCTACGGTAAGTACGAAGGTACCAGCTGTAAATCAAGGTGCTTATCGCACCTGCCTTCTTACTGTTGCATTCCGTCGCTGTAGTGACTGGTCCTTGCGCCATGAAGCTCTGTTGGCAACTTGGAGTTGGAACCGATGAAATGGCGACGATCATCCTCAGCGAAAAGACAAAAGACTCCAGAGTGACTGTCACTTCTCGCGACGATCCCACGCGGTACCAGCCCAGCAGCGGGTCGCGATCCCGTCGTTCAGCGCTGTGTATGACTCGGCGTGTTCGGTTCATGGCCTGGTATGGTCAAATTTCGCATTTAGGGTTCGCGTCATGGCCCTCGTCAGGTCAGCCACCCCGGTCGATGGCATCCCCAATTCCAATCTTACCACGCGCGCCCCCAACCAACAAAGCTCCTTATGGATTAGCTCCAACGTGGTGGGCGAATGGTGGCGCCCGGGTCCCTGACAGGACGGCACACGCATGTCTGTCGAGGGTGCGCTGCATGCAGGGGTAGACATGATTTCCCTGTGAGGCCCAACTCCATAGGACCAGAAAGTGTGTCCTCCCTTTGCTCGATGCTACGGTACAGCTTACCGATCCAGCCGGGGGTCGTACGGAGTGCTCCCGGTGTTGGGGCTCTCTTGCGCCCCTCTCTCTTATAACCAGTGATGGATCCCATTTGGCGGCTGTAGGGAGAGAGAAGTCTTTCCTCACGATGCAGCTTGGTTTCCTCTAATCGTCCGGGTCAAGAGGGCTTCATTGTTCCTCGCTTCCCTTACGGCCTTGTGCGCCTCTCACTCGTTCTCCATCGTCATAGTCGCATCTCAGTCATTCATTCTTTCAGTTAATCAAGATGCGCAGCCACTCGTTCCAGTCGCTCTTTGCGGCATATACACTCTTTTCGTCGGCTATCGCCCACAAACACTCCTCGGCCAGTGGTTCGGCTGTCTCCACCAGCCCGCCTCGCCTCGTGACGGTCTGGGTTCACAGCACCATCACCACCTGCCCGACCACGCCTCCCCCGCCATGCTCCGAGGCTACCGAGACCAGCTCTAGCCCGGTCGAGACGACGTCTGCCTCGTCCGGCCAGCTAACCACCGGCACCGAGCTGCCCACTTCGTCCCCGATCTCGTCCGTCAGCGTTGGCACCTCGACGTCCAGCATCCCTCAGATCTCCAGCAGCACCGCGTCCGTGTCGAGCAGCGCCGCCTCCAGCCTGACCGGCCCCGCGTCCGGCTCGACGACTTCCACGACCATCTCGTCCAGCAGCGGTGTCTCCGGGTCGACGAGCTCGGCTTCTGCCAGCTCGTCGCCTGCTAGCTCCACTTCGGGAGGCTCCAGCTCGGCCAGCTCGGCCTCGTCCACCTCTTCGGTCGCTGCATCCTCTGGTACCTCGACCTCTGCTGGGAGCTCTGCTACCAGCAGCACGACTAGCTCAGCGACTAGCACCAGCGTCAGCACCAGTGTCATCTCCAGCACCAGCACCAGCGTCGGTTCCAGCGCCAGCTCCAGCTCCAGCGCCAGCTCTTCGACCAGCGTCAGCTCTTCGACTAGCATCAGCTCCAGCACCAGCGTCAGTTCCAGCGCCAGCTCCAGCGCCAGCTCTTCGACCAGCGTCAGCTCTTCGACTAGCATCAGCTCCAGCACCAGCGTCATCTCTTCGACCAGCGTTAGCTCTTCGACCAGCACCAGTGTCGGCTCCAGCACCAGCGTCAGCTCCAGCGCCAGCAGCAGTGTCAGCTCTTCGACCAGCGTCAGCTCTTCGACCAGCGTCAGCTCTTCGACTAGCACCAGTGTCAGCTCCAGCACCAGCGTCAGCTCTACCACCAGCTCCAGCTCTACCACCAGCTCCAGCTCTACCAGCAGCGCAAAGAGCAGCACCGTTTCCTCGACCACCACTAGCTCCTCGTCAACTACGACGAGCCATGCCCCCTCGACCACTTCGAGCACCAAGTCCAGCACCATCTCGACATCGACCAAGACTACTTCGTCGACCACCAGCAGCATCAGCGCTCCCGCCTGCACCGACTACTGGTACGCGAACATCGACCACCAGGGCAAGGCTCCGTTCGCTCCTGCTGGCTATAAGGTGTACCGGAACGTTAAGGAGTACGGAGCCAAGGGAGATGGCAGCAGCGATGACACGGCTGCCATTCAGCTTGCCATTTCCGATGGTGGCCGGTGCGCCCCTGGTGCTTGCAACGGCACAACTACGACGCCTGCCCTCGTGTACTTCCCCCCCGGCACCTACATCATCTCGGAGCCCATCATCGATTATTACTACACTCAGCTCATTGGAAACCCATCCTGCCTTCCGACCCTGAAGGCCAGTCCTGGTTTCAACCAGCGTTTCTTTATCGATGGTGACCAGGTAAGGCAACCATTGCTCGTTCTCTCTCGTCATTTTTTCTACCTCTACTCGTTTCTGCCCGGATGCTGACGAGGATGATAGTACCAAGCAGGTGGCGTGGAAGGCTGGACGTCCACCAACATTTTCTGGCGCCAGATCCACAACTTCATTGTCGATATCACAGATGCCGACTCGTCCGCCCTGGTTGCTGCTATTCACTGGCCTACCGGGCAGGCCACCTCCCTCAAGAACGTCGTCTTCAAGATGTCCACTGCCTCAGGGACACAGCACCAAGGTCTCTTCATCGAGGATGGCTCTGGTGGTTTCGTCGGCGATCTGGTCTTCCAAGGCGGTGCCCAGGCTCTGTCCGTCGGCAACCAGTACGTAACACCCCCCTCCAAAGATAGCCAAACCAGCGATTATCATCATGGCTAGCACGCACCCAGGAAAAATTCTCTAACACTTATCTCAGGCAATTCACTATGCGCAACCTGACCATCTCTGGCGCCGTCACAGCCATCCAGCAGCTTTGGGACTGGGGCTGGACCTACAAGGGAGTCACCATCGACAACTGCGGCACCGGCTTCGACTTTACCGCCGAGAGCAAGGGTGCGCTCGGCGTCGGGTCTGTCGTCATCGTTGACAGCACTATCAGCAACACTCCCGTCGGCATTTCCTATGGCAACACCATCTCCGGGAACAACCCCTCGCACGCCAACAACCTTATCTTGGAGAACGTGAGCCTGAAGAACGTCAATGTCGGTGTCCAGTCCGCTAGCTCTGGTACTCTGCTCGCTGGTACCTCCGGCACCGTCAACATCGCCGGCTGGGGCAGGGGCAACACCTACACCGCAACGACTGGCCCGACCCCGGTCGAGGGCTCCATCACCCCCAACTCGAGGCCAGCCAGCCTCGTCTCGGGTACGGAGTACTACGAGCACTCGGCGCCTACGTATTCAGAACTTCCATCCTCGCAATTCTTGAGCGTCAGGACCGCAGGTGCGGTGGGTGACGGATCCGCGGATGATACTGCCATCATCAACACTTTCCTTGCTGCCGCCGCTGCTGCTAACAAGATCGCCTACTTCGACGCCGGAATCTACAAGGTCACAGGTACCATCAAGGTCCCAGCTGGCTCTCGCATCTTCGGTGAGGCGTTCCCGGTCATTATGTCGTCGGGCTCGTTCTTTGCCAACATCGCAAGCCCGCAACCTGTGGTGCAGGTTGGTCAGCCGAACGAGTCTGGCCACGTCGAGTGGACCAACATGATCGTCTCAACCCAGGGGTCCCAGGGTGGAGCTATCCTCATCGAGTGGAACCTCAACTCGCCGAGCTCCGCGCCTTCGGGTCTCTGGGAGGTGCACACTCGCATCGGTGGCTTCAAGGGATCTAACCTCCAGGTCGCCCAGTGCGTCAAGCAGCCCGGCACCACGGTGAACTCTGGCAACCTCAAGCAGGCGTGTATTGCCGCCTTTGCCAGCATGCACATCACCAAGACCGCAAGCGGCCTGTACGTAGAGAACTCGTGGCTCTGGGTTGCCGACCACGACGTCGAAGATCCGTTGAACACCCAGATCACCGTCTATGCCGGTCGTGGTCTCCTTATCGAAAGTACCAGTGGCGCCATCTGGCTCGTAGGCACCGCCGTCGAGCATCACACGCTGTACCAGTATCAGTTCTCGCACACCCAGGCCATCTTCGCCGGTCAGATCCAGACCGAGAGCCCGTACTACCAGCCGAATCCGGATGCGAG
>FTLB01835087.1_pt1 | contig 13018 bp, 13 predicted proteins | sample 1658291 | NCBI WGS metagenome assembly FTLB01 (sample SAMEA3914812, study PRJEB12502) | metagenome | biome: forest; material: soil | place: Canada | collected 2011-07-07 | depth 0.1 m
GTTGGCCTTTAGATTCCTGTGAATATCTATAGATCTCAAGGTCTCAACTCACTTGAGTCACTCATTCTCATCTGGTACGGAAATTAGAAATTCGAGTCCATCGGGGAATCTCTTACCCTTCTTGTTCAAACAGCTACCAAATCGGCAAATCCATCTCAGGAACCAGCGTTAACAATGCCACACGCGGTGTCCATGGCGACCCCCGGGCTGCAGGCCTTGATTCTGTGCGGCCCGGGTGTGTCGTTTCCTACGTTTACCTCAAATCCCGACCAGAATCCCAAGGCGTTGCTTCCGATTGCAAACCGGCCGATGGTATGGTACCCGATTGACTTCTGTTACCGTACAGGCATTACAAGTAAGTCTTGAAATTCCCGCCGGGGGATGACACTCAAGCCTGCTGCATATTGGGGGGCATGGGCGTCGCAACCACTTCCTCACCCACTTGGGCGGTCTTGCTGCTCGGTGGCTGCAGTTTCAACTAACTCATCTAAGATATTACTCTCATCTCGCCCCCATCGGCGGCAGAAGCTATCAAGACCGCACTGAATACGAACCCTTACCTGACCGGGCTGCCCCACCCGCGGCCGGATCTTCTGGCACCAAAGGATCTCGACCAGAACACAGGCACGGCTGAGATTCTGCGGCTTCCCGAGGTCCAATCACTAGTCACGTCTGACTTTGTAGTCCTTCCTTGTGACTTGGTCTGCGAGCTTGGCGGCGACAAGCTCCTCCAGGCATGGATGGTCAAGTCGGCCAGCCTGACAGACCTCCTCGGGGACAGCAGGTCGCCAGAGAGCAAGCCGAGTGGTGGCCTGGGCGTGTGGTACCAAACCAAGACGGACACGCCCATTAAGGGACAAGAGACCGATTTTTTGGCCACGGTCCCTTTGCAACAACCCGCCGTGCAGCCTCCGAAAGGATCCGCGCTCAACGAGGTCTCCAAAGTTGTCTACTCGATGCCCACAGATGCGTTAAACGACCTCACCGAGGAGAAGCACGGTTTCCCGGTACGGCATGGTCTTCTTAGGAGACATCCTCGCGTCCGCATGCTCACTACGCACCGGGACGCCCATATTTACATATTCCCCCACTGGGTGATGAAATTAATAGCCCAGAATGAGCGCCTTGAGGCGCTCGGCGAAGACGTTGTCGGCTGGTGGGCAAAAGCGGGTTGGCAGAAAGGACTGTCCGAGAAGGTCGGATTTGACGCCATCTTCCAAAAGGACGATTCGGAGGAGGAAAAGGGCTCGGCGCAAGGAGACTCGCCGAGGAAGCCAAAGCCCGAGGAGCTTCGAGTCGACTCGGCGGGTGGTGGCAAGGCCGTGACAGCCCAGGAGGTGACCGATTACATTCGCAACAGCGAAATCCTTCCAGGGCCTGAGCAAGACTTGGTACCGCCGTTCCTGGCCTACGTTCATCCCTCGACGGCCGCAGCACCTCTGATTCGCCGAGTGGACACGGCGCAGCTACTGTTGCAAACATCACTGCTGCTGGCAAAGATACCGTCTCTCGAGGAAACTGGCTTCGAGAAGGCGTCCCCTTTCGCGCACACCCGCAAGGTCGCGTATCCCGAGGGTGTGAAACCTCGCACGACAATCACGCGCCCGGACAGTTTGCTCGCGGAGAATGTCACAGTCGAAGAGAAGACCTCGATCAAGGAGTCTGTCATCGGTGCCAACTGCCAAATCCACGAGGGCGCGAAGCTCGCGCAATGCCTGCTGATGGACGGCGTGGTAGTTGGAAAGAATTGCAAGCTGACCGGCTGTGTCCTAGGGAGGAGGAGCGAGATTGGGGAGGGTTCGACTCTCACAAACTGCGAGGTCCAGGAGAACCTGCTGGTGGAACCGAAAAGTAAGTCTCTGTCGACAAACCCCCACGGATGAGTTAGCTACTAATGCAGCCCATCAGCTGAGGCCAAGGACGAGAAGCTTATGAGCTCATCGGGCCTGGAGGCTACCGAGGAAGAAATACAGGACGCCTTGGCGAATGATGAAGACAACGCGATGGAACCAGAGAACATCTAGACATAATAGACCATCAGATTCATCAACTACAGATTTGCTGCTGGAAAAAAAGTGTCTTGATCGTGTCGCCAGCTACCGCAGCAGCTGCCACACTGCAGAGCGAGGGCGGGATGTCGATACTACTGCCCTAGCCTCTCCTCCAAGGCCGGCGCCTCTTTGGCATAGGTCTTCTTGGCATCGATTGCCAAATCCATGTTGGTTGCGCCCCATGGGCCGCTTACGTGACACGTCGGCAGCTCCCTGGATTAGTTACCTACTCTTGCAGGCATGCAGCACCTGTTCTGATTAGTAAAACGGAGCAACAGATCACCGTCCGTGACGGACTCCGAATCGCATCTTGCTTAGTCGTCCTTCTTCCCCTGTATCTGCACACTAGCATTCAGAACCGACCGCTAGGCTGCTTCCTATTGTTTCCCTTTCTTCCCCCACCTCCCCTGCTTTATGACAATAATCTTTGCTACACACCTAGGGAGGCTGTGGACGCCATAAGGGGGGGCAGATTAACACAGCTCTCGTGGTTGCGTCTGTAGCCCGGCGCCTCTGAGGTCCATGTGGCTTCTCTCCACCAAAGTCAAATGCTACTAACTACTATAGGTACCTTTTACCAGCCGCATCTATCCTGCGTACCGATATAGAATGCCCGTTGGGTTAGCAGACGGTCACATGCTCTGGCCGTACTGGACAGCCTCCGTAGTGAACCTTGTTCGCTCCTCCTCGGAACACACGGCTTCCGCCGGTAGGGCAGGATGCCTCTGCTATGTCATCAGCGGAGCTGCACGGATCCGGAGAGAGTTCTCTAGACCAGTTCTTCAACGGGCTGGTGCGCCCGCTGCCGCCTGCTTGTGCTGCAGCTGAGTTGTGATGGCAGCCAATTAAGCCCCTCCCCTCCAAGGCTCTCACGCTCGTCTGGCTGACATCCACGATATGCGTTCTCATGCCTCCCGTAGTTCCTCTATGTGGTAAGTTGTCAGTTGTCAGTAGTACAGGGATTGATACCGTCCACGTCGAGCTACCACTGTAGGTCACATTGGGGGTTAAGGTGATTAGCCAGGCAAGTATAACCGACACCAGCTATTATAGCTCACGTCCCCGTGAACCTCTAACCTCTGGTATTTTCGTCCTGCCGTCCGGACCAACATCACTTGGCTATATTCCTCGCGGTCTTGGACGCTAGAGTCCAAGGGAACAAGGAAATCAAGGTTCCACTCTCTGCGATGGAGGGTCGAGAAACGTTTGTGCCCTTGGCCTTGGCCTTAGCTGCGTCCCGTTTCCGCCACTAGTGAATCACTTGACATGGCTTCTTTTTTTATTTCATCTTCGTACTTGTCAAGCTCTGGTCGAATCGAACTTGGCTCGCGCATCTGGCGGCATCTTGACGCGTGCTCCGGCCCCCCCTCTCTTGGCTCCCGACTAGCATCGATCTGGCTGGGGCCGGGTAAGAAGCTTCTTTCTTGCATTAAGCTTTTTCCGCTGCGACCGCCTAAGGTATTCTTGGAGATGCCTAAGCCTTTTTCTCTCTCTCTCTCTCTCCTCCCTTCCTCTCATAAACGCTCGAAATAGTGTCCCGCTTGGTCGCGGGACGGAGGGGTGGAGGAGGTGGAGGAGGAGGAGGAGGGAAGGGGAACTGGGATGCGCCGCCATTGTTACGATCTAGGTTTTGCCTACCTAGATGTCCGATGAAGTAGCCGATAAGGTAGGCTACTTGGACAAGCGCGAATCGCCAAAGGAGATCGGGTAGCGGAAATGTAGCGGAAACCACCAATATAGAGTTGGCACAAGTGGGCGAGCGTTAAAAAAGAACAAAGCAACTTCCTCACACCTTCTCCTTTGTTGTGCGGGTGACCAATTTTTTTATTTGTTTTTTTGAGTGCTTACCTTGCCACATTTTTACCTTTTTGGACCCTGAGAAAACCGTAAACAGGCAACTCCTTGCGAAGAGAACTTCACCATCCAAGCTTCGAACCCTTCTTCTTGGCCATGTTCCTTGCAGAACGGCTAAGGAAGGAACACGAAGAATCTTTGTCTGGCTTGCTCTCTCGCCCCGGAGGACCCTTGGCCGAGAACCTTCGTCACCTCCACCCTCGTCCGCTGTGTCCCTCTTCGTCCTTTCCGTCCTCCCCGCATCAGAGAAAGGCACGGCGCACTAGTACCGCTTGAGGGTGATTGGTATAGGGCGATATAAGGCGTCTTCTTGGTCGAGTTCTGGCTTCGTTTGCGGAGGCACGCGCCATTCAGCCCCTAAAGAAACCTAAAAAAAAGCATATCCCGGGTCGCCGACCTGGAAACGGCATGGGGGCTACCCTGTCGAGGCTCACCTGGGATACTTTTTCCTCCTATAGACTTCTCAGCCAGAGTCGAGCGGCGGGGATTCGTAATGTCTATCTCCGTGCACAAGTTGCGAGACCTTTTTTCCAGAGTCGACCGAAGCAGGGGTCGTGGTTTCTTTTCTTTGCCCTGTACTGATATTATTATTATCATTATTATTATTATCAAGGTACAGGTTGCGAGGCTCTCAGCCTCCAGCTGCATGGGCTAGATAGAGAGAGAAGCTTTCCCGATGGAGGGCGAACTGAGCCACAGCGCCTTCCTGCCACCTACGTACTGGCCCCAGCAGGCGAACCTAAAACTGAACGCACGTAGGAGAAAGGCACGGGTAACGGCACGAGTAAGGGGGGTTAGGGCGGGAAAGGTACCTAGATCAACATAAACGTAAGGCAAGATGAGGAGGCGATGGAGATTCAAGTGGTCGATGGAACAGAAGAGGAGGCCACGGGACCTTGGATTTACGACTGACCGGTCTTGTCCTCTCTCTCTAGGGGAGCAAAAACATTGGTTGTGATAGGCCGAGGTGGTGGCTTCTCTCTGGAGCTGTATCTACATCAAAACGAAGAGAAGATAGGAAGACACGGCATGTGTCTAAGTGTAAGTGCGTGTAAAGTGAGAAAATGAGGAGGGCAAACGGAGGGAGGACGATTCAGGCCCCGGCTCGTTTTGGTATAATTTTGGGGTTTCTTTTCTGCGTGCGCATATGCATGCTTTCTGCATCTATGTACCACCCACTCATAACAGATCCATGTTACTCTTTCAAGGTAATCCAAGGCACCTTTGCTAGGCACCTTGAAGGCACGAGGCAGGCAGGGCATTCATTGGTGGGATATCGTGCATGTCGGTCGTTAGAGTCCAGAGCTGAAAGGCCCGCCTTTTCACCCCAAGTCCTCGGCTTCACGTATGTACCTGTCCGTCTCCATCATATACTCTGGTTGCCAAGTTATACCTGGCATGTACGCACACTCGATATGTCACATACGGACGTGCGCGCATGCCGGCAATCACCGGGACGATCATCCAAACTCGCATCAACTGAGCAGGACAGGGGAGGGAGGACGAAGCTTGGATGTGCTCGGTGCCGACTGAGACCTTGGGAATAATCCCATCTGGCGGTGACCGAATTTGGGTATGGAAAAGTGACATGGGACAAGAGGGCATGGGAGAAAAAGCAAGCAAGCGAGCAGCCCAAGCCCGTGTCTCTCTTCATTGGATCGCTTGATCCCAAGGGGCCACTGGTGAAGTGGTTCTAAGGGGACACTATTTGACCGCTCGGCGCCAGGTTTGACTGGGTTCAGCTATCACTGGCTTCTACTGGTGCAGCGAAAATCCGGAGAAGTTTAGCTTTCGTCATAACTGTTGGACGTTTTCTTCATGGGCCCGACAACGGGAGACGTGCGACTTGACCCTTGTAACGCTCGTGCATACGGTAGGTCATGAGAGAGAAGAGAGCGAGAGGGGAGGGAGGGGGTTTGAAGGAGAAGGGGAGCGAGCGAGCGAGCGAGCGAGACGAGACGTGGAAATGAACTCGATGCTAGTAGCGCGCGAACTGGCTCCATCGGACGGTGTCGTGCTCATCAAGGAGGTTTCGTCGGTCTACGGGTCCGGACTCCCTCTGGTGACACCTTGGAACCTACGGCACCGCTTGTAAGAGGTTGCGAAGTTTGCATCGGCTAGCCTTGCCCTGCCAGGATGTCCAGCGTACGCGTCGACACACCGCTCTGTGTGTCTGTCAGATTTGAGTGTATCCGAAGTGAAGCTACGCGAGGAGGAAGCGAAGTAATTACTTGCACCTTCATTGTCCAATACCGAGCAAGAGCGGCATTATTACCCCACAGTCTCTCGAGTTATCAAACTTTCTTTTCTTTTTCCTCTGTTTTTTTCTTTTTTCGACCGGGACCTGGATCAGAAGCAGGTGCTATATGTGAGGCAGTTTAGGTAGGGCTGGGCGGGTAGAGACAAGGATACCATAAAGCGCACAATGCATACGAAGGCACCACCAGAGAAGCGCGACGAGGGGATTAATGTGATACGAGAAACCCCATGCTTGCATGCATCGAGCAACGCCGCAGTGCAGGCACGCAGGATATGGATAGATTTGGTCGAGCTCCTCTCCAAGCCCCACACCGTAGCCCTTTCTTTATCCATCGCTCTGCAGGTGCCTGGGCGAGAGAGAGAGGTCGAGAGGAGAGTAAGGTAGGTCCAGAGCCGGGCAGGAGGGAAGCACAGAAGACGGACGCTACTGGCGAGGACGCGCGGAAGAGAAAGAGAGAGTACAGCACAGACAAAAAAGAGATCGAGCCTTAGGGCACGAGATCGTCGACGTGGCTGAGCGGAGCAGCTGTCAAAATGCCGTCTTTCGAACCAGCAGCCCGCGCTAACTGCAGCTAGTTCTCAACGTCTGTGTGGTGCAGCTTGACAGGCCAACTTTTTGGTGACAGAAACGCCGTCCGCCAACACACCTTTGAGCGTCCGCCAAGCTCTCTAGGACATGATCAGCGAATAAGGGCACGAGTATCGCAATTCAAGAAGGGAAAGGGAGTCTCAGACTCGGCCACCCCAAGCTGCCCCAAGCTGCCCCAGGGGCAAGCTTGCAGTCTCAGAGCTTCACCCGGGCAACGAAGATAGGCAGCACGGGACGAGACAAAGCGTATGGGGTAAATGTTTCTATTGCACGAACGGTGGGACTGAGCTCGCCGGAGAAGGGGGAGCGTGAGGGGGGAAGAGAGAGCGCGAGGGAGGGAGAAGGAGAGAGAGAGAACCGCTGCAGCACACCGCCGCGGTACGAGAACTCTGGTATAAGCGCAAGGTGAGTACAAGGTCCACCGCCAACAACAGATAGAGAAGAGTCGAGGTGTGAAGGAATCCCTGCTAGCCGGACGCCACAGCACCGAACTACATGGCAGCTCCACCAACCAACAGACAACGCTGGATGTGTTGTGAGAAAAGAAAAAGATGGGAAAGTTTTGCTCCTTTCTTTTGCAAACCGGTCAGAGGCACGGCAGCGGAGAGGGGAACTCTTGGAAAATATGCTGCACGCTACTGCAGCCCTCGAAGCCATGGCCTATCGTGACCGAGCGCGCGCGCGCGCCGTTTATCTCGTACAGTTCGTCCGCCTGGCTCAGTCGTCGGCCACGACCGGTGCGTCTCTCCTGGTTGATCGACAGTGCGTCTCTCTCTCTTTCTCTTTCCCACTCTCTCTGCTCGTCTTTGCTGCCTTGTGTGCTTCTTCTTGTTATGCATATTCTTGTTATTTTTCCTCTTCCTCTTCCTCTCTTCCCTCACCCTCTTTGTCCTTTCTGCCACGCTGTCTCCCTCTCTCTTATCTCTTTGCCGTCTGGAAAAGCGCTGTGGGTAGGGGCCTGGCCTAGACTAGACCAGGTCAGGTCAGGAGCGAAGCCAGACGAGGCGCGCGAGACGGAAAGCTCCATCTCCACAGGTCGATTTGGCTAGCCACTAAGCCTCATTAGTGTCTACAGTGTCCATGGGCATCTTTCTGCCACGCGCGTGTTCAGATAAGCTTCTTTGCTACCTGCTCATCCCGGAGCTTGTACTGTAACTGAGTACAGTATTAGAGTACGTACGGACAGACGGAGTACGGCGCAACACGGGCGCGCACTAGCTGGAGCCGGGGTACCGAGTCGATCGCAGAGACCCCAGGGTGAACAAGGAGGACCAGTTTGATAATGATATGGCACGGTGCAAGTACGTAAGTAGTAAGTGGACGGGCCTGCTTTGGCCGCATATGTAAGGAACCCACATAAACGGAGTATTACTAACACGGCGATCGACCTCGTAGCCCCAAACAAAACCTGCGATCCTTGTCCAACTTAAAATACAAGCCCAACGATCTAACTATCGATCCCTGCTCAGATCTTGGGCTAGGTAGATGCTAAGGTAATATCCCTTCCTGGTGTCTATCCCTTTACCGGCTATTAGCAAGAAATATGATATTCCAACTTATGATTAGTACTAAGCTTCTCTCAAGCCCCTTGCTCGTTGTGCCGACGTTGGTCTCATGCAGAGGATGCCTCAGAGTGTGCTAATGGATGGTGTGTGTGTGTGCGTGTAGGGAGGGGTGCGGGAGTGCGCGGGAGGAAAGCGTACAAAGTATGAGCGTGTATAATGTGTGTAGAGCCAAGTATGGAGATTGGAGAAGGAGCTGAACGAACCATGTCATCCCATGTTGTGCTGGTGGCGTTGGGGAGAAAACGATGACAAGGTGCGCCCGGGCAACTGTTTTAAGCCACCCGGCTTGCGATGGGCGGTCTCTCAGGTATACCTTGCTGGGCTACTCCCCTTCATCTGCGTGTGTATCTTTCTTGTTTTCTAGGTATCTCTCCACCCATCCGCCCTCCCTGTGTCTCTCTCTTTTCTGCTTCTCGATACTTGCACAGTACTGTACCTCTGAGCCTCAGCTACCCTCGCCGCTGCCAAATTTGAGCCCCGGTCGTGGGGGGCCGATGGTTCTGCTACTCATACTCACGGACGCAGGTCTGTCCGCACTTTGAGACCACAGTGCTGAGGTACCGAGTGCTATTGACCAGCTGCTCTGCTCCTGCTTTCACCTAGTCTTGCCACTACTCGAGTCTCCCCTGCCGGTCCGTCAGGTCTTGCTTCAATTTCGAGGAAATGTCCCCCTTAGTGCACCACACTCGGGAGTTTTTGCCTCGAGCTAGAGGCTGGTGCTACGTCTCGCCCTTTTCCCCAAGTCGAACCGAACGACACGGCTTTACTTTGCTTTATGACATATCGGCTGGACACACCATGGGTCGGGTCTGATCACCGCTACGGGAGGCGCCTCAGGTGTGGATGGCTGGACAATCTTCATTCCACTCCATGCCCTCGCCATTCCTGCCAAGGTCCGTCCATGTACGCGAATGTCTTCCCAATTGGTGGCGAACTGCTCATCCCCTCCCCTCCCCCCTCCGGTTCCTCCAACTTTCGGCGGATCTACACGGAGGCTCACACAAAGTCACGAGCAAGTGTCTTGAGCTTTTTCAATGCTTCTTCCCGGCCATGGCGACTCCAAGCCCCCAATCCCCAAGCCCCCAAGATGGGGCGGTGAGGTCTCCTCGGGACCTCGAGGGTGACGAAAGTAAACGGGAATGGGTGGAGAGTGTCTCTTCCCACCACAAAAGTGTGTGAGAGAGAGAGTGGGAGAGATGAAGAGCGAGAGATCCCGCCGTGCGGCACAAACGATGCTCGGACGGCGAAAGCCGGAGTCCCATAACGACGCAACAACAATGAGAGGATGCACTCCTAAAAGGAAATAGAGTGTCGAGACGAATTCCGCGCGTAGAATCTTCTCTGCTTTGTTTGCTTGGGTCTGGCCACTTAGTCTCGTCGCTGTTGGCGGTGCCTGGCTCGCTCGTCACGAGCCAAGCCGCTTGGAGGTACTTTTTTTTTCTCCCGCCCCCATTCCGACTTGTTTGACGATGTCTACTCCGTCTAAGCTAGTCACTATGTGGGTGAGACTCGCGAGAGCCAGGGCCAAGTGGTCTCAAACTACCAAAAAAGCCACTCAATGCAAGCAATTGCCCGGCGGGGAACCGTATCGGGCCTGTCGAGCCAGGATGTATCTGATGTATTATGTACCCACCCAACCGTTGCCATCCTAGTAGTAGCTAGGCCAGCCTCGAAGCAACAGACACACAGGAAGAGCCAGACCCAGAGCTAGACCCAGAGGCAGACACACTCACACACCCACACCCACACACATACACGCACGCACACCTACACACACACCTACCTCTCTCGAGTGTCACCCATCGCGGGGCTAACATTCCAGCACGCGGCTCCTAGTCCGCTGCGCTCCCTAAATATTGAGAGTTTTCCACTTTAATACTTCGGCCGTACATCCTTTCCCCCTCCTGACTCCTACTTGTCTAAGGGGACCTAGTATCCTTTCCTCTCTTATCGACACACTAGTATTTGCTACTCACATATAACTACCCAAGGGATTCCTCTACTTGCCATTCCACCTCAAATAGCCCACTCCGATCCATTTGCTCCCCATCCTTATCCAAGCTCTCCCTCCTGCTATTCCTTCATAGCAGACTGGCAACCTCCTTGGGTTTCATCCGATCTCCTCTCTACAGACTCCCTAAGCAGCAGCAGCAGCAGTAGCAGAAAGGTGACTAGACACTCCAGGAACCATGACGCTCACGTTTATGGACTTCAAGCCCGAGACGGGTGAGGAATTCGGGTACCCCAGCCACACTCACGCGTGCCCGCCGCCCATGAGCTTCTCCTCTTCGTCTTCTGGATTCAACTCCTTCATGGAGGTCTCAGTCTCGGATCGGACTGCATCGCGTACGCTTCCACACCCCATGGAGTTCGACACCTCGTCTTATAACCCTTACACGCCAGGCTCTTCAGAACGGTCTGCATCCCGCGCCGCGTCCATCGCCACCGACTTCGAGTCATCGTTCGGGTCCGTGGACTCGCTGGCTTTCGACAATATGACCCCTCCTTCCTCAGCTGTCTCGACCTGCTTCCCCATCGACATGGAGAAGCTCGGGGAGCTCGACGGCGGCATGCCGTACACCCCGTCCCGGTACAACGCCATGATCGAGGCAGCCTTCAGCTCCGGAGGCTGCACCACCCAACTTGGACCACACAATGTGGATCAGTACCCCTTCGCCGACGGACTACCTTCCTTCTTCATCCCTACCCCCACCGGGTCGGTCAAGAGCGACGGTACCGGTGACATGACCGCGGCCTGGGCTTACAACGGCGACAGCCCCATCAGCTTCGAGAGGAAACCGTTGTCACCGCACGCGGCCATGGCGGTTTCCATGCAGCAGAGCAGCTGCGAGGCACGGCGTCGCCTCTTCACCGAGGGCGCCCGGCAGAAGACGAGCGTACTTCACAAGATCCAAGAGTCGGCAGCAGCAACTGCCCGGCCCGGTGTCCAGATGAAGCGCAGTCGTAAAGCCATCCCCCTCTTGGCCGAAGTCTCCGTGGCACCCAGCAGAAAATTCAAGTGTGACTGGCCAGGATGCCAGTCTCGCTTCCGGAGGACAGAGCATCTGAAGAGACACATCGGATCGTGAGTATCCCACGCAATCCCATCCCTCTTGGCTTGTCCTCTGCGGCGCCGCCGCCCTTGGGCCTCGGCCGTTTCAGCAGCCCAAGTCTAAGTAGGAGCAACACGAGCTAACCCTCTCTCCAGGATCCACCTCAAGAAGACGATTGTGAAGTGTGATTATTGTGACAAGATATTCAACCGATGCGACAACTTCGAGTCGCACCTGGAGCTGCACGCGGAGCCCGACCGCAAGAAGACCAAGCGAGTCGAGTACTCGGCCGACGCAGCGAGAAAGCTAGAAGAGCTGCGGATGGCACGGTCGAGAAAATCAACCAAGCCCGGCAGCATTTGCGGCAAATAAACACAATGGAAACCAAGGAGGGCCGAAGCGCCACCTTCCGTCTGTCTCCCGGTGATCGACACGAATCCTTCTCAGCCTCAGGTTGTGTCTCGGCGTCGATTTATCACTACCTCAGCTACCATCTATCTCAGATACTCAGGTATCCTAACCCACTTCGAATCAATAATCCAAAGGAGAAGAAAAAAAAAGCACACAGCCACTACGGCCTCACAAATACAAGCACCCGAATTTGCAATATAATCCACCCACGTCTCCTTCCTTTTTTCCCACAACGTCTCTCGGCCCACCGACAAGCTTCCGTGGTGGCGGTTCGCTCGATCGCGAGGGACCCGGCGATCGCCATTCCTCCAAATATATGTTTTTAGTCATGGGCACAGTAAATGGCGTACACTGGTCTGCGGGTTTTCTTCATTCGAGCACCATACGGAGTCGCGAATTCCCCTTTTTTTGTCGAGCCCTGGATCGTGAGATCCCCCATTTGCTTCGTTCCGCGGACGGTGGAAATTCTTAGTGTCAACTGTTTTCTGGGGGAGGGGAGGAGCCAGCTTTGGGAATATTCTTTTCTTTTCTTTCTTCTGATAAGCACGGCCGAAGGAGTGGCTCCCAAAGTTTGAACACTTTCGCGGCTGTTGGCTTCTTGCGTCGGAGGAGGAGGGACACCAGGCAATACAGAGGTCGGAGATGGGAACAGACCAACACACCACACAACACATACACACTGAAAAAGAGAGACAAATCACCGGGGGGATCCCTTGGGCGTTTCGTGTGCTTGACAATTAGGAATAATTACTTTGTAATCCCCAGTCATGTACAGTATCAGTATCTTCACAAACACAACCACGCACACACACACAGACACACACACATTTTACTATCTAAACGCAAGATCACGCTACGAATGGAACGAATCGCATGGGATCCGGACGGGGGATGGAAAACTTTCTGAGTTTGGACTCTTTTGGCTTTCGCAGAACCTCGGTGGTTGTACATTCCCTTGGACCGCGTCTCGCTTTCTTATTCCTCTTCCGAGCCTCTCCTCCTACTGGCCAGTCCCCAGCTGGGGTTGGCATGAGGACGCTCATCGTCTCCCCCGGCCACCCGCGGTCTGGATACCCTCGCATCGACGCGTCTCCAGAAGTTCGGCTTGGGAGTTCTAATGCGGAGCGAGAAATGGCCCTTGGCCCTGCTACTAGACCAGATGCTTCCGCGCAATTTTTGGTGTTTGTATTTTAATCATCCTCGCCTTTGCCCTCGCCTGGTGGTATCTGCTAGCTA
>FTLB01115939.1_pt1 | contig 13005 bp, 16 predicted proteins | sample 1658291 | NCBI WGS metagenome assembly FTLB01 (sample SAMEA3914812, study PRJEB12502) | metagenome | biome: forest; material: soil | place: Canada | collected 2011-07-07 | depth 0.1 m
TTCCACCGAGGCTGATCCCCGCTGGGCAGGGGGCCCATCACCTTGGCGAGTGCCTCGCTGCCCCGTACCTACCTTACACACAGTACCACGAGTACCTTGCAAAAGTATACGACCTTTCGTCAATGGTGTTGTCTGTTTCTCTTGCCTTAACCAAACCCGCCGCGGTGGACTGGGTCACATCCCTGCCACCCATCTCGCAAGCCCAACTTTCTTTTTTGCTTGCTTGCTCTCTCTGTCTTCCTCTACCCCACCCCTGTAGCGGCGGCGCACTCTAACTCTTCACCTTGTCCTGCTCCCCATTGACCCTGTCCCCCTCCTCGCATCCAATTAGCGATTCACGATGGGAGCGTCAATTCTCTTTGTCACTCGGATCGGACGCAACGGGGAAAGACCAAGACCAGCCGCGATCACGGCACCTAGCCAGACTGGTCCAACGCCCCCTAGCCTCGTCCAGCCAGCGTACGGTACGGTCACTTGGGTGCTTGCGTGTGTGCCGTATTAGCGATATCACTTGTGGATTTGTACCCGAGCAGACTTGGGGCCCCTCCCCTCCCTTACTTGGTCTCCCTCAAGATTAGTTCTCTCTGCTAGGGGAAGGGGGGTCTCTCTGGTTTGACACACCCGCGCACTCTCACACAGGCTCTCTATCCCATCGATCAATCATTTTCTTTCTTTCTCTCTCTCCTCTTCTCTTCGCGGACCCCTCTTCCCAAGTACGAAGGCCCCCGTACCTTACCTACCAAACATTTTATTAGTACACATGTACGTTTGCACGAAGGCTCACCGCTTGCACCTGTATATCCTGCTTGTAATAGGCCCGTCTGCGTTTTCATGACACGGAAACTCACCGACGATCAGATGAGAACCACCCGTGGTTTGTCTCTCCCAGGGGGAGAGAGAAAAAAGAGGCGGGGGGGAGAGGGGGGGCACTTTTACTATTTTGCTTCTTGACTAGGAAAGCCTGTACCCGTAGCCGTCCGTACCCAGTCCCGTCAATGATGCACATTTTCTAATCGTCACCACAAAGACCCTGTCGAAGCCGGGAGGTGAGATGGCGGCTTCGGCTGCTCTATAAAAAAAGTATAAATAAAACGCCAGTCGCTCATCACCCCAGACTGACCTCCTTTTCGCCCACCCATCACGGCCTCTAAAGTTTCAAGCCTTCTTCTCCTTTTGGAAATTCAGATCAAGAGACCTCTCTCTACCTTTTCGATCCACTCATTCTCCATCTAGGTGTGCCTTTCTGCCACACCTCTGGATCTACCACCCTGACTTGCTCGACACGACGAGAGAAGCACCCTTCGACGGCTTGTCTGTTTTTTCTTGTCGAGAAAATCTAGGCAAGCTCCTCTTGACTACCAAACACTCACGTCCTGGCTGGTACGGCTTTTGTCTGTCACGGTCATCATGGTAGGCGAAGCTCCTTCCCCCCTCCTCTGGCGGCCGGCCTTGATCGCTTATACCCACCGTCATTGTTCTTTCCCTCCCCTGCTTTCGCTCCCCTCCGTCCCTGACCCCTCTATATCGCGTTTCTTTCCTCCATGACCCTTCTCAACCACCCGGTGATCTCTTTTCGAGAAGGACGGAGGGGCGGCACCCCAACATGCGGTGCTCTGATGTCACGCGAGATCTGAACTAACCGTCGTCGACCGCGCAGCTTCCCGGAGTACGCTGTGCTACCTGCGCCGCCAATGGCGAGGAGGTCTGGGTGATTCCCGGCCGTTCGTGCTCCAATTGTGGAACCGCCACCTGCTGAGCGAGCTGCGGGCCATGCAATGCGGCTCTGATTTCGTGCCTCTGGCACGTGTGACGATATGATTCGGCTCTGGGTGTGTGTGCGTGAAAGAAATAGAGAGAGAGAGCGGGGAGGAACGGAGGTCGTGATGCTCGCAAACTAACAGACTGGTACGGCGGCGGCGAGGGGAGAGAAGGGGAAAGATGGTTCGTGGCGCTCGATGAGGTGTTTTGCAAAAAGACCTTCTAGGGTTTCACGAGGAAAAAACGGTTGCATCATTGCTGATTGGATTCTTCTGTCAAAATACCCCTTCGGCGTCAAACTCGGGCATACACGGATTGGGATGGTCACGGATCCCGGCTGGGCAGGGCAGGGCATGGGACTGGTGATGCGTTTTCGGATATCGATACCAAATGGAAAGAGAGCACTTTTGTCTTCAAAACTAAGAAAAAAAGAGAGAACCGAGAGAGAGAAAAACCTCAGCCGAAAGGAGATTTGGCCTCCGTGGGATGAACGACTTCCGTCCTCCTCGCCTCCTCTCTCTCCCTATCCCGTGATCGTTGTGTGTATGCGAGTGCGTATGTGCCCGTGCGGACGAGAGACGTGGCAGAGCAACCGCTACGGTTGCTTCGCACCGCCCACACGCCCGGTCCAGCAGGGTATCCATCCCTGGGTCGCACAGCATACATACGTACCGATATCCGGAGCTAAGCGGCTCTAGGAGCTAGGAGTTTCTAGTTTTGTATCCTCATCCCAAACCGAGGATTAGGGAGGTCCTCCAGATGCGGGAGTCGGTACTGCACGTACATATATATCTCACAGAGGTCCAACATACGCTGTTCTGGCAGGATATGGTTGGTACAGTACCAAGCAGTACGGTCGAGTGGTATCACGAAACCAATATTTTTTTGCTCAGGGATCTCGGGTAGAATCTTCGCTTATCTACCAAACAGATCACCGGATTTGGCATCTGGGAGTTGGGCGAGCAAGCTGCAATTGGGTGGGCAGGTTTTAAATAGAGTACCCACCTGCTATGCACGACGAGTCAAGACGTGCATGCAAGAGGTCGTCGGCCTGTCTTATGAGGCAACCCGGCCATCCCCAGGGCAGGAGGACATCACGATCACGGGGGGGCGGGGAAGGGAGGGTCTTCTCCCCCTCTCCCCGAAGAATAGCACCGGGGCCTGGGGATAATCCAGGATTCCAGGCCCAGGTCCAGATACGTTTCTGAGGTGCAGCCGACGTGGTGTGGTAGAATGACGTGGCGTAGGGTACACGCGATAAGGGTATACCTACCTTGTGTGTAAGTGCAACCTCTCCGGCGTACCGATAAGCACAAGGAGAATATAAAGTTTGTCGGTCGTACTGCGGCATCGGAGACTTTGTGGCTGCACGGGATTATGGAAGCCGTTGTGATACCGAATACAAAATACTTGATTATTGTCTCAGTTCGTTATTCCCACAACCTACAAGCTATGTCGTCCTGCGTTTCCACTCTCGTGCTCCCCGACTACCTTTGACATCTGGCACAGCACCGTACCTGCAGGGGAGCCTCGTGTACGACGGTGAAGGGAAGGCGGCGATGATCAAAGCTCAAGCGCGTACACACTGCCTTTCTTTTTTCGTTTTTCTTCTCAAAATGTTTGGATGTAGCTTTGCGGGAGAGTGGGATGGCGAGGAAGCACTCGGGGCAAGAGCTACCAAGTCGATATTAAGTTCTTATTCTCCATTTTGGTATGTATGTAATTGTATATAACTAAGGTCTATACGGCTATGATATGGCAATCCCCAATCGAGAAGCGTTAGTTACTTATGTACGTGTAGCCTGAGCCGGCCCTCTAAAAGTTAAACTCCTAGGCTGGCCAAAACTGGCTTAGATGAGAAGCTGTCAGAATATAAGGCGACCCGCGACGCGAATTTATTGTGATAAGCCGCAGCCGAGAGCGTTAATGATCATATGTGCAACTTGAGAGCGCTTGAGATCATTCGCCCACGCTGCCGCCAGTTATAGGGAAGTGGAGATGGTCCATCTAAGATGGAAAGGAGGTGTTGCTGAATCTCGGTTCGCCAATCCAAAAATAAAAGACCGATGCGTGGGTGGGTGGTGATCCCCAGATTTCGCGAATACATCGGTAACAAGGTCAATCCGGGGTAAATTGACACCGGCCCCACTCGATGATACTTGCGTTGCATTTACACCCCACCTTCCCGATATCAACTGCCGCTGCACGTTCTGCCCTTCCCCCAGCGACGCCATGAATTGTTCTTGGGCAGCAAGTTGGGGTGGCAAGAGACCCGTACCTACCTATTGCGCGGTCCTGTGGCTCCATGAAAATTCTCGTTTCGGGATTTGGCTGGGCCATTGCTGCCAATAATGACCAGCCAGATCGAGATGGACATGCTCTGCAACGCGGCACAGGTCGCCCACTCGGAACTCCCCGCCCCCCCCTCCTCCGGCGCCCGCGACGGCATCGCTGCTTCTTCCACCCGTCGGGGGCAACGCCAGACGAAGCGTGCTCGACTGTCACCAGGCCGAGCGGGATCGATTTCAGATGCGGCTGCGAGCCCCAGCCATGTGTGCCACCTCTGCCGGAGGATCTATGAGCGTGCCGACCATCTCACGAGACACATGCGGTCGCACGAGAATGCACGCCAATATCAATGCTCAACATGTCCCAAGAGATTCAACCGAGCGTACGTTCTACCCTAAGTCGGAAACCTGCCCCTGCCCGTCTTGATGTGGCTTGATGGGCTCTCTGTGCAGTCCGTGGTAGATTCATGTGACTAAGGGAGTGTGGATGGTCTAGAGATCTTCTTAATCGTCACGAAACAACTCATGACCGCGAGGGCGACGGAAAGGAGCGGTTAGTGATCCGACGAAACGACCGCGCCGCTGAGGCTTGCGTCAACTGCTCCACCTCGAAGGCGAAGTGCGATGACCAGAAGCCCTGCAGCCGTTGCAAGAGCAAGAACTTGACCTGCCAGACCCCCGCTAGGAAGATAGCGCAGTATCGAAGGGTCGAGGACAGCGACGACCCGGGCATATCGCCGCCGGAGAACTCAACGCACATCGGCATCTCGTCCGATCATATGCGTCTCGACGCCGGCGACCTATCCTTTCACCTTGGGCAGGAGAAAGGAGCCGACGTCGCCCAGATGTTCGAATCCACCCTTGACATGGCCATTGCCAGCCACCGGCCCTCTGGTTCCGTGGATCCTTCTGGTGTGGTGGACCCGGGGCAGCATGAGTCCATGACGGACCCTTTTGGGGATGACATGATGATGTTCTTCAGCCCTGTAAACAACTTGTTCCTGGACGTGGAGTACAATGCGTGGAATCTGGATTTCAATGCTTTTCTGGTCCCCGAGCTGGAGCCGCATGAGCCCAGCCCGCAATCAACCGGCACCCTAGCTTCCAAGCCATCAACTCGAACAGCGCGGGATCTATCGAAAGGTCATGCCGCATTCAAAGAATCTCCTTGGCTTTGGGAGCCTGGGGGAGCGGATTACGTCCGTCGAGACCAGGAAGGCCTACAGATCAGCGAAGAGACCATTGGATGCCCCCCCGCCTTCGGTCGATTAAGTCAGAATGCAACCCGCCGCAGAATGAATGCAGCGACGAGGGACAGGGTGTTCGCGGTTGTGCTGGCCGGGAACAAGGATCCGATACGGACGCTGTCCTTCCCTTCCCTCGAGCTTCTGAACTACCTTATCCACGTTCATTTTTTGCACGACGACTATCACAGAGACAGTTGGATCCACTCGGCGTCATTCAATCCGGACGAGGCTCTGCCCGAGCTACTTGTGGCCGTGATAGCGCATGGCGCTTCCTTCATTTCTGTTCCCGCTATATGGCAATTCGGTCTCGCGATGCAAGAGGTGGTGCGACAGCGTGTTCAGACCCTTGTATGCCTTTCTCCCTTTTTTTTCCCTCTGTTCTTTCCAGAAAAAAAAACAGTCCGACTACCCTCATCCGGAGCCTTCAATAAGTATGTGTGCAATGTCTAAGGTCTCGCTAGGTTGAATACCGAAATTCCTACACTCGAAATCTGAGATGCCTCCGGGCCTACATGCTGAATTTGGATATGGGCATGTGGAGCGGATTTAAGAGAAAGACGGAGCTGTCAGAGAGCTTCTTGCAGCCTCTGACTACTGTAAGATCTCTATAACTTCCCAGCAACCTCTCTCGTTAACCATGTCCCGGAAGATGCTTCGTCGGGCGGGTGTATTTTCCGCACCGGCAGACTTCGCAACGCTGATACCAACCGCATCCGACCCCCCTGATGTGCTCGAAGCTAAATGGGCTAAATTCATCACAAGGGAGTCTTACAAACGGTATGTTCGGAGACGCGCGTGTCGACGTGTCTTGTATTCGCTCACTGACAGAAGAGTCAAGGATGGTGATCCATTTGTTCACCCATGATGTGCAGTCGTCTATCACTCTGCAGAAGAATCCTTTGATATCCTTCAGCGAATTCAATTTTGACCTCCCCGCAGCTAGGGATCTCTGGAAATCACCAACAGCGGAGGCATGGCGGGATAAGTATCTCTCCAAGGGGCAAGCCATGGGTGAAATGCTCGTACCGCGCGTCTCGGAGATTGGTCATCGCATAGACGCACTCGACGAAATGAATGAGCTCGTTGATGTCGATTTATGCTACGCCGTGCTTCTCCACGGATTCTGGGGCCAGATTAATGCATACCGCGACTCGGTTCGGTTCTACATCCCGGCCGAGAGCAGGACCAGCATCAGTGGACACGGCAAGCGCAACTCGACGCACCGGCTGTGGCTTGCGAGCCAGCACCAGGAATTGTACCGGGATGTAGGCGAATTCTCGACCATGATTCAATCATACCGGCTGCCCTCCCACTTCAGGGACGAGCCATCTATCAGAGGCTCTCCGTCCGTCGCCGATTCACGGGACCTTGTCCTTGTGGCCGAGCTCTTCCAGATGATTTTGCATGTCTCTCTCGATGACCTGCAGAACTTCGCGGGCAAATCAGGCGAGGAAGAGGCACGTCGTGCTACTGCCTACCTGGAAGACAGCTGGGTGACGAGCTCCGAGGCTCGTCACGCCGCGTGGCACGCGGGACAAGTTCTACACCACGCGCGGCGAATGCGTCCTGCTAGCCTTAGGAACTTCAACGCCGTGACCGTGTACCTCGCGAGCCTGACTCTCTGGGCGTACGGCATGTTGTCCTCAAACGGTGACCACGGAAGAGGCGCCGTCACTGGCGATCGCGGCCACGGTTCCAAACCCTCGCCGCGCATTCTCGTCTTGCTGGACGGGGAGGAGAATCAAGAAACCAAAGCCTATCTCCAGCTTGGCCGAGGCATTCCCGGCCTCACCGACCCCGGTGGCGCCCAAGGCGGGGTCGAGTTTCTGGCCAACCCCGGCGTCGCCCTCGTCATCGCCCAAGACCTGCTGCAGGATAACTTTCCGGTCCGAGGCGAGCCGCTCCCGCCATTGGTCGAGAGCATTGGGAAACTGCTGCGCGACCTAGGCAGCGGCCCAACCGGAACGGGCAAGCCATCGAGAGCCGCCAGCGAGAATGCCGAGTCGCTGGCGGAGACTACCCGGTTTGTTTGCTCTTAAGATCAAGTTTGCTTGCAAAAGAAGGGGTTCAAAGCGAAGAGGATATTCCCAAGGGCACCGATTGTCACGACACCCCACGCACGGGTCTGGGAACTTGGAAAATCAAGATATAACTAAGGGTACAGTATAAGGGTACAGTACTCGGTATTTACAGTAGAGAAACCTTTGGCGCGTGCCTATGCGGCACAAAAGTGTTAAAAGTGGCCGTCATGCATACCTTGATCAGTTCCTTTCGGCTCGGGCCGTCGTCCAAAATAAAACAAAATAAGGTGAGGTATCGTCTGGTGGATCGCTGGAATTTAATTATGTGGGATAGAGAGATGTACAAAGTAGTCTGACTCATTTTATACAAATTGGTTCTCTGCGCCAGAGACACGGAGTCTTCTAGTACACACCCACCCTCTGGTGGTTTGGATTGAGAGTTATCGTAACCGTGGTGCTAGGTACTTGTACAATATCCTAGACGGAACGTACATCTGAAAGACTATTTTCGGGAATCAAATTTGACACCGATACCAATCTCTGCAAGGGAAGAGGCAGCAATATATAGGTAGGACGGACTGGAGATGTTCCAAATTTGTGATCAACCGAAAAGAGAAAAAAAAAATAGGATGTCCGCTTGGGAGACAAAAGGGTTGTTACTTTAAGGCTCGGCGATCTGTGAAACGAGACACCACACCTTTCTAGAAAAGCGGCAGGGAGGAGTGATAGTACAATCTATCTACACCTCCTACAGTAGGAGACCTGGGAGAGTAGCAGAGTAGGTCGGTAATTTAACTCCGTAAACGCCGATCCGCTTTTACTGGGGAGACTCGATGATCCATCCTCCCCACCCGCCGCCACTGAGACGTCACAGCTTGGAGCTCCGTACAGCGGGGCAAATGCCGGGTGAATTGGGCCAGCCAGTGCAGACAAGACGGGACTCAATCACTAAGCAGAAAACAGAGCCTCACCTCGGACGACAAATCAAGCCTCTCTGCGCACATTTTCCTCGCATGTTTCTTCTTTCTTCACTGATTTACTCTGTATTTTCCCTCCCGTGACCGCGGATCTCAATCCTATCGCACCCGCTCTTACGCTCTTACCCTGCAGCACGGCCCCAGAACCTCAAATCAGCGGGTTACAGCCGATTCGGAGCTTATCTAATCGAACGGCCGCCAACGGCTTTCCCGCCTGAACCGGGGGCATCGAGCACCAGCTAAAGCGCAGGAGAGAGATATTTATATATATACGGTATATATATACACACGTTTCTGGTATACCGGCATCATGAATTCGGATCGTGAGGATATAGACGAGCAGATGAGGCAGCTTCTCAACTCGTCCATCGTAACAGACGACGATGACGATGTGGATCCTAGTGATGTCCTGAGAGCCATAATCGAAGAAGCCCATATGGAAGGTATGGACGACGAGGAGGAAGACGACGACGACGACGACGACGACGACGACGACGAGTACCACCCTCTCGAGGACGAGGACGAGGACGAAGACGATGAATTTCATGGTAGGGGACCGCTTCAGCCATTTTCTGCCTTGATTTGCCCCCGTAGTTCATGCTGACCTTGACCGCTGTTCTCGCACCAGACGCCGAGGACGGAGGCGATTACACAGTAGAGCTTACCCTTGGTCCATCACACGGCCATGGTCATCACGCTCGCGATGAAGACGATGACGATGAAGAGGACGACGAGGATGAGGAACAAGATGGGGAAGGTCACGAAGCTACCGCTGACGCATCTATCCATCATCACATCCTTCGGATTGTCTCAGGTAAGAACCATATATAAGACGAGGGAGAATTAACTCCCAGAGAGTGCCTACTATGAAAACTCCTTGACTAATACCCTCTTTAGCTACTCGTTCTGGTCACCCCGGCTATTTGACACAGCGTCAGATCCTCGCCCTTCTCCGTGGTCAAGATCTAAGCCGTGTCCTGTTCGATGACGACCTCGGCCCTCCCAGGCCAAGGAGGCGTCCGGATCCAAACCGGTTCCCCAAAGTCCCGAGCGAGAAAGGCCGCGAGCTTATGGAGTCCGGGCTCTTTGGTGCTCTCGACAACAGAGAGCCGCTTACCAACCGAAAGCGGCTCGCACGGAGGCTGCTGGATCGGGAGCTGGGCTTGGGTGACCACGCCGGTCGCAAGCTGAACCAAGATCTCATGGTCCAGGTATGATTTTTTTTTGTCATTCCTCCTAACCCCGTCTTCCCCCTCTCAGAGTTACACACTTTTCGGCCGAAGTCCCAGCTGCTAACTGTCCCAGCAAATGATACCCTCCACAAAGCCAGAGATGATCATCCACTACGACGAACCGGTAACGTGTGGCCAGTTCTCCGACGACGGCAACTTCTTCTACACCACAGTCAAAGACTTCCGGGTCAGGATGTACGACACGTCCAACCCGTACGACTGGCGGTGGTACAAGACGGTAGTCTACCCGTTCGGCCAGTGGACTCTGACCGACGCGCACTTGAGCCCGGACAACCGGTGGCTCGCATATTCGTCGCTCCAGAGCCACATCTGCTTCGCCCCCACGGATCCCAACGACACCGGCGACCCGTACACGCTCGACATGGCCACTGGCGGCGCCCAGGGAGGCTGGCGGTCGCGAGGCGCCTTTGGCATCTACTCGGTCCGCTTCTCCGGCGACGGCCGCACCCTGGTGTGCGGAACCGGCGCCGACTCCATCGTCGTCTACGATCTGGAGCGGCGGGAGGTGCTCTACAACGTGGTGGGCCACGACAACGACGTCAACGCCGTGTGCTTCGCCGACAAGCTCTCCCCGCACATCCTCTACAGCGGCTCGGACGACTGCACCATCAAGGTGTGGGACACGCGCAGCATGGCCGACAAGCGCGAGGCGGGCGCCTTTGTGGGCCACATCGAGGGCCTGACGTACATCGACAGCAAGGGCGACGGGCGGTACATCCTCAGCAACGCCAAGGACCAGACCATGAAGCTCTGGGACCTCCGCATGGCCATGTCGACGGACCGGTACAACGAGGTGGACGCGTCCAAGGCGACGCGGATGCGCGAGTACGACTACGACTACCGCTACGAGGACTACGACATGGACGAGTGGTTCCCCCACGAGCACGACAACTCGGTCGTCACCTTCCGTGGCCACAAGGTCCAGCGCACCCTGATCCGCTGCCACTTCTCGCCCCCCGGCAGCACCAACTCGCGCTACGTCTACTCGGGCTCCCACGACGGCTTCGTCTACGTCTGGAACCTCGACGCCACCCTCGCCGCCAAGATCGACGTCAAGGCCGTCACCAAGGGCGTGCGCAATGTCGACCGCCGCTTCCACATGCACAACCGATCGCACATGCACCACGAGTGGACCACTCTGGTGCGCGACGTGGCCTGGCACCCGAACGCGCCCATGCTCGTCGGTAAGTCTTTTTTCTCTCTTCTTCTCATGATCTCCAACCCATCTATCAACCTTTCTTCCACTCTCCTAGGCACCCGAGAGACCTGAGTGCTAATCATGAACCCTCGCAGCCTCCGCCTGGAACGGCGTCGCCATGAACGCTGGCACGGCAACGATACACGCGTTCAACGAGGTAGACTCAGACGAAGCGGAGCCCAGGATGGGCATCTCGGTCAACGACAGGCTGCAGCTAGACGCATCCATATTTGCCTGAGGATCGGGTTGAGTTGAGGGGCTGCGAGAGAGGTTAAGTACCCGTGAGCGTGAGAGAATCGATTCAATGAACTTCGGTTGGGGGAGGAGGGGGGGAGCGAGGAAAAGATGTATCTGGTTTCCTTTCCTGTCTGATTAAGGTAGGCAGTATTTTTGTACATAAGTTTCCATTTTCCCCTCCCGATGCGCGCGCCTTCCAGTATTCACACATTCATTCTCCAATGATTCTCTTTGTGTTGTCCTTCCGGGGCTATGTGGCTCAGAGAGTACGAGGGGGGGTCAGCTCAGGGTTTGTCCGCCGCACCCAGCAGCCTCCGTGACTCGCTCTCCTTTTTTTCGGTTCAGGGTTGGAACTGCACTGAGGTCAAGGAAAGTAAAAAGTCTCGTAGAAATGCGTCCGCACGCATGAAATCTGATCCATCCCGTTCAAAATAAGTCTTCCCCTTCTGCCTGGCTTCCCTTTCGATATCTCTCGCCCGCGATATCGACGACTCGTAGCCTCGCCAGGGTTCTACCGCCTCCGGTCTGTGTGTCTTGTCTCTTACGCGCCTCCGACGAGGACGTTGTTCAGGGGTATGTGAACTATCGCGAGTATCCTGGTTAGTATCGTTTGCTTTTTGGTTTGCTTTTTTGGTTTGCTACGCTCAGCGAGACCGAGGCCGCTGCTGGCTCGGACCAAAAACGAGGTCGCAGGAAGAAAAATAGCATGAGCCAAGTGAAGGGGGCCCAGGAGAGGCGTAGGTATACGTACTCAGCTTCACCAGGTAGCCGACGAAACCCATGACGAGGAAACCGACCTGCACAACCGAATCCAGTCAGCACACTGCACTCCCTACGTTATATTCATACGAACACCTCATCCGTCGCCGTTCGCCGAGACGAAAGATTCGATTCGATTCGAGCAGGACAAGGGAGCGCTCTGAGAGGTACTTACACCGACGGCCTGGGAGATCTTGAGGAACTCCTTCTTGTCGGGCTTCTGGGATCGGCGCATGAATTGGAGGCCGTCCTGGAGGAACTCCCGAGGGACGTCAAGGATCTCCTGACTGCTTAGTGTTAGCCATTACTGCTCTTTCCAGACTCTCCTCAAAACCGGGCATAGGCGCTGATGCCGGACTGCGACCTCGGGAGAGCAGTAAAGGGGGAGGAGCAGGAGAGGCCGAGGAGCTTACAGTTGGTCGGACATGTTGGGCGATGGATTGTGGGTGGAACGAGGGAAGAAGAAGACACGGATGCGGAAGAGATGAAGGTATAAGAATCGGTGAGCGAGGGCCCTGGGATAGCAATTGACCCTACGATAACTTGTCGCGTGTCAAGATTGGAATTGCGGCCGCGGATTTTCCGAGTCTAGTAGATTCCAGACCTCCTGGTTGTAGGGGCTCCGAAATCTGGCCTCAAAAAAACCAAGTGGACCGTGCACACATGGAGTGAGTTCTGTGGGAAGCTTACGGAGTAGGGGAACCAATTGAAGTGGGAAGCGCCTCGAAATTCCCCAGATACTCGGGACTAAGTATTTCCCTATCATTTCCCACAGGGTATCGCCGTGAACTTCAGATAAGCATGTACTTGGACCCTGGGATACCCTCTTTGCGCACGGCTTTTGGCCCAATCCCTCGCAGCCTCGCGTCGCGCCCGATTTGAACAGGAGAGAAGAACCTCTTGCAAGGATTCTTGGAGCTCCATTTTCCCCCGACCATCCTCAAGTTTCAAACGTTCAAAAAGCTCCTTTTCTTCCCCCCTCCTCCCCCCCAATAATCATTGTCCATTGTCTGAGGATATCGGACGATTTCTCTTTACAGCTTGAGATAACCCCCACGCCGAGTCGTTTCATTCTTTGTGACCTCTTAGGTTGACGTCCCTCGAGTTTTCATCTTGCCATCTTCGGCGACCGCGGTTCCCTCGATCCTAACCAAAGCTTCCCCCGACTCTTAGCGCAAGACCGCAAGAACCGCAAATCCCGCCGGCTCTACTAACCGCGATTTTGATTCTTTTGATACCGAGGACCGATTTATTTTCATTGGCAAGG
>FTLB01000094.1_pt2 | contig 12976 bp, 7 predicted proteins | sample 1658291 | NCBI WGS metagenome assembly FTLB01 (sample SAMEA3914812, study PRJEB12502) | metagenome | biome: forest; material: soil | place: Canada | collected 2011-07-07 | depth 0.1 m
TAGCCAGATCCCAGATCTTAACGGTCGTATCATAAGACGCCGATGCAATCCGTTGGCCATTGGGCGACCAAGTTACTGAACGGACCTGGTCTCTGTGGCCCGTCAGCGTCTTGCACTGGCCTGTAGCCAGATCCCAGATCTTAACGGTCCCCCCAACAGATGCCGAGGCAATCTGTTGACCATTAGGCGACCAGGCCACTGAACGGAACAAGGCGCTGTCGCCTGTAAGCGTTTCGCACTGGCACGTGGCCGGATGCCAGATCTTAACAGTCCTATCTTCCGATACCGATGCAATCCGTTGGCTATCGGGCGACCAGGCTACTGACCAGACCCAGCCGCTATGGCCCTTGAGCGTGATCCTGCACTGGCCCGTAGCCGGATCCCAGATCTTGACGGTGTGATCGTAAGACGCCGAGGCAATCTGTTGACCATCGGGCGACCAGGTTACTGAAATGACCAAGGCTATGTGGCCCGTAAGCGTCCTCACGCACTGACCCGTGGCCGGATCCCAGATCTTAACGGTCTTATCTTCCGATGCCGAGGCAATTCGTTGACCATCGGGTGACCAAGCCACTGACACGACCGAGTAGCTGTGGCCCGTCAGCGTATCGCACTGGCCCGTGGCCGGATCCCAGATCTTGACCGTCTCATCAGCAGACGCCGAGACGATCCGTTGGCCATCGGGCGACCAGGCTACTGACCGGACCGAGTCGGTATGGCCCTCAAAAGTCTGCAAGCAAGCATTCCAGTTCTTTTCCATAATCGGTTTAGTGATTAGCCACTCGGGCTCTTCCCATTGCCACCGTCTTCGAGTTAGACACTGCGAAGGACTAAATATCAAGGCTGAAGCATATACTTGAAGCGGATTGTTCTCGACTATTGCTTTACAGAATTGAATGAATCGGCGTGCGTCCCAAACTATGTCGGCCAGCTCACAAGTCTGATCCTATGCCCTAAAGTTAGCATATGCTTGGCCGCAAAACACTTTTATCATACCTCAAGTAAACCATCGAGTTTAGCCATCGAAAGCATCCCATTTGACATGCTTCCAAGCAGACTAAGAGCCTCGAGCCAGTAGAGATATTTCTCGCGAAAGAAATTGTCAAGCGCGCTGCCGTCCTGGAGCTCTCGTTCCATGCTCTTGCCGCTTCCGCAGTCGTGCAGGTGGTCAACCCAGTAGACGCAGGAATACCGCGCGGCAGCCAACGGGTCTGGATTCGGCGGCTCGACTTTGTCGATAGGATAGCCAGGAGCGCCGAGGTTGTAAATGTCACGTCGCAGTGTCTTTTCCATAACTGCGAGTGATCGCGAGAAGATGGAGTAATGCACATGGCCTCTCCCGGAAGGGAAGATAGAGGAAGGATGCGTGTTACTCAGTAGGAAGTCCTTTGCTGACTGATGAATCAGGTACACTATCTCCTCCTTGATTGTGAGAAATGAGCCGCATTTCCTGATAAGTATCTTGACGTCTATGTTGGGCGGCAAATCAGCAACAGTAGCAAGCTCCAGGAGGGTGAGAGGCCGGTATGCTAGCACAGCGGTCGCCAGGACCGTCTTGCAATGCTGCGGATCTCTCTTTAGCCCCTTCTCGATCTTGTTCATAATGCGACCGTAGAGCTCCGACAAGCCAGAAGGGGTGTCTCTGATAGTCTCGAGAGCATATGCTCCATCTAACGGGATGGAATTTTCATCTTCAATGTCGAGCTCCTTGAATGCGAGAGCGACCCAAAGAAAAGTATTCTGGGCACGTTGACGGACCTCGACTTCCATCTCGCTAAGAATGTCTCGAGTATATCCGTCCCTGGTCTCAAGCAGGCAAAGCTTATGTTTGATAAATGCCTGTACTGGGTACTCCAGCTTCTGGGCGTCGAGCTCCATCAAATGTCCTTTTGTACCGGGCGTCTTGAGCTCGACGGATGGGCGGCTAGAAACCAGCCACTTTACTTTTTCAGAAAGTGCGAGGGAATCGGAGATAAGCCTGATCAGGTCGGATCGACCGCGCTCGCATTCGTCGAGGGCGTCTACGACGAAATACACGGGACACAAACCGGGATCCTTGAGCATTTTCTTGAATGCATTGGAAAGAGAGATAAAGGCGGCATCGCCGTCGAAGAGGGAAGAACCTGCGTTCTCGTGCTTTGACCGTAGGTGTGAGAGGAGGTGCGGTTGCTGAACAAGAAGCAGCCACATCAAGGATCGTAGGGCTGCCGTTGCGCTGTTTAGGGTCTTGTCCGTGCCCTGGCAGAAAAAGTGCGAGACGCTGGGCACGTATGTGGCGGGCTGGCTTGAGAGGTGGCGAATAATCCCCATCAGGAGCATGGTCTTGCCCGTACCGGCGTCACCTTTTACCCACATCAATGAACTGGATGAAGTAGAGTCGATGCTGGCCCAATTCGTGAATGCGGCATACTCTTCGGTACTGAGGATCCAGCTGTACGCCCCCTCGAGCAGCTTATCCTTTTTCGACTCGATCTTCTCCATATCGTCATGCGGATCTACTAGGAATAGATCTTGCAGGCACTTTTTGTCGTGGACATCCAACTGCGTTTGCTTCTGTAGAGCGATAAACTCTTGGAGGGTCTGGTGAATGTCTCCGAGACTGGACTGCGCGTCTTCCCCCCGCCTGACGAGTTCGGCCAGGAGGGTGTTCTGCTCGAGGTTTCTGAACAAGTCAGACTCGTTACGAAGGTCATCTTCGGCGTCTTTGACAGCTTGTAGAAGACTGCCCCAGTCATCCCGCTGTACGACTCCGCGGAGAAAGACATAACCCTGGTGCCGATGGTAGGAGCAAGTGCTTTCCATCTGGTAGCGAAGGAGAGCCTTGTACAGCGCGACCACCTTCGTTTTTAGTTCTTCCAGGACTTTATAGTACTCTTCGCTTCCCTTCAAGAGATGTTCGCTCAAGGCGCAATACCATGCCATCTTCGAGGTAACATAGACAATACCATCCAGGTTCGACTTGGTCGCCTTCGCAGGATTCGAGAGAATCTGACGGTGTTAGCAGACATCCGAAGTAACGCATAGAGGGTGACTCGCTTGCAATCCGGCGCAAACACCGGCCCAGGGAAGCGCAGCAGGCGCGGCATAGGGTATGTTCTGGATGGCCGCGTCTACCATCGGCTTGACCGACAGGATGGCTCCGGCAAAGTCGCCTATGCCCTTTGTAACCTTGGACGCCTTGGCAACTTTCTCTCTCCCGTCTTCGATGAGCTTCTCCATGAGCCTTTGGCGCTTCCTTGGGTCTTTTAGATCGTCGGCCGAGACAGTAGTGTCCTCGGGGTTTGCCTGGATAGCTTTGATCACCGTTTCCAGATATAACTGGACCAGCTTTTTCGCTTCCTTGTCATTCTCGAGGCTATCATATGCTTCGTTCCAGAGACTTTGGGACGGAGACAGGTAAGGGGCGGGGGCTTTCGCCGGTGGCTCTTGCGCTCGGATTTCCACGGCAGGGTCCGAAGGCGAAGGCCTTGATGCTGTAGTTGGTTGACAAGCTCTTTCAGGCATCACGTCTACACCGGCTTGAGATGAAACATTGACGACAGCTTGACCAGGGGAGGGATGTTGCTCTGGGGTGTAGCGGGACACTTCCGTGCGGTGTACTAGTTGTTGCTTGAGGTCTGCTGGAGAGCGTGGTGATCGGACACCTTGCGATTCCGGCGTCTCGTCTTGGTTCCCCGCATCACGATTCTGGGTAGCCTCCTTCACCCACCTCTTTGGCTGCTTCCAAATGTTTCTCAAAGGCATGATCTAATTGGGTATATTCTGAGTAAGGAATATATATGAAATTGAAGTCTGTGTAGCGAGAAGATGTCCACGTTTGCCTGACTGTGGCGCAGACGGAAAATTATGCAGCTGAGGCGGCTGAACGACTGATTGCGAACAGCGCGCCGGAATGGAGCGACATCAGCCCCGAGTTGTTGGTTCCATCAACTCAAGTTGCGGGGACAAGCCAACGAAATAACTGCAGTGACAGGGATGCAAACACGTGATAAGCGAATAAAAAGCCATGTTAGTCAGCGGATGCGGCACGAAAGAGGATATGAACCGAGATGGATTGAGATAGAAACGATCAGGGTACCTTGGTTTTTTGTCAAATATATAACTTGACTGCATTTGAAGCATATCTAAGTTTAGGCTGCTGACGCGCCAGGGGAATGTACATATTCACCCCGCATCCGTTACGCCGCCTCTCAAAGGAGATATATTATAGTATAAAGACTAAAACAAGGTAATTCTCGTTATCTTATATCTTCTATGAAGAACTCCCCTTTACTCCATAGAGTGTACACTATAGAGTGTAAATACTCTACTCTTATCTAATTTTCTTCGCTTCTTTAGTGAGTTATTTATCTACCAGGCGCCCTCTATTATATACCTAGATCTCCTTCGTACCATACCTAGGTTGTCTGGTTGGCCAGACTTTGTCGTAGCGGGACGAAACCACATCAATTGCCCTAATGAACACACAATGCCTCTCTAGTCCATCTGATTTGAGGAGACCTCTCGAAGCATGCATGTCCACGAGTATCTTCTCCGCGTTGAGCAACCGGCTGTCTGTCCTAAGCTCTCATTGGATACAACCAGCTAATCAGGCCTTTCATCGGCTCTTCCTTTGACACATAATCCAGAACTTGTCCCTTGCGAAACTCGGGCGTCATGACGAGCCGCATAACTAAACCCTCCGTCCAGGAAGGAAGAACTAGATAGCGAGAGAGAATGTAGTACCAAGTATTGCGCCAGGTATGCATACGGGTCTCCAGCCCAGATTTCCAAACATCGCCTCGGAGAGAGCATTCGGGGCTCATCCGAACTTGCTGGTACTTCTCGAAAGTCTCTGTGAGGGCAACAGCGCTGGGGATCCTGTTAGGAGCTGCTTCGATGACCCCCCGAAGACGGTTGCAGAGCACCACTACGTCTTGGACACCATTGTTGAATCCGAGCCCCAGATGAGTGGTCATCTTGTGGCATGCATCACCCACGAGCACAATCCTCCCCAGGCTCCAGTGTCGTACAATTCCCTCTTCCAGGTTCGTCAGACCTGCGCCTAGCATCCGTGGCCACACATCTTTCACCTTCACAGTCCCTGTCAAGGGAAACTCCAGAAATTCCTGGGCCACAGACTCCACGTGCTTGTCGGTATAACTCGTGCGCTCCTGCGTAGGTTTCGGTAGCCTCTTGTACAAGAAGAACCACCCACGGCCCGGACTGCTAAAGTACATGACAGACTTGTCGTTGGATTGAGTGTCATACCCGAAGCCCGGTGGGGAGTGCGACGGGAATGAACCGTATAGAAGCTGGTAGGTTGCTGTATAAGGTTGCTTGGGGTCCCAGGATTGCGTGGGCTCTGTCTCGAGGGCGAGTGTGCGCATCAGCTGGCGAGTTTTGCTGTGGACGCCGTCGGCACCAATCACGATTGATCCCTCAAAAACACTGCCATCTGTACAGGTTACTGTAATCCCATCCGGCTTCATCTCTATGTCGGCTAGTTTCTTGCCCGTTAAGACTTTCTCTCTCGCAGGAAGCGGGAGACATTTGTACATAGTCTCGATTAATTCGGCACGGTGGAAGGCAACTGGTCCTGAACCGTGGCTGATGTTGGTAAGAAAGAAATCCGAACGGGAAACAGAGAACACATCAGATGGGGTACGGCTTGGCTCACTTCTCGCGTATCAGGGTATATTGAGTGCCCTCCTTGAAGGCACGTCCTTCGGTGGTAAACGACAGCTGATGATGCAGCTCGGTGCCTCGGGGTAGCAACTCCTCTAGGAGACCGAATTGATGAAGAACCTGTAAGGTATGGGGATGCACGACGATACTAGCGCCTTTGTCTTCCACGATGGACGGCCTTCGCTCCAGGACCAGGAAGTCGACGCCAGCCAGGTGAAGGGCGTGGGCCGCTGCGAGTCCCACCGGGCCTCCGCCCACAATTATTACTCTGAATGGGTTGTTTTGGTAGCTCATCGTGATTATTCCTTGAGTTCGTGTTTATTCCTTAAGTGATTGTCAAATGTAGTATCAAATTATGGCCCAAAATGTTAAGAGAAAAGATTAAACGTTCGAAGGCACAATAGCTCCTCCATAGTCGTCTGATACCCCGATCATGCTGAGGCATGCACAGGAGTTTTATATTGATGAGCCACTCAATCACCGCGAGTACCTTGTTCAGCCTTGGTGCCATCATGTTTGCTATTGGGCTAGTAACAAGTCGCCGTACGGCAAATACACTAGTGACCCGACCCTAGTGGTCCCCGGCTACCCGGGTCCGGTATAATAATAAAATGGGGCTTTCCGAAAAAAGATCCTCCGAAAGTGCCTCCGCGGCCCCAGGACCACAAGGATTATTTCTCCCCGTTCAAGTCAGAGCTACTAATTGAACCGAGGTATAATTTCCTTTCAGCTCCCGGCATTGAGGTCACTCCGACGGACTCCTTGCCGGGCGGCGCAGCTGTCATCCTTTGGGGTCCCAGGCGCGAATATATACTAGGGAGACCGACCAGATCATGCCTCCGGACCTCGCTCACTGCTTTCCGACGCCGAGTAAACGTCCACCTTCACGACAAAAATGGCATCGAATCGCGTGACAGTAGCTGTCATTGGAGCCTCGCACGCGGGCCTAGCAGTCAGCCACAAGCTCCTCCGACAGGCACCCAGGGTATCAATAACGCTGATCAACCCCTCCGACGAATATTACTTCAACATCGCCGCGCCACGGTTCCTCGTCAAGCCCGAGAGTTTACCACCGAATAAATACCTCTTAAACATCCGCGAGAGCTTTAGCGGATATCCCCGCGACTCCTTCACTTTCGTGAAGGGACTGGTCACCGACATTGACTATTTGAACAAGTCGGTACGCGTCAATACGGGCGACAATTTCTCCAAAAAGAGCCACGGGACTTCGGTCGCATTCGATTATCTAGTAATTGCTTCCGGTAGCACAACGCCAGCCACGCTCGGACAGGGCAGCTTGAAACTCCCTTTCAAGGCGACTGCCTTTGAGGATACAAGGAAAGCTATCGCGGAGGCGCAGGCGAGGCTCCAACTCGCTACGAAAATTGTCATTGGCGGTGCCGGTCCGTTGGGGATCGAACTCGCCGGAGAACTGGCCGAAGCATCGGGCTCGAAAAAGACCATCACTCTGGTCTCCAAGACCTCGCCGCTATTGGGAGACGCAACAGAGACCGTGCAGAGGACCGCCGAGTCACTCCTGCGGCGCAAGAATATCCAGATCCTGAAAAATGCCACGGTGGACCAAGCACAGCAGGATCCCGAGACCAAGAGCTGGAGGGTGACACTAAGCACGGGACAAACCATCGCAGCGGATGAGTACATCTCTACGACAGGGGTGACTCCCAACAATGAATTCATCCCAAGGAGATTCTTGAACCAGGACGGCTGGGTCAATGTGGATGAGCATTTCAGGGTCGTGGAGGACGGAACCAGCCGAAGCGACATCTACGCGGTCGGCGACATCACCTGCCATCCGTACCGGCTCCTCTCCCGAGTCCCGCTTCAGGCAGCGACCGCGGCGTCGAATATTGCGGCGAGTATTGCGAAAGACACGCGCCTCGTCGCATACTCCGCCGAAGCTCAGAAGAAGATGCTGGTCGTCCCTGTGGGACAGTCAACGGGTACGGGTCACCTGGGGGGATGGACGCTCTGGGGCTGTGTCGTGTGGTTTTTCAAGGGCAAAGACTTTTTGACTGGCGAAGCGCCGAAATTTCTGCGCGGCCAAAGGCAGTAATGAGTAATGCTAAGAAGCTACCATGTTGATAAAATAATTCTGCAGTCTGGGATGGTCTAAATATTTAGCGAGAGTTATGTGTCGTCGTTGGTATATTCTTCTCGTTCGGATTGCCTTTAGTCTGGCCATATACCGAAGGCAGGTAGGTTCCATGGGAGGGAGAAAACCCGATAGGCCAAGCTCTGTTCCATGCCTGTCTATCGTGGGAATGGAGCACGCTCTGCATGGCTTATTATTACCCTCCAGATGCGGATGCCATGGCTCCTGAGTTTTTCTGGCTATGTCAGATGAACGTCTTTGACGGTTTCTGGGCTACTCCTTGGTCCAAGCTTCTCGAAAGCAAACGTTCCGCCTATCTCGGCGCTTCTCGTGTCATCAAAAAGGCTCTAGTTACCGTTTTGGAAGCCTTGTACGACCTCCCCGATCCTGACTCTCCGAGCACCGACAACGTACTCCGGCGCCTGTACGAAGGCCATGTTAGCCAGCCGCCCTACGCTGTGGGTGGCTCACGCCAACGGCCGGCACCCGAAGACGGAGAGGAGCCTGTACCGATGGAAGAATTTTGCAGCACCGCGAGACAAACACTCATGTTCGTCACCCAAGCCGTTGGTGGTAGTCCCACCACAACTCTCGATTCGTTCCGAGTATGCACCGAACGCAACGCTCAGTTGATGAAGCTGGACGAGTGGCTATGCTATGCCGGCAAGTCCACCAACATAACCCTCGGGAAGGGCAGAGTGTTGGAACGGGCAGCCTTCCTGGCTCACCTCCTGATGGAATGCTTTGAAGAAGATTTCATCAAAATTGGCAACGTTTATCAGGACCGGCCTGAAGCTAGCATGCCCAGCGCATGTGCCCGTTTGCTTATGCACTGTCTCAGGTGCGTCTTCGCGTTGGACGACGCCGAGCAACTTTTCGTATTGTTTGCGATGCTGAGGGGGGACAAAGTCGCCCAGAGCATCCTGGGCGATACTTCAACTGCAGGTTTGGATCGCCTACTGCGAAATGAGGTCATGGTACTGTTGGTCTGATCATCTATGCGAGGACCGCGAACATATCGGAAACCGGAAGCATCCATCGTGGGATTGGCGAAGGCCCTCTTTCGTTTCTTTCGGCTTGGGGGACTTAGACCTTGTCAACACTGGGTTGCACAAAGGGCCTCCCCCGTATTTAGCTAGATTGTTGTCCCCACGCTCCCTTGTTTCATCCTGTTTCCTTTCTCTCTTGATCTGTCTTTTCTTAATTTCCTTTTGCTTTCCTTCTTAACCAGTCTCTTCCTAATTACTTTTTCCTCTTAGTGTGCCGTATGTCATTAGTTAGAGAATATCCGATCCATACATTTCCTCCTCAGAAAACCCTTCTCGGCCATCGTAAGCTTTTTCCCGGTCCTCCTGTGCTTTTGCGATATCTTGCCAGTCGTTCTGGCAGTTTGACAGTCTTGCTGCTTAGTTATAGCTCCCCAGCAGGTCCCAGCAGGTATGATGAAGCCAGATAGCTGGAGTAGATGCCAGATCTTGGCATTTTGTCGCAGCCCATCTTTTATCCATAAATTCGAGGCACTTTGTCGTCGTCTTCGGTGCCCTTAGTTGAACTGCCGCGCATGTCTTTATTGTTGTCCACGAGAAAGGGGATTGAAGAAAACCATTGGAATCCCTTTCTTGACTTTCTTCCCTTTTTTTTCTCCCCTTCTCTACCTTTTCTCCATTTTTCTTTATTATTTTTCTCAACTTCTTCTTTAGCTATTGTTCGCAAACTACATCCCTTTGTACAAAGTTAAAATACGAAATTACAGAATCCTCTGCTTTGCTAACGTTGGGGCTTTGCGTCTCGGTAGGGCATAAGAGATAAATTGGCCCTCTCTCCTTGATTCATGGCATATAGTACCATGGCACCCAGAACCCCAGGATCTACATCAGCTACTCGTGATAAACAATACCAACATGAAGTGGTTTAAGTCTACTACGCCCCCCGGTTCCTTGACCCACACCACCGGGGAAGGACACTCAAACAATACCAACATACAGTGGTTTGATTCTAGCACAACCTATTTAACCCAAACGCTCTGGGAAAGGCAGCACTATAAGGAGCCGGTGGACGTTTGCGGGGAGGTAAAACTGAATAAGGTCCCCCCAGCAGACTTGCGCTCGTTCAGCATGGAGCTCCGATTAAAGACGGTCTTTAATGATCCACCAATTCATCGACACCTGTGTAACTTGAACTGCAGAATTTGTGCACAAACACCTTTCAACGGCACACTCGGTGCTTTCATTGATTTCATGAAATCGAACGAGTGGAGTCGAAGACTGCGTGACCACGGCGGGTCGGAAGACGATTGGCGGAGGCGACACTTCGTAACTGCGTGCGAGGCCATTGTCAGGTTTGGGTTGAGAGAACGGCGATGCGGAGAATATGGAGTTGACAGCAAGACGGCGGAATCAATAAGGGAAGCGATTGAAGAGGTAGCTGTCAACACATTTGGTCCGTCAAAGATAACGGAAATATGGATCTTTGCATGGGACATTGAAGTATGGTGTAAGGAAGGGGATCCAAAGATTTGGGCAGAGCTACACGCACGTATTACCGACCTGGCAAAGCGTTGTGCACTAATAGAGTCAACCTGGCTGTAAGATTGCTCCTGGGTCGCCTGCCTCTTCTCGGAAGACATCAATCTTTTCTTTCGCAGCAGCTGGATTGTATAGTCTCTTGACTGACATGCGTTCTACAGTCTACCCTTCATTTGTCTTGGAATTATAACGAGCTCAAGTAGTAAATAGAGTTAAAGCAGTATACAACGTAGAAAAATTTAGACTAGAAAAACACCTATAGAATCCTTTTAGAGGGTGTGTGGTTGTATATTTAGACGTTGGGAATTGGCGGTTAGACGTGACTGTTGGTATCTCAGAAGCTGTGAACATGTATATATGGCAGGCGCTATCAGCTCTAAGCATTGCCAGAAGCTTGGAGTAAAAGCAAAGGAGAGCATAACTGGAGCAGGTCGATGATCTCGGATCTGCTTTTCCAAGATCTAGCTTGGGTTATTTACTAGATAAGTAATATACTTACTGTGAAAGGACATATTTTCTCAAAGTATTATATAGCCGTTGATGTCTCACTTTTAATACTCGACAAACTATCTGTAGTCCCTCTGTATCTCATAATATTTCGCTATAACTGTGGTGTTTTGTCTGCTAGGGGCTCTGGCCCTGGCCCTGGCCCTGGCCCTGGCTCGGTCTCTGATCCAGAGCGAAAGGTTGGTAGGTTGCTTACTGCCCAGGTGCCTGACAACGGCTGCCCCCTTGGATAGAGCGGTGATTCCTGCCACCAACAAGAATAGATAGCATCTCACTCTTGTCGGACAAATCAAGAATCCAATGCAGAGCGACGGGTAACCACACTTGCTTTTATTTTCTCTTAGCCTCCGCTTGTCAGGCCGTTTCCGTCAGGGAGCTAGCAGCTTCGCACGCCCTAATTTCAGTGAGAGACCTGCATCACGGCCTCGGATGGCGTCAGCGCCTTATGAGAAGCGGCCGTCGTGGTACCCGGAAAAGTCTCTTACCCGATCTCCATGCTTCTGTATTTGGCCCCTGGTCACGCTGCTGGTGATGGAGCATCCAGTTGCTATCCCGCGGAGCTCCCATAGGCTGGACATCCAACAACCATGGGGCGAGTTTCGGGCTGGGTGTCACGGCAATAGGACGCCTCTATTTTGCTTTCAACTGCGTTTCTTTGAGATGCGTCGCTTAGGAAGGCATCGTTGTATGGGAACCGTCACGAGCCCGTCGGTATATCCACAAACAAAGGGGATATATCACGAACGGCATCATGGCCAGGTTTTATGCACCCTACGCCGCTCCGGCGAAGAACGGTAGGTTTGAGTACCACTAGTATGAGTACGCGTCGACACTCCAGCCCAGGGACGCCTGAAGTGATATCACGGGCCGATAAGACTACGCGAGGGAGCGGCTGTACTTTCTTGGGGACAAGCTACTAGGGTTCTCGGGCCAGCTCCCGCAGTGACGCTCCACAGCCCATCACCGAAGGAGACGCTCCCTCCTGTCTGGTAAGGCGAGTGGCAAAGACAAAGATGAAGACTGTTACGGGCTGATTGAACCGAGACCCGAAGGAGTGTCCCGGAGCCACAAGCCACACGTACTTAGGCGGGCGGGCAGAAATCGGCAGAAGCTCATAGTCAGCCAGCACATGATCGCAATGGCTGAACTGGGATCAGAAGAAAAGCGATTTGCATAAAGGTCGCTCATTCAATACCCTAGGATGGCTATGTAGAAAGTCTGACATTCCTCATCAGCGATTAACCATGCTTTATCTTCATGGATTGCACGAACCAATCAAGTGTGACGGAGTAGACTGTGCCGTCTCCGCTCTACGCTTCACGTTATGGATCGGCTTCATGCTGGATCCCGACTAGATGGACGTGGGGAGGGGGGCTGAAGAGGAACCCCGATGCGGGACGCTTGCAGATCTTGGGTGCGTCAGCTACGCGATCTTCTGTGCATCAGCCACGCGAGCAGTGCAGAGCACGCCAGGGGTCTGTCCCGTCGGCTTATCGAATTAGCCACGCCTACGAGCCAGACACGAACGGGCGGCAGCCAAAATACCCCGAGGGTTTAACCACCTTCGCCCTCGCGGTGAGCTTTCCTCGTCACGGCCAAACATGGGCAATCAGCACTCTCCATACCCCGGGTAATGAAATATTTAGTAATCAGGGTTATTGTTCTTGCTCATGAGCCGCCTGGCATCCCGCCAGTGGAGTATGCATCAATCAAGGTGGTCGTCTTATTATAAACCGCGCGGGCCGCCCCATCTCGGCCCATCCCGCTCCAGCGAAACATCGGCGATCAGCCGCGCCGCGAGGATCATTGCCCAATTTAGTAGCAAACAGCCATGGCTACCGTCCATCTACTGCCGGGAATAAGACTGGCAGCCAAGGGCCTGCCAGAGTTCCTGCAGCCTCTGTTTTCCGGCGTGTCCAGCCTGGGATCGCTCCAGAGCTCCTCAACACCTCACCAGCGGCCGCTCGTGAATTCGCCGCCCATGGCTCGAGCATATTCGAGGCCGTCTTGTCCTCAAGGAAGATTCATACACACCTCTCTCTCTCTCTCTGTCTGTGTATGTGTGTGTGTGCTGCCGGAGGGCCGTCGCGTCTGAAGTCGGAAACACGGCGCTCGCCATCCAGGCCATCATCGCCAAACCGGCCTCCGCGTAGAAGATCCGCGT
>FTLB01002728.1_pt1 | contig 12967 bp, 13 predicted proteins | sample 1658291 | NCBI WGS metagenome assembly FTLB01 (sample SAMEA3914812, study PRJEB12502) | metagenome | biome: forest; material: soil | place: Canada | collected 2011-07-07 | depth 0.1 m
TTACTTCTTTCTATCTTCTTCTTTTAATATCAATACTTCTCAAATAGTAACCTTATTAGATTCAGTATATCAATTATACAACGATATTTAATGTTTTAAGGTTATGATTTATGTAACTTTTAAACCAAAAAATGAGAAAATAATTGTTTCGCCTAGAGTAAAAATAAGAAAAACTTTCTAATATCTATCTGTTAGTCGCTGTTTTTTAAGTAATTGTTAATGTTTTTTGATGTAAGAGCAAAATTAACTGGCAAAACGGGCAAAAAAATCGTACAATTTAAAGGTTATAAAAAACGTTATAAACTACTTTTTTTAAAAGCGCTTTATTTATTATAATCTATCTTTTTTTAGTCCTATTTTGCTGCCATTCCTTTATTTATCGGTACTTAGGTGTATGCTTGTCAAGGAAATTTTGAGCAGATTTATTCCAATTTTCAACCAATGTATTCCTGGTCTGATTTAATTCATTGTTTACAGTATTAAACTCATTGCTTGCCTTATTTAAGTCATTCACTGCTGCGTTATATTGCTCTATGTCTTCTTTAGTTCTGTCGGATTGCTTTTTTGCCTCAAATGCTTTCTTCGTTTTTTCAAAATTTTCCGCTTTTAAAAAGTAAGCGATAAAGGTAGGAACCTTGTTTGTACACTCTTTTTTGTAAAAGTCCAGCATTTGCCCGCAGGCTGTTATCAGAGATTTATCGCCATTGTAGGCTTTCATGGTATCCAGCTTTGCAGCGCCCTCTGTAGAGTATTTATACAGGCTGTTTTTATTTTGCTCTATAGCGTTAACATTTTTATTGTTTAAGGCATCCAGCATATAAGCTTCCTGTTTAAAGCTTTTAAAAAATATAAGGTATACCATCCTATGGTATTTATTTACCTTGTCAGATATTTTCACTTTTGCAGAAAGCTCGTCATCCCCCTTGTCAATAAGGTTTACTTTATGGTTTATGGCAAATTCCTTTTGTGTGGCATTAAGGCTGGCAAGTGCTTTGTCTAGTTTAGCATTGGCTAGGTCTTGCGCCAGTAGGTAGGCTTCCATAGCGTCGTACGACTGCTCGGCTACTTCTTCCAGATTTATAATTTTCCCATAATCGTCGTTAAGCACATGGTAAGAACTTTGAAGAAAAGTTTTAGCGGAATCTCGAAACCCTTTATCATTCTCCCAGGCGGGCATAGCGGCTATTTTTTTCTGAGCTTCCTGTACAGTTTTTATTAGCGCGTGGCGCCTGTTTTCTATCTTTCTGGCGCTTTTTCCATGCGCTACGGCGCTGGCATAACTCCAGTAGTCTTTGGTAACCTCTCTGTACTGAGTAGTAATATAGTTCATGTATTCTCCTGCATTGGAATAGTTTTGCCCTATGGCAGGTATACAGTTAATGAACAATAGTGCAAAAGTTATTAAGCAAAAGTACTTCATGTTAAGTATGGTTTAAAAATTCGGTTTATTTCTTAGTTGCTTCAATAAGGTCATTCATAATAAGAAAAGTTTCCTCCAGGTAAATATCTTCCTGCAGATTTTTTTTAGCAATATCATTAGTTTCCCTTCTATAGGTATCCATAGCTAATACTTCTCTTTCGGAAGAAGTATTGTCAATAGTAAAAAGCTCCGATTTTTCTTCTTCGGCCTTACTTAGCGCTTCCCACCACAGGTCAATATCTTCTTTTCTTTTCTTGAAATTTTCTGGCGTTAAAGGAATATTTTTCATCAGCTTTATTATTGCGGGGTATTGTGCTATCTGTTTTCTTATTAGTGTAAATCCTTCTGCCTTTGCTGTGCGGCTTTCGCTTTTTTGAGCCAGGCTTTGTATAGGCAGTATGGGAAAAGGGGTATAATTTACTTTTTTGTCTAACGAGTCGCTAGGTAAAACAAAAGGGTAAGAGCTTTCGCCATAGGAGACGGCTTCATAAATATCGGGCAAGCTGATATCTGGTTTTATTCCTTTTAGCTGGCAGCTTTTGCCGGTAACGCGATACAGTTTGCCTATGGTAATGTTTGCAAAGCCGTAGGGAGAATTTAGCGCAGTGGCATTGTTAAAATTAGCTGCAATGGAAGTATCTAAGCAAAGCCCGGCCTGTGCAGTGGCTTTCCCAAATGTAACGCTGCCTACTATAAGCGCCCGATGGTAGTCTTGTAAGGTAGAAGCTACAATTTCTGAAGCAGAGGCGCTTTGCCGGTTTACCATTACTACCAATGGGCCGTCGTATACTGTTCCCCTGTTAATGTCTTTCATTACTATTGGTTTGGCCTCCCTGGTTTTTATCATAAACAGCGGCCCTTCGTCAATAAATATTCCGGCCAACGCAACGCCTTCCACTACCGCGCCGCCGCCGTTGGAGCGAATGTCCAGGATAAGGCCTTCTATATTTTCATTTTTAAGCTTTATTATTTCTTTAGCCACATCGTTGGCGCAGCCATTGCCAGCATTGTCCCATTCGCTGTAAAAGCCGGGAAGAGAAATATAACCGATCTTTTTTTCTCCTTTCAGAATATAGCTCTTCACAAGATTATCTTCTTCTCTCAATTTTTCTTTTACCAGTAGCACGGTAATAGTTTGCCCATTGGGTTTTCTGGCGGTAATTTCCAGCTTTATCCTGTTAGAGGCATTCATCATAGCGTTTACCTCATCGGCCTCAGCCCCGGCAAGGTCTGTTGCTTCCTTACCTTCCCATTTAATATGTGTGATAATATCGCCTTTGTGAAGCTCGTTAGATTTCCATGCTGGGCCTCCGGGTACAAGCCTTGCAATAACAATTTCTCCATTCTCATTATCGCCCAGGTCAAGGCCAAAAGAATAGCCTTCTTTGGAAAGATCAGCTTGCATGTTCTGCCATTCGGTTTGCGACAGGTACATGGTGTGGGCGTCAAAACATTTGCCAAAACACCGTAGGTAAATGGTAGCAACGTGTTTTTCGAACCCTAGCGGATGCTCTAGTATGCGGTTTATGGTGCGCAGTTGTACGACTTTAACCTGTTCGCGCATTTCGGGTTCTTTTTTGTGAATACTGTCGGTAGAGTTGTTAAGTGCTGATAGTATCTTATATTTAAGGAGCTTGTTCCATCGTTTTACAAGGGCTATGTCGTCTGCGGCATAGTTAACGCTGTCTTTGTCTGCGTCAGTAGAAAAGGAAATAGTTTCTGTGTTGGTATAGCTAAGAGGCTTAGCAAGTACATCTGCAATAGTTTTTTGAGCAAATAACAGCCTTTCTTTGTACAACTCAGTAATTGTTGGAAGTACTTTCCAGGAAGAACCTAAATAGTCCTCGTCGATACCATGTTTGCAGTTAGCTAAGTTTTTTACATCTGTTGCGGTAAAGTATAGGCCATGATCGTCCAGTTCTTTCATAAAACTATTAAATACATCGGCTGAAAGCTGGTCGTTAATGGCGCGGGGGCTGTAGTGTTTAGCCCATAACAGCTTCATATACATACGCGCCTCTTTAGGAATATCTTGCTGGCAATAACAAACGGAATAAAAAAGAAAGAGGATAAAAAAGAGTAATTTTCTTAATGAGCCTGCAGGGGATAGAAGCATTAGAAAAGCAATTAGATTAAGCTAATACAAATATGTATAAATCAATCCTACTTTCCATTGCCAATAGTATAAATTTTACTTTAACCTTGTGTGTTTCTGTGTTATGTCATTCATAATCATTGTAGCATGTACGCGAGAGTTTTCTATGAACCATCTGTGTGTTTCCAGGCCTCCGCATATTACGCCCGCCAGGTAAATATTTTTGCGATTAGTTTCCATAGTATCGGGGTTGTATACTGGGCGTTTAAATTCATCATCTGTTAGTTCAATGCCTGCCTTTATCAGCAATGAAAAATCGGGGGTGTAGCCTGTCATAGCCAATACAAATTCGTTAGCGATAGTAATTTCCCCGGCAGGAGTTATAACGTCTACTTCATAGGGCTTTATTCTTAATACTCTTGAATTAAAATAAGCCTTTATAGATTCTTCTTTTATTCGATTCTCTATATCAGGTTTTACCCAGTACTTCACCCTGTCGCTAATGCTGTCCTCGCGAACTATCATGGTTACTTCAGCGCCCTTGCGGTAAGTTTCCAATGCAACGTCTACGGCAGAGTTTGCAGCTCCTATTACTACTATTTTCTGTCCGTAGTAGGGGTAAGGTTCTTTGTAGTAGTGGTGCACTTTAGGCAGGTCTTCGCCTTCCACATTCATTTTATTGGCAATATCAAAAAAACCAGTAGCTATTATTACAGCTTTGCTATAGTAAATGCCCACGTTGGTAGTAATCTTATACTTTCCGTTTTCTTCAGTAATATCCTGTGCTTCGCAATACAGTTTTACGTTTAGCTTCCAATGCATAGCCACTCTGCGGTAATATTCCAAAGCCTCTGTTCTGTTAGGTTTATACAGGTGAGATACAAAAGGAACGTTCCCTATTTCCAGTCGTTCAGAAGTAGAGAAGAAAGACATGTTAAGCGGGTAGTTGTAGATGGAATTGCTAAGGCAGCCCTTATCTGCAATTAAATAGTTGAGCTTGGCTTTGGCGGCCTCTATGCCACAGGCCAGCCCTATTGGGCCTGCGCCTATAATAAACACATCAAGTACTGCCAGCTCATTCATAAGGTATTAATACATCGTTAAAGGTATTAATTTATTTTACTTTGTTAATAGGTACTTTATGCTAATTATTTAGCCCAATTCTCCCTGCCAGGTTCTGTATTGCTTAGGGAATTTTAACTCTGTTGGTTCTGCAAAAATACCGTACATGCAAGAGCCGCTGCCGCTCATGCTGGCGTATATAGCCCCGGCATTATAAAGTTGTTGTTTAATAGCGGAAAGATCCGAATGGTTTTTAAAGACGGTCTTTTCAAAATCATTTATTAATAAATCTTTCCATTTACTCATATCCTGTTGCAATACTAGTTTTAATGGTACAGCAGGCTTTTGTGGAACTACTCCGCTGTATGCTTCTTTGGTAGCTATAAGTATGGCGGGGTACACAAGCGCTATATAATATCCTTTCAGGCTTAAATCAATAGATTCAAACTCATCGCCTTTGCCATAGGCGAATACGGGTTTGTTTTTTATAAAGAAAGCGCAGTCGCTGCCTAATGGTTTTACCAAGTCTTCCATTTCATCGTCCGACAACTCCAGCCCAAACTTTCTATTAAGGGCTTTAAGGGTAAAAGCGGCATCGGCAGAACCTCCCCCCAAACCCGCTCCAATGGGGATATTTTTATGCAGGTGCATATGTACTGGTGGGATATTGTAGCGTTCTTTTACTGCATAATATACCTTTGCACAAAGATTATCCTCCATAGCCCCGGGTATTTCTATTCCAGAAGATGTAAACTGCAAGGCAGCAACTTCTATCAGTTCCAATGCATCTAGCCAGTTAACGGGGTAAAAGCAGGTTTGCAGGTTATGAAATCCGTCTGTCCGTTTTTCGGTAATGTGTAAACCTAAATTTATTTTTGCATTTGGGAATAAAAGCATTGCATCACTATAGTTATTTGTAGGCGCAATTTACTTTAATTTATAAATTAGTATAAATAGAGGAAATGTATCAATTACTGATAAAACCCTTTCTGGACAAATTATTTGCCCTGCTGCTGCTTTTGGCTTTGGCGCCTTTGCTGGCAGCAATTGCTTTGTTTTTGCTGTTTTATATCAAAAGAAAGGTGTTTTTTACCCAACAACGGCCCGGATTAAACGGAGAGCCATTCTTACTCCTGAAATTCAGGACAATGACGGATGGGTTTAATGAAAATGGGGAGTTATTGCCAGACAATCAGAGGCTTTATGGCTTTGGGAGGTTTTTGCGTAAAACATCGCTGGACGAATTGCCCCAGCTTATTAATATACTAAAGGGCGATATGAGTTTTGTTGGCCCTCGCCCTTTGTTGATGGAATACTTACCTTTATATTCTGATGCACAGGCCAGAAGACATAAAGTAAGGCCGGGAATTACAGGGTTGGCGCAGGTAAAAGGAAGAAATTTGCTGAGTTGGAACGAAAAGTTTGCTTACGACAAGCAGTACGTAGAGAATCTTTCCCTTATTCTTGATCTTAAAATAATTTTACTAACTTTTGTAAAGATTATAGGGGGCAAGGGAGTGAATCAGTCAGATGGGGTTACCATGGAAAAATTTAAGCTATAAGTTATGCTAATATACGGAGCGGGCGGACACGCCAAAGTAGTGCTGGATTGCATAAGAGGCATGGGTAAAGACGTATCGGTGTTTTTTGACGACAGTAACGAACTTACCGAACTAAAGGGTATTCCTGTAGTAAGTCCATACAGCCCTGATGTAAAATACAGGGAGGAATTGGTTATTGCTGTAGGCGATAACCTGCTACGCAAACAAATAGCTGAAAAGGTAAAACACCGTTTTGGCGAAGCCATTCATAGCTCTGCAAGGCTTTCTCATTATTCATTTCTGGATGAGGGAACGGTAGTAATGCCTAACGTAATAGTAAATGCCGACGCTGTAGTGGGGAAACATTGCATACTTAATTCCGCGTCGGTAGTAGAGCACGATTGCATAGTAGAAGACTTTGTACATATAGCCCCTACTGCGGTCTTAGGCGGAGGGGTAAAGGTAGGGGAGGGAACATTGATAGGTATAGGAGCCATGCTATTGCCTTTTGTTACTGTGGGCAAGTGGTGCATAGTAGGGGCAGGAGCGGTAGTAACTGCCGATGTGCCCGATTTTTCGGTAGTAGCAGGCGTACCGGCATACCCCATTAACAGAACAGGCGCCCAGGTATGAAGCCAAGGATATGGTTGTCCCCTCCACATCTTGGCAGTAAAGAATTAAGTTATATACAAGACGCTTTTTCCAGCAACTACATATCTACTGTTGGCGCAAACATAGATCGCTTTGAAAAGTCTATTTGCGATTATACCGGAGCTTCTTACGCCGTAGCCCTTAGTTCTGGCACCGCCGCCATACACTTGGGGTTAATTGCAGCGGGAGTGCAGCAGAGCGATGAAGTCCTATGTTCCACATTTACTTTTGTAGCTACTGCCAACCCCATTTTGTACCTGAAAGCCATTCCGGTTTTTGTGGAAAGTGAAGCCCAAAGCTGGAATATGTCGCCCACATTTTTGGAAGAGGCCATTAAAGAACGTATTAAAAAAGGAAAAAAGCCCAAGGCGATAGTTGTAGTACATTTATTTGGGCAGGCCGCTAAGCTAGAAGAACTTTGCGCCATTGCAGAGAAGTATTCCATTGCGTTGATTGAAGACGCTGCGGAGTCTTTAGGTAGTTGGTATAAGAACAAACACACCGGCACGTTTGGCAAAGTGGGAATATTTTCTTTTAATGGTAATAAAATAATTACTACTTCCGGCGGCGGGGCTTTAGTAACAAATGATAAAACACTGGCAGAGCAGGTAAGGTTTCTTTCGGCGCAAGCCAGAGATACGGCCCCTTACTATTGGCATTCGCAGTTGGGTTACAATTACCGTATGAGCAATATACTCGCGGGCGTAGGCATAGGACAAATGGAGGTATTGGAAGAACGAATAAGCAAGCGTAGAAGTAATTCCGACTATTACCGGAACAACTTAAAAGATATAAAAGCGATATCTTTCTCTCCGCAATTACCGGGCACTAGTTCTAACCTCTGGTTGAACTGCATAGTTATCGACAAGAATATTTGTGCAGTTAAGCCCGAAGCCATTATTGAAGCTTTGGAAAAAGAAAATATAGAAGCAAGGCATTTGTGGAAACCTATGCACACACAACCTCTTTTTAAAGAATATCCCTACTATGGCGACGGACTTTCCGAACGACTTTTCGAATCTGGCGTATGCCTGCCGTCCGGCTCGCAATTAACGGAGCAGGATCTGCAGCGCATTACAGGAATAATCTCCCGCGTAATTAACTAGCTTTTTGTGCAGGGTGGGCGTTTTTTAACGTGTGTGCCATGTACGCCGTGTTTTCTGGGACTGTTGCAGTTGAATACAAAAGCAGCAAGTAGTGCTAGTAGAAAAATCTTTCTCATGTTCGTTCTTTTTTACCTCTTACGCTATTGATTAACAATTTGTTTCGGCCATTTTTCAACATTTTGTGTACATGCCGTGTTAATATAAGTATTAGTAAAATATAAATAGAAAACACTATGGCTAATTACGATAAGAAATCGCAAAGCAAAGTTGGAAAAGTAATGGATGAGTTTAAATCAGGCGAACTTAAATCTGGTAACTCTGACAAAACAGTAAAAAACAGAAAACAGGCTATTGCTATTGGCTTGTCCGAAGCCAGAAAAGAAGGCGACAAGGTGCCTGCTGCAACTAAGACTACTACTAAAGCAAAGTCGCAAAGAAGCGCAACAAAGAAGAGCGCTACTACAGCAAAAAAGAAAACTGCTAAGAAATAAGAAAAGGCTCGAAAGAGCCTTTTCTTTACTTTTGTACTATGATTTAAGTTCTATTTTAGTTCCAAGGTGCCAAATACACTGGCGTCAATCCAACCGCGGTTTTTATCGCCGTCTACTTCCATTATTTCTACAGAGCCTACAAAATTTTCTCTAACTCCAGTGCTGTCATTGTCGTTGTAAGAAACAGCAAAACCAAGCTTTTCTCCAGCATTTAGTTTTACCGGTTTGTTTTGCGGGGAGTCGTCCTTATAGGTCTTGTCAAATATCTTCATACCTACTTCCCAGGTATATACATTGCCGCTCTTAGTACGTTTAACCTCCAGGTCTTTATTATACAGGTGGGGCTTCATGTCTGTACCCATATCTACTACATCATAGTCTAATGTGATATGGTAGGCAAAAGCATTATGGTTGTACTGATGTTCCCCGCCAGAGTGATCCTGATCTATAAATAGCTCCAGGCAGTCGTCTTCCCACCAGTTATCAAAAGGGCTTTTGTGTTGGTCTGATAGTATATTGTCTGTAATCTCTACCAGGTAGTAAAGTTTATCAGTCGTCCATACTATTTTGTATCTTCCTTTAAAATCAGCAGGGGAGGGTTCATCGCCCAGCCATACGTGTGTTATTGGCTGCCATTGAGCAGCTACCCAGCTTTTCTCTTTGCCATGGCCGTCCACTACTATTGGGTCTATTGCTTTGGGCGCGTCGTAGTCGCCTGCTTTAAGTGTATAAATAGTAAAGGCTGTAACTGATATTACTAACAGGACAAGTGCAGTTAGCTTTATTTTGCTTCCCATTTTTCTATTAGTTTTTCTGTAATGCCAGATGCCGAAAAACCACCGTCGTGAAACAGGTTCTGCATAGTAACTTTTTTAGTAAGGTCAGAGAATAGCGATATTACATAGTCTGCACATTCTTCTGCCGAAGCATTACCCAGTGGCGACATGCGTTCAGCAAAATCCATAAATGCATCAAAGCCGCTTATGCCTTTACCAGCCGTTGTAGCAGTAGGAGATTGAGAAACAGTGTTTACTCTTACTTTCTTCAGTAAGCCAAAACGTGCGCCGTAGCTTCTGGCTATAGATTCCAGCACTGCTTTTGCCTGTGCCATATCAGAGTAATCAGGGAAGGTTCTTTGCGCTGCAATGTAGGTAAGGGCTACTATAGAACCATATTCGTTCATCGCGTCTTTCTTTTCCGCAGTTTGCATTACTTTATGGAAAGAGATGCCAGAAATATCAAGTGTTTTAAGAAACCACTCGTAGTTAAGGTCGCCGTAGCTTTTATCTTTTCTTACGTTAGGGCTCATGCCTATGGAGTGAAGGATAAAATCTACCTTGCCGCCTAAAGCTTCCATAGATTTGTCAAAAAGGTTTTCAAGATCTTCTATGGAAGTAGCGTCCGCCGGGATAATAATAGACCCGCACTGTTCGGCAAGTTTGTTAATTGCTCCCATACGCATAGCAATAGGGGCATTGGTAAGCGTAAAGCTTGCGCCTTCTTCTTTAGCCCTTAATGCAATTTTCCATGCGATAGAGTTCTCGTCTAGCGCTCCAAAGATGATTCCTTTTTTTCCTTTTAATAAATTGTAAGACATAAAATCAGTTTTAATAAATTATATAAATCAGTTTAAGGTTAATAGTTCTTTAGCATTCTTTACGGCAGACTCTGAAGGGTTCTTGCCGCCGATCATTTGCGCAATTTCATCTATTCTTTCTTCATTTGAAAGTTTTTTCATACGGCTAACCGCTCTGCTTTCGCTCGTATCTTTGTAAACATAGTAATGAGCATTGCCGCTTGCCGCTATTTGCGGAAGGTGAGAAATAGAGATAATTTGATGATTATTTGACATTTGCTTCATCATACGGCCTACCTGTATAGCAATTTCACCAGAAATACCGGTATCAATCTCATCGAATATGATAGTAGGCAAAGCCGTTTTGCCCGCCAGAATGTATTTTATGCAAAGCATAAGCCGCGATAATTCACCACCGGAAGCTACGTTTTTAAGCTCCTGGGGGGCTATGCCTTTGTTGGCGCTAAATAGTAGCGTTACCTTGTCTGTGCCGTAGGCGTTAGGTTCTGTTTTGTCTACCTGAATTTTTACCGTAGCGTCTGGCATTCCTACCTCTTTCAGTAAGCTTTCCAGTTCTTTTTTTATTTGCGGGGCTGTTTTAGTTCGCTCTTTGCTTATGGCGTCTGCCTCTTTTATTAGTTCGCTATGTATCCGCTTTAGACTGCTTTCTGCACCGGCTATTTCTTCTTCCAGACTGGTTATTTTGTTCACTTTTTGCTGTAATTCTTCCTGTACCAGTAGTAGTTCTTCTTCTGTTTTTGCCTGGTGTTTTTTTTGCAAAAAGTATATTTTACTTAGCCGTTCCTGTATTTTTTCCAAAGCTTCCGGGGAGAAGTCTATCTTGCCTTCCTCATACTCAGCTTCGGCGGCAACATCCTTCAGTTCTATGGCGCAGCTTTTAAGCCGTTCGTACAACTGCCCAAACGTGTCTGAAAGTGGACTTATCTGTTCAAAGGCTTTTTCTATTATTTTTAAATGAGAAGTAACGGCATTGTCCGAATCTGATAGTAACGTAAGGGCAAGGTTTAACTTGGATTTCAGTTCTTCAGAATTTTCCAGCAGTTTCAATTCGTCTTCCAGCTTTTGCTGCTCGCCAGCCTGTATCTGCGCTTCGCTAAGCTCGTTCAACTGAAATGCGTTAAACTCCATTTGCCTGCTGGCTTCAGCTGCTTGTTCTTTCAGTTCTTTTAGTACAGCGTTCAGTTTTTTGTGCTCGTCAAAAAGTGTTTTGTAATGCTTCACAGGGCCATCGGTTCCTGCAAAGGTATCTACTACTGAAATCTGGAAATCGGCATTGCCCAGGTACAGCGTTTCATGCTGCGAATGGATGTCCATTAGCTTAAGACTTAATGTTTTAAGCACATCCAAAGTAACCGGGGTATCGTTTATAAAAGCGCGAGATTTATTTTGAGGGCTTATTTCTCTGCGAATGAGGCAGGTAGCATCGTAATCCAGTTCTTCTTCTTTAAAAAAAGTTTCAAGTTTATAGGAAGATATATCAAAAGCGCCTTCAATTACGCATTTCTCTTTCTCATCAAACAGTACTTTAGTATCTGCCCGGTTACCTAGCAGCAGTCCCAACGCTCCTAACATGATGGATTTACCGGCTCCGGTTTCGCCTGTTATAATATTAAGGCGGCTGGAAGGGGAAATTTCCAGTTCTTTTATAAGCGCGTAGTTCTTTATAACCAGGTTTTTAAGCATTTCAGTAGGCAGCCTCCCTGTCAAAAATTAATTCTTCTATATCTGCAATGCTCAGCTTATGCTTCCTTAGCTTCATATCTCTTAGAATAAGGCAATTGCTCTCCACCCCTATAATTACGCCGTGAAGAGTAGATTTATTTTTCAAAATAACGTTCAGCTCTGTAGAAATAAGTTCTTTTGCCTTTACAGGAATGTCAATACCAAAAATACGAGTGAGCCTTTTTCCCATAATTCCCTGCTAATTTAGCAAAGAATTCTATAGATAAGAAAGAAGCTAGCTTTTGATGATGTCGGTAGATTCACCAGCTAATTTTCAACTTATGAAAATTATATTATTATACTTTACTCCACTTTTGGGTATTCCTTAAGTTGAAAAGCATATTATATACTCTTTCAAGGCCATAAGTCCCAATCAAACCATAGTCTTTTATAATTTTTGTTCCCCCATTACTATAGATTATTTTTAAAGTGCAGCTTTGATCATCTGTCCAATTTACTCTATAACTATTACATAAATTGGGGAAATTAATATAATTAAGAAGGGCTATAAGTTCTGAATAGCTTTTTCTATCTACTTTGCTTGTAAATTTACCATCTAGCACATTATATTTAATTGCTTCATACGTAGTACTTCTATCCGAATTTATTATTAAACTGAAAATAGGACAAGTTCCAAAGCACTCTGTGGTTTCAAATTTAATCTCTTGTATATTATAATCATTCACTACTGAATCATTGTATTCAACAAAATCCCCAAACTTATATATCAACTTTTTAGATTCAATAGTTTGCACAGTATCATTAATTGGCCAATTATGTTCTTTGAAACCGAAATAATTTATGAGCGCTTTATTGTCTTTAGTTAAAACAACTGGAAAGGTACAATCCTGAAAACTTCTTCTTGTAAGGCTTTTGACAAAGAAGTTATTTTCTCCTGAATCTAAAATACAAAGAATAGAGTGATTATAACCCTCCCATTCTCCAATAACTAGTAGATCAGTGTAATTATTATTATCAAAATCTACTTTTGTGTAAAATTTGACCTTTAATGAATCACTAAGTTTTTGACAAGCATTATCAGCAAACTTTAAAGAGTCATTAGTTTTAAAATAACCATATTCTTTATTTAAAGACTTTAATAAATTCTCTATTTCAAAGGAAGTAGTTATACCATCAATTTTATTATGGTGTTTCTCTGTATTGGAAGATTGTCCAAAACATCTAAAAAAGGTTAGAAATAATAATACGGGTAAGAAAATCCATTTTATTAACATAGCTATATTATATAGAAGCTACACTAGCTTTTGATAATGTTGTTATA
>FTLB01807686.1_pt1 | contig 12965 bp, 12 predicted proteins | sample 1658291 | NCBI WGS metagenome assembly FTLB01 (sample SAMEA3914812, study PRJEB12502) | metagenome | biome: forest; material: soil | place: Canada | collected 2011-07-07 | depth 0.1 m
ACTCACATCTGCCCTCGCCGAGCTCGGATACTGTCTCCTCTATCGGCCTCCTTCTATTCTTACGCAGCTGCTCCTTCCTCTCAAACTCGTCAATCTCAGGATTTGGGCGGAAGCCACTAAGCCTGCCACCTGTATACTCAAATAGGGCCAGAGTCACGGCCATGACAATACCAGTGCCAACAACCCTCGGCATTCGGCCGCCTGGATAAATCGATCAGCTCGAAGCTCTCGTCGGAGCATTGCCAGCAAGGGAGTATGAATTTGAGAGACGTACTTGGTAGACCTGCTACTGATCCAGCCAGAAGCCCGCCAATCGCTACGTTATAGTGATCGTCCTTCTCACGGAGGTTCGCGGCAGCAAGGGACGAGAATTGGTAAACACCGCCAACGGCAGCTGCGGCGTGCGAAGGTGGTCAGCATCCATTAATTGAAGTTGCAAAAAATCGTGGAGTACGGCAGGGATAGCATACCAAACAAGCCAGTCGTTCCTCCAACTTGCTTGAAGACGCCGGAGGCACCGAGGCCACGCGATTGCAAAGCTACTTTCAAGGCCGACACCAGAACACCCGCGGAGCCGATGACGACGGCGCCAGTAAGACCACCCCCTATGGCATCCTTAGGGTGGTAAGAGCCGTCATGGTCATGCGAAGCCATCTTGCAGGCCGGCTTGGGGAATTGGTGTGACGAGAAGCACTGTTCAATGTGATCGGAGCTGGGTGAGTTGACCTCAGCAAGACGACTGGTGAGAGATTTCAATTGACTGGGGAAGCTTTTCACTCAACTGAGGTCCACTAGCTGTTGTTTCCACAAAAGCTCATCACCTGACCTAGCACGTGCGCCACGTTCCACGGTCAACTCTCTTTTGGGCAAAGATGTGGTTTACCCACCCTGAGAGACTAAGTGATTCATTAACTAAGATTTCTCTGCTAGTGCACTAATTTACTGCGTCTAGCGGTTGATGGTGCTACGTAATTACCATACGTCTCGCCTTGCCTTGCTGCGCGCGCATACTACGTATGGCAGCTCCTTCCACAGCTTAGTTTCTTTGTACTTCATGCCTCTCACGCTTTGAAAGAGCCCATCCGCCTGCGACACTCAGCCGCGTAAAGGCATCAATCAGCAAGCAACTTACCTCAACTACCACCCACTTTAGTCTCCCAACAAACAGTATTGGTCTTCTTCGCTCAGTTAATCCGGCCGGATACATTTATCAGATTACTCTCGCGTGTGGTCCCCAGGGCCTCTAGCGCGTTCTCGGCGGTTCGCAGAAGTGCTGTCACGAGGCTGCCACCTAAGCCTTGTCGCCACTGCATTTGCACCAGGGCATTTCAAACAGTTCCCATCAGAGTTTCGACCGCATCATATTTTGTTCTTGTCCCTCTTCTCTCAGTTCTCGCCACTCAGCCATACTCTCAACATCTCCTGATACTGAACCAACAAACCGAGTAGACCGCCACAATGCAGGACGGCTACGCGGTGTATAATCGACCAGGTTAGTACAAAGTAGACCATTTGTTTGCTCCTGCTGACTCGGTCGGGAAGGTCGTCTCGCTCCTCGCTTAATCCAGGACATTCTCGAAGGCTCATTAAGCGATAGGCGTGCTGAGGATGCCGGGGACGAGAATGGCAGCCCTCTTTTCATGCGCTGCCAGGAATTACGGCAATCTCTCGCTCATCTCACATCTTCCAGCGTTGGAGAGGCTCACCCTAACCATGACCTTTTGGTCATACCCTCTCAAACCGAGGAGAATGATTCCACCGGCACTTCCTTGATATCTTGCATATGCAGCTACTGTCGATACCATTTTGTTTTTCACGTCAGTCCCGGCCACCAGCTCCTAGGTCGAAGCTCGCAAGGTACTCATCTGCAGCACCATTATGTCCGGACCAAAGCAGAACGGTTCGAGGATCTTGGGGTTGAAGAGTCATCGACATTCAAGCGATATTCTCTTGTTGGCAGGGCAAGCTACGAGTGCTCCATCTGCAAACACGGGGTCGTCATTGAGGCCACAACACCCCGTCTGCCTACTAAATGGATTGACTTGGTGACTGACGGGCAAAGGATTAAGGATAAAATTGCTGCCGCCAAGAGAGAGGATCCTGAGAGATTCCAAGGGGTCAAGGAAGGCTTACCTACGGCTGCGCTTGCAACGCTCAATGCGTATCTACGAAACCTCCTAGCTGCTAGTGGGGCGGCGGACAGAAAGAGGATTCTTTTTCGAAACAAGATATATTATCTACAGTTCGGCCAGGATGCTGAGCCTCTCTTCCGCTATCTGGAATTCGAATACGAACGGAACGAGGACGGGGAGGATACGTGGGTCATTCCTCTCCTGGAACCACAAACCAAGACGCCTCTCAAGTCCACGAGAGCATTCTACGAGGACGTCCGGAGCGAGATACAGAGCGTGGTAGCCAAGGAAGAAGAGATGCTCCAGCATACTGGTCTCGCCACCGATGCCTTTACCTCCGCCGGCCGTGTGCTCGATAGGGTGCTCGAATGCGAGGATAATAAATACCGGCACTCGATCGGCGCCCATCCTAGCGACGCCATTGAGCAGTTCGAAGTGTTGGGCACCACAAGAGACTCGGACCCTTCCCTCCTCCAATGGGCGTATGAGTGCCAGATCCGAGTTGATCCATCGCAGCAACCAGCCTACCTCCAAGCCTTGGAAGGCCTGTTCAAATCAGGAACGGCTTCCCGGAAGACGGAAGCTTTCGAGACCTATGTCACAACTGAGCTATCCAAGCAGGTATCCGATTCCCCAGTCACCCCCCTTGGGCAAGCATATCGATATTTCAACCTGAGCCCCGACTGCTCGGAGGCCGACAGCTACATCCTGGCTGTCTACAAGACATTCGTAGAGCAATCGCCTGCTCAAAAGCACCGTCACCGGCTCATGCTACAGCAGATAGGAAGCGGAAGGGACAGCCACGAAATAATGAATACCGTGTACAATGAACCAATGGGAATCAAGGAGGCTTACGAGCTCCTGAATGCCGATGAATCATACGTCATGAGCGGTATCGCTCTGATGGCACAACAAGAAATCAACAATGTGTGACCCCCCTCCCCCTTAGATGGTCTACGTGCACCTTGCTAATATCTCTTCGCAGCCCAAGACCGATCTGCAGCTCGTCTTGATGGCTCTCGAGACAATCGGGAAGGCTCGTCCCGCAAATGATCCAGGCGATACCGAACGCATTGAATTCGACCAAGTCGTAGCCGATATTCGTGGCCAACTATCAGGTATCGATGCACAAAATGATGCCCAAGGAAAGGATCTCCCAATCGGACTCGTGAATCTCCGAAATACATGCTACCTAAACAGCATCTTGCAATACTTCTTCTCTGTTAACGCCGTGCGTGAGCTTGCCCTTCGGTGCGCAAGCCAACCTCCGCTTCCGTCTACTCAGGATGATGTGCGACAAGTCTTGCAAAGCCTCAATATGACAGGATTGCAACCTGGAAGGGCTTTTCTCGCCAACCACTGTAAGCAGACTCGCTGTTCTTTATTCTCCACTAGCTATCCTCGAGTGGCAGCTGCGCCCTTTATGATGCCCAGGAGCTAATTTGGCTGCAGTTGCACGTGAATTAGGAGCGCTATTCCTGGAGCTTCAAACATCACAAGACGTGTCCATTGCCCCGAAGCAGCGACTAGCAAACGCCGCATTGATGCGGCCCTTTAGGCTACGCTTGGCATCCGAACAGGCCACCGCTGCGAATACGGCCACCAAGGATTTACCACCCTTACCCCCTCGATCAAATCCCTCGGCCCCATACGATGGAGCAAAGGTCACCGTCAATGCTGTGGCTGATGTTTCAGAAACATCCAGCGACGTGAGCTCTCAGACGTTGGTCAACCAAGCTGATGACGAACGATGTTACGTGGTTGTCGACAAGACGGATGGTGCGGCCGTCGACGTCGAAATGTCCGACGGCAAGACTATTGAGCCGACGCACGAGAAGGACACCAGCAGCGACTCGCATCTCACGGTCGAGGAATTAGCTAAGGAACTTGATCAGCCCAATGTCGGATCCGACCAAATGGATATCGATGAAGTAATGGGCAATATGATCGATCTCCTCGAGGCAGCCGAAGATGTCTGCCGTGCGGTTGACCCGGCCTCGGGGTTTGATCACTCGATCCGCCAATCTTTCTTTTCTGGAAACGTCGGGCACAGGAAGAACGCGAATGGCCCCTGGTCGACTAATAAGCGATCAGATCGCTGGGCTGTGGCGTACCCAGCTGCCAATGGTCCTCGCGATCTGTACGACGCCCTAGAACCCACCTTTGGGCTCGAGCAAACTGATACCGATCGACTCTTATATTTGACCATCGAGCAACCCGCACCCAACTTCCATGTTTACATCCAACGTACCTCTCTCGTTTCCAAGAATTTGAACCGCGTCTTGATACCCGATACACTCTACTTAGACCGGTACATGGATACAAGCAGCCAGTCAAATTTATACTCCCGCAGGAAGAGGGCATGGAACATCGGCTCCCGTTTGATGCAGATTGAAGAGCAGTTGTCGACGGGCGTCGTCAAATCTGCACAGCCGGCAGCTGCACCCGATTTTCTGCTGGGATCTGCTAACCTTGCAGGGGATGCTGATGACGACTGGAACATGGTAGACTTGTTAGAGGCAAGCGAGTTGTGCGACGCATATGGGCAGCCAAAAACGGAGATCACCAGTGTTCAGGCCGAACACCTCTCTTCAGGCCCTGCCATGTCAGGAATCGAATCCGATCTATTCGCTGATGGACAGGGGCCCAATCTTTTAGAACAGAGGGACCGGCTGCTCGAGGAACGCAATGCCCTTTTCGAGGGCATGCAGAAGGTCAAATACCGCCTCCACGCAGTCCTTTGCCACATAGGAACCGGCCGCGCTGGTCACTACTGGGCCTGGGTTTATGACTTCGAGCAAGGAGTCTGGCGTAAATACAACGACACGACCGTTACGGTACACAACCATGAGGATGTCCTGCAGCAGCTCAACTCCACTGAAAATGGAGAGCCATATTATCTCGCATATGTCCAAGACAGCGATATCGATCATCTGGTCCGAATTCCACCTCGAGGGCCCATGACAGTCCAGCAGGTCGATGCATCTATATCTTACCCAGATGTAGAAATGTCCGAATTCCGCGACATGGTGTCCATTGAGCGCATCGAAGATGTTTCCATGGAGCCTTCTGCTTATCCAAGCTGAGTCTCACACGAGCTGCTCGCTGTTCTTGTCGCTTGGAGCCTCTTGCCCAGTAGCAGTATGTCGTTGTTGAGCTCCGGACATCCCAGTTTATTCCTATTACCCGAGGTGACTACCTCGTGGCCTAGCCACTGTTTTCCTCTGGCTTTCGCTCATTTCCGCCGCTTTCCTCTCGGACCGTGGTAAAGATCGACGTACGATCAAATGATCATCTCGCTACGTCAGCCACGGCCGAGTCTTCCGGTCACCGAGATTCTTCTCGACGCCAGTTGGGATGGCTGTAAATCGCAAGCGAAAGCTACTCGGTCTTCATCTTTCCATCCCCTGTTTATTGTTTTTTCTACCTTGATCGCATGGCATGGTGCTAGGATCTGTAGAAAGGCTCGGGAGATTTTCACGTTTGTCACGCTTAAAAAGAAATCATGCTGTAGCAAGCGAACATTTGATTTTTATCCTGAGATAACCACACGCGTTACTCGAACTGGTGACGTATAGCCTGGGCCGCTGGTGGACATAGAATCGCGGTCGATGCAACTATGCCATCCCAAGAATGAATTTAAGTAGGATCGAACCCATGTGGCAAGTACATTAGAGGGATCGTATGAAAAGTTGCTGCTAGTAATGTTGCCTAAAACACCATTCGGTGACCTTTATTTCGCCATGAACCAGATATAACCAACCCAAACCACCGCAATTACCTCGACCATAAACATACCATACGCCTAACAGACCCCACAACCCCCTTACATACACGACGTCTTCCCTTACGTGACATGGCCAGGCTTAACCGAGTCGAGAATATGTTCTCAATCCAGCAAGAACGTTGAATAGTTACTCTAGACACACAGGGCCAGGCAAAGGGCGATGAGCCCCACAGGGCTTCCAAGGAGGAGTCCATCGGCTCGAACTATAGCCGCGCCGGCAGTCAACGGCGTAGGCGCGGCTGTAGATGCCGCCGGAATGCTACTGCTTGCAGTCTGGGAGGACGTGACAGTAGTAAAGGCGAAGTCGGCGGCCGAAACAAGCCCAATTTGTGTGGTCGTCCCGATCTCCATCGTTATAGTTCGGCTCAGATTTGGGTCGTAGCACACGACTGTGGGCTCGCTGCCGATCACAGTCGCGACTTGACCGTCGGTGCCCGTTGAGATACTTGTCTGCTCGACCGCGGAGGTGAATGGTAGAAGTGGGAAGCAGGGTAGGCTGGGCGATGCAAGGGGTATGCTACCCGTCACGGGAGCAATGGAGGGATCGGTGAAACAGGGATAGAGAAGGGGTTTTGATGCGGAGGGGGGGAGGGAAGGTTGCAAAGAGGATGCGGAAGACGCTGAAGCAACGGATGCATCAGAGTCGACGTAAGGAGCAGATGAGGATGGTGACACTACCCCAGCATTCGAGGACGAGGCTTGGACAACACCGCTAGGCGTCCCATACGCAAAAGGTAGCGGAGGGCCAGCAGCCGTCGTCGACAAGCTTGTCGATTGTTGCGAGACTGCAGCATTGCCCGAGCCTTTCACGCCTGCCTGACCATTCGATTTGAAATAGCCATACAGGAAGTCGAAGGTAGTCTGATCAGCTCCGCCACAGAACTCGCTCTCGTGGGGCGATGGGCAGTTAAAATAGCAGTCTGCATTGTTGAAGTTCCCATATGTGCGAGATACAACAGGTGGGTTTTCCCAGCATGAACAGAATCTACCGGGTCGCGTTAGAGTATAGATGCCAAGGAATATATATTTATATTCCCGGACGGGAAACTAACTGCTGGGACACTGCGATGTACTGGTACCCACTCTGGCTGCAGTATTTGGCGCAGTTCTCCGGTGAGTTTTCCTCGAGGGCAGTACCTGTCATGGCCGTCTGTAAGCGTTTGCTATTCTTGTGCCCGAGCAGTAGTGGAATTCGCCAGACATACTGTCGTTGGCGGTCGATGTGTCCAGCGACACACAGCCTTTGGGAGCCATGTCTTCATCCGCTCGCACGCTCGGTGAAAAGAACAGGGCTATGCCTGCCGACACGAACAAGATTTCACTGCGTCCCATTTTTAGCTAGTCAAACTGAACGATGATGGCGGGTTGGACGAGGGAGAGAGAAGAGGGGACAGATACCTTCTTCAACGATCTTGGCCGACGAAGCTTGTCGCAGTAAGATGTAGAGCGAGATCTGTAGATGAGGTATGGAACCAATGATCGGTGCAAATGGAATATACCGTTTCATTCAGAATCAAGGTAAAGCATGATGAAATGGGTCGGCGTGCCATGGCGGAGGGGGCATCGCCTTTTGAGGCAATAGATACTATAGATATATTTGGTCCAAGTTCCAGTCGTGGGCGGCCCAGCAACCTCTCGTCGTCCAAATCCCAGCTGTCAATCGGTCTACGAAATAGCCGATAAGACCTGCCTCCAGTATTACGTACGTCTGATCGGCGTCACTCGGGATTTGCGAGTGCGAACGCAGCTGGCAGAGAGGCGAAGCAGGCGAAGCGCCTGAGACATCATTCCAACCGTAGCTATGAATTGCTTCTTGCAAGCCCACCCGAGCAACCAGGAGAAACAGAGAAGCGGATGCACGTCCGACTTGGATAGAAACCGAATGATGGGCTGAACCAGCAAGCAACCATTCCATCCCGAAAATACGCTGCCTAGCTTTCTATGTCAAACGAAGAGACGCTATTGTTGACTCACGTACAGCCTCCCTCGCTTAGGCGTCTATTTCAAAGGACGGGTTCCGCTGTGAAGATATGCTAAGAGACAGTCCCGGCCAGCCGAGTATCAACCCCAGGCGATACCAATTACATCACTCTTCCGTTGGGCCCAACCTTGCCCACGTAGCAAAAGCCGTCCCCTCTGTGACGGGGCCGCGATGTATCAGGAAGTGGGATGAGTTTTGTCGGCTTCTTTAGCTGGCATATTGATGCATATTCCTAACGTCTCCTCTATGCAGCTCTTGTATCGATAGAAGCCAATACGGGCGCGGAAGTAATAAACTATCAGATTTGACTACGCCTCAAGCCGCGAGGGGGAGATGAATGATGCTGCAAAACACGTACGTAAATCCCGAGACCATATTGAGCGATGCCTCCCCTTGGTTAGCCATCGCAATCGCAGAGAAGCACAGGAGCAAGGACAGCTGGACGCGAATCGGTCGATGATTCCGATTTGGTGCTTTAGAATGGATACGCAAGAGAAAATAGCTACTATACTGATTTACAAGGGGGTCTCTTTCCCGTTATGATAAAAACAACCAACGGCCTGTTCGCGGCCTAAAGCTTCATACCAAGCATCTTGGCGACCCTCATGCTCTGCCGTATGCTCAAGTCAAGCATAATTTCCTCGCTACCGCCTGGGATCGCGTAGGCACGCACATCCCGGTACAGTCGCTCTACCTTGCCACCTTGGCCACCTCGCGAATAACTGAGGCCGCCGAAGATCTGGCTCGCTTCACGCGCGCAGAACTCGAACGTCACGGTTGACTGGGCTTTAAGACTGGCAATGGCACCGCCCAACCTCAGCATAGCCTCGGTCTCGCCCATCTTCTCGCACTGGTAGATGACGTTTTCTAGCCAGTTATAACTCGCCTCAATCTGCCGCGCCATATGGGCCAGCTTCAGCCGGATGACCGGGTGGTCAATCAACTTCTTGCCGAATGTTTCGCGCTTGTTCGCGTACTTGACAGACTCCTCGTAGCAGACCCTAGAGAAACGAAGACACTGGATGATGATACCCACTCTTTCGTGGTTGAAATTGGTCATAATGACTGGATGAGATTGATCAGCACAAAATCAGGCATTGGGGGGCGGGGAGTGCAAAAGTATTGACCGAACTGGGCAGTAAAAGATGGTACATACCTCGGAATCCCTGATTTTCCTTGCCAATCAGGTTTTCGACGGGGACCTTGACATCCTCAAATGTAATATAAGTGGTTCCGCTGGACCACACTCCCTGGCACTGTAAATAGAATGTCAGTATGTGGAAATGTTGATGGAGTGAACAGTAGGTAAAACACTAACGTCCATACGCCTCGTCGAGACGCCGCCAGACTCACGCTCGATCAGGAGCAGACTGACGCCATTCATACCGGGCCCGCCTGTGCGGACAGCAGTGGTGAAGTAGTCACACCAGATACCGTTGGTAATCCACTTCTTCTCGCCGTTGACGATATAGTGCTTGCCGTCATCGCTGAGGCGCGCCTCGCATGTCAGGTTCGCAACATCGCTTCCGGCTGCCGGCTCTGTAATGGCGAGACAAATTCGCTTGTCGCCATTGAGGATACCCGGCAGGATACGGTCAAGGAGAGGCTTCTTGCCGAACTTGACCAATGGTGGGCAGCCGATGCCGAAGCCACCGATGACATTCCATACGAAACCGCCGCTGCCAGCTCGGCTGAGCTCATCCGTGAGCAACATCTCGTGGAAAAGATCCCACTTCTCGGTGGGAACGCACTGGACCACATTGTCCACGTAGTCCTTCTGGTAGTGCGTGCCCAGGAGACCAGCGAGGTAGCCTCGGCGGCCCATCTCCTTGTAGATGGCCGGAGGCACTTCTTTCTTCTCCTCCCACTCGGTCACGTATGGCTCAATTTCGGTCTCAACCCATTCCCGCACCTCAGCCCGGAGGGCCGCATGCGTTTCGTTAAAGTAGGGAGAGTGATACTATTTGCAGGATTACGAACAGTCAGCCAGCCAGCCCGTCCATGAGAATGACGCAGGGCAGCGGGGGGTGAATGAAGGGCCTAGACGTACGCTCTGGTACCAACTGGGGTCGGCAAATGGGATCTGCTGGCCGAACGGCTCGAGTGCCTCCGCTTCTTCTTCTGCAGGCTTGGCTGGTACAACGGCTTTCGGAGCCTGCTGCTTCGGTTTGGGCGCCGGAGCTGGTGGCGCCGCTGGCTTCGGCTTCGAGTCGAGAGAGCCGACCTGGAGCTGCTTCTGGTACTTCTTCAGAATCCCTGCATTGTGGTACTTCCAGAACTGCTTGGACGCATCCTTGCCGCCGACTTTCTGGAGAATCTTTTTGCCGCCGGGGTGGTCGTCCTGGAACTTGGTCACGTCATAAACGTCACCATCAATCACGATCCATAACGAGTCAGGCTTGTTATGCGACGACACGTCGCTCTGGCTAAAGGTTTTGGACATGATTCGAGATTGGCAGTGGAAGATGGAAGGTAGCGAAGCACGGAGAAAATTGCAGGCAGTTGGGATAAGGGCTAGCTTGGAGGATTAAACAAACGAGACAACTTGGTTGCTAATGAATGGCATGTAAGTCGCCCTGCCTTTAAAGGGTCTGAAATTCAGTTCGGCTTGGGACGAGTCTGTCCCCGTGGGTCGATTTACATGTGAAAGAGCCAAATCCGGGGAGGACGGGTAGAAGCAGCTGATCAGCTGACACAAGAGACCAAGGCAAGATAAGCAGCTTTCTTTCAAGCATGGGAGTTAAGAGCGGGCTTTCGGCCTACCGTAATTTCAGTTCTTCCCCGTGGGGACTCTGGGGAGTGGTTAATATCTGCGTGGGGTCAGCCAAACGCTGTGATGCAGGTACACTGTCATTCATAAAATGGAGATTTTTTTTTGGCCTTGGCTTGTGACAGCTGGATAGGAGTCAGGTGTGTCAAACCAGTAATGCAATTAACGGACTCGTTTGCTCCATAGACATGTGATAAGTGTTGACGGGACCCTCCCAGGAGCCACTTTCTTCCTTTCCTTGGTGATGTCATTGGTAGAGCCAAGGAGTCCGAAACTGGACTTCTGCCGAGGTAAAAACGAGCCGCAAGTGGCATGTCTCTTGAAACTGGCTTGGTCGGTTCCACAGTTGTGGGAATCGAGAAAGCCGAGTTAATTGCCATGGCAGCACATAGCTTCTTCGTAGTTTGTACCTCCTGGCGTCTCTGCCACGTACCCCGTAGCTATATGTAATTTGGGTTGTATATCTTGGCTATATATTGCGCCTCTCGGGGCGTCTAGATTCGAGTTGATTTCGGTCTCCGCTCGAGACTCTCTTCCTCGAGATCCGTCGTCGCTGCGATGGCCACTGGGAGATAATAGGCCATGTCGTACTTTTTCGTCATTGGTAGTACACTGTGTTATGACTACTGTCATGGGTAATGAATTTACGGCCAAGTGCCATGATCCGTGATCAATTTATTTGACTCATTCGACATGGGGGGGAGGCGTAGGTCTTCAGTCAAGATCCTCTATCTATAGGTACATTACTGGCATGAAGCGACTATTTTGAGGAGATTGTGCCGAGATTCCGTATTAGGCGATAGCGGTGATGTATGTCGAGAATGGAATAAGTCATGCTTGGTGCTACCTATATGGCGAAAGGAGAGAGGCTGGGCCGATATGCTAGGACTGAGCGTGCTTAACACTGTCCATCTCGAGCCCTGTGTACTCACCCCACTTGATCATCTCTCTCGGCCGGACCGATCCTCAGAAATCCCGGAGCCGGACCCCACGCTCCATTTCGGCAGCAACATCTCAACTCTGTACTACTATGCTCTTATGCCCATAGCAATATTGCTTGACAAAGGGTAGTTTTTCGTTAAGACGCAACTAACATTCAATAGCAAGCATGTCAAAATTCTTGCTTAGGCATCGACCTGGACGCGCTTTCCGCTGCTTCATGCCGCAGGCAGGACGGTTTCAAGTACGCACCTACACTCCGCCTTCGTCTGCCCAGTTCCAGTGGCACGATCCTTTAGGATCCGCGTCCTTGTTTACTGAAGAGGAGCTGGCCATCTCCGAAACGGCGGAACGATACTGTCAGGAGCAGTTGCTACCAAGGGTCCTCCGTATGTCCATGCTACACCTTCCATTCAACACATCTGAGTGTGGCTTGATGTGATCTGTCGAGACTAACACGTGACTCATTGGACGTTTTCGTGCAACAGAGGCATACCGAGATGAACACTATGATCCCAAGATATTACAAGAGATGGGCGAGCTCGGACTCCTGGGTGCAACCATCAATGGCTATGGATGCGCTGGTGTCTCCGATGTGGCGGGGGGTCTGATCACGAGGGCAGTAGAGCGTGTCGACAGCGGATATCGGAGCGGCATGTCCGTACAGTCGTCTCTCGTCATGGGAGGCATCAGCGAGTTTGGTACAGCCGAGCAGAAAGAGAAATATCTGCCACGAATGGCCAAAGGCACCCTGCTGGGAGCTTTCGGCCTGACAGAGCCAAACCACGGCAGTGACCCAGGGTCCATGGAAACCGTTGCCAGGCCGCATCCACGTAAAACTGGGCATTACATGCTCAGTGGCACCAAGACCTGGATCACCAACTCGCCAATTGCTGACGTCCTCATGGTCTGGGCTAAAATGCACGACACGGGCAAGATCAGGGGCTTCTTGGTAGAGCGCGCGGCCTGCCCGCCTGGCACGTTGGAGACGCCCCCGATCAAGAATAAAACCGGTCTCCGAGCTTCCATCACTGGCATGATCCAACTCGAAGATTGTCCTGTCCCCGAGGCAAACATGTTCTCGAGCGTCGAGGGGCTGAGGGGACCTTTCGCTTGTCTCAATAGTGCAAGGTTTGGCATAGCCTTTGGCGTCATGGGTGCTCTTGAGGATTGCATCCAGCGTGCGCGGACATACGCACTGGAGCGAAAGCAGTTCAAAGGCAACCCTCTAGCAAAATACCAGCTGGTACAAAAGAAGCTAGCAGACGCCGCGACCGATGCTGCCTATGGCAATCTCGCCGCTATTCAGGTGGGCCGTCTGATGGAGGAAGGGAAGGCCACCGCGGAGATGATCAG
>FTLB01827747.1_pt1 | contig 12956 bp, 11 predicted proteins | sample 1658291 | NCBI WGS metagenome assembly FTLB01 (sample SAMEA3914812, study PRJEB12502) | metagenome | biome: forest; material: soil | place: Canada | collected 2011-07-07 | depth 0.1 m
ATTAAAGCCCGTGGATGCTGTGCGGGCCTGGCGACAGAACTCGACCCAATCCAGAGTCATGAACCAGCGAGGGAGGCCGAGAAAGCTTGGTTGCAAGAGCAGCCCAGGAAGAGGAGGGGATCCGACAGGTGGTGGCTCTCAGTGGTCGTAGCGCAAGCTCCCCTGGATGATGTGTCCCGCAACATGAAGCGAAGATCGAAACAAAACCCCAACTGCCTAGGCTCTCCCAGGGTCCGGCAGGTTAACTAGGTAGACACTGCAACTGGCAAGGGACAAGAAACCACCGATCGCGGGGTGTGGTCCTGGTGGGCCAAGGGCGGATGGATAAGTAGAACCTGGTGTGCGAGAGGTTTGGCTCTGGAGAGTCGATCTGAGCACCCGGGAGAGGAAGCAAAAGACTTTTCTCGAAGCACCATGGAGCGATACTAGCAGTAGGCCCGAGATCTGCAAACCAAGCGATGAGAGAGTCTCCCGCTCGCCGCGCTTTCGGTGCTCGGACTAGGGGCAAGGAAGAGAATGGGGGGGGGCGTGTGTTTTTTAGATGCTGATTTACCGGGAGTGAGAGATACAGGGAACTAAAGAAGGACACGCATTTGCCGATATCCCAGGGTTCGCTCGTCTGGTCTTGATGGATCGTGCGATGGTACAGTACAAGAGAGAGATCATGAACTACCCTGGGCCGTGTTGTTTCCCTTAGTGGTAACTTCCTACGCCGTACGTCTGTGCTTCCTGACGCGCAGGAGAACTTGGGTCCACGGGCAGTAGGCCATAGCCGTTATTCTTGGTCGCTAGCTTCAGCGTTAGACCCATCCCAATGGGTCACACTGGGGTGTATGCAAGTGCTGTGGTTCGCCGAGGCTTGGACCCCCAGACGGCGTTCGCTTGCGATGGCTTTGGAGCCGGCCAGGTTCGTCTGTATCTAAGTAGGCTTGGCAGGCTGGGCAGGAAGTCCTGCTGCTCCAGCCGCTTCCGAGATATGGTACGTTTTCCGCGTAATGTTTGAAACCAACGCCGCGATCACGCAAGGAAAACCCAGACGAAAGCCAATGAAAGACGTGGGTGCGCGGGACGAGGACACAGGACGGGGGTCGGGTCTGGCGGAATGCGCGAGCAGGTGAATGCTACCACGAAATCGATGCGCTGCAGCAGGGAAGACAAGAAGGGGGAGGCCCAATCGAGATGCTGCAGCTTGTCCAGGGGGGCTAAGGACGCTAATTAGCGAAGCCGCGCCAACGAGACTACCGCCTGCAAAGTTTGTCAGAATGTCTGACGAGGAATCGGATTGAATTGCCGCCCACACTTAACTGGGGGGCTAATCATCATGGGAGATTTCACTGCTTGTAGGTACAGGATACAGCTGATGGCACTCGAAGTGGTATCGAGGCAGCCTTGCCATGTGCTTGACAAGGCTCCTCCGTTCCCTGTTCATGCTTATTTCTCCCTTCGGTCAGTTATTAGGTAGGCAGGGAGTGATACGCCCGTCTTTGGAAGGCGCTTCCCAGCACACGGCACGGTATTCTTCCACATGGCAGGAGAGTACCGTGGTGCAATACGTACTGTACGTAATTGGTAGGTATCTAAACCTTAGGCCGCTCGCTCCCCTAACTTTGGATATCACGCAAGGAAAGTCAAGTAAGGAAATCAATCGAGAAAAAACGATCTAAGTTCCATCGACTTTTTTTTTCTTAGTTCGCCCTTGCCACACTCGCCTTTCAGTTCCTTGATATCTCGATTCCGCCACGACCCGGTACCTAAGGGTGCTAAGTACCCTCGCAACGCTACCTTCCCTAGCTCGTGGCTCAATCGACATACATACCATGGCACATGATCATAGTAGCCCGGTTGGTGCATGGCCACATGTATCCTGCGCTAAGGGCGCGCAATGGAGGCATCCTGCCACCGTACCGTGCATAGCTGGATTACTCCGGATCACGCTTTGTTGTTTTTTTCTCTTTCGCCCCCTTTTGCCAATACGCGATTACTCCGTTTCGGAACCTTGCGCCTTGTGTTCAATCATGGTTCTGCACGTTGGTTGCTTCATTGTCTCAAAAAGACCCAGAAATCGGGATGAAAGATTTGAAGCTGCGCTAGCTCCCCTCGCCTTCACCCAAAACTTCCTTCCTTGACCTCTGGGTCTGGGAGATGTTACTATCAATTGCATACTCCGTATGGCGCTCGCCTTGCTCGACATGTTTGTACGAAAATCTAGGGTCTAGGGGTATCTAAGCTTGCTAAGATAGTAGCCAGAGCACTAGCATGCCAGGCATTTTTGAGGCGAATCTATTATTACATTTTAGAGTTTAAGCAAGTATGAAGACATCGGGAGGCTTGGCAGGCGGAACCGTGATGTTGGCTTGATCCCCGAGGCAGAGTAAATCTCGGACTGCTTTTGCCCCCCGTCTCCGGGAACCGGACGCGTCCTCTTGACTGACTCGTCTCGCGGCTCCCCGTAGGGCCCCGTAGGGCTGTACCTGCAGAGTGCCTCGTGATTCCCACTCGGCTAAATTACGTGTGTAAATAAACTTAGTTTTATATAAGGAGGCTGCCTAGATGTTGAACAGATGTAGACCAAGAATTTCTCCGCAGTTATCAACTGGAGCGGAGATGGGAAATGTGTCGCCATCAAACCAAGTCCAATGCAGCCGAGCAGCCCCAGTATGGTGGCAATCACAGCCCAAATGGTTCATTCTCAACAAGGGCCTTGGCCCGAAATTATAGGCTTGACTCGTAGGTAGACCGGCAGATGTCTGCCTGTGCTAGTGAGCCGTACGTGTGAGTGTGATGCCAACGTCCAGCCCCCCTCCCTACCGGTCCTATAGTTTCTGAAGCTCGCCTATGCCTTCCAGATAGAGCAAAACTCCCTCCGGTCTACATACACCTCGGGGATGTTCCCACTCCATGCCAGGTTCACGGCCTCCTCAGGTGCCAACCGGGCTGTCCTGAAGGGGGCCCCCTCGCAGCGAAGAGATCGAGACGCTAGCCGTGATCGGCATGAATCCTCCCAGGAGACACGGAGTAAATCCAACCTACTGCTATGGCGAAGGACACGCCGGTCCCTTTAGCTTTATCCTGTCTCCTGGAAAAGCCTGCCATCCGTCTCTATTTCTCCGGGTCATGTAGCTGGGCGAAGCCTGGTTTCGCACAAGCAAGTTTATACCACGATCACGCTTAGATGTCGCCGCCTGGGACGACATTGTTTGACAGAGACTGATGTGTGACATACGCCGAACTCGGATTAGGAATTCTAGTTGAGCGAGGACCCTTCCCACACAGGGGGTGTCCTTGGGGAGGGCCACGTGTAGGGCACGGATCCGATGGAGATAGTACTCGTGGCACGGGCATGGCGACGTATGTACAGTACAACGGCGCCTTCTCGGTATCTTTGGGATGAGCACCGTTATATATAGATGGAAAGTTAATCCCATCAGCTCGAAACCTATTTTGCTGATGGAGCAATCTGCGAGCGGTTGTAGAACAGTGGCCAGACGCAACTTTCCTGAACTGACACTTCGACAAAGCTAAGCCAGGAGTTGTCTCCAGTCCCAACAATACTAATTCCCGGATCTTTTCTTGCGATTCCAAGCGTTCTGGCACATAAATACATCGGAGCTACTCGTAGTAAAGGACGTTCATGCGTGGCCGTACGGCAGATATACAACTCTTTAACGATGCTTCCCAAGGCTTTTGAGGGTCATTTCAGAGCACCAACTTTGAGGCACCGCTGCTCGCATATGTTTGATGCGATAAACATGCTAGGGGTCCTATTTTGCACTGCCCGTAAATCTTTTCCTTCTGAGTAGCGCTCGCCTCTCTGGTGCCTAGATGGCTTTTCGCCGCGCAAAGAATTTCACTTGCACAGAAAACACTGCATTTTCCCACTATGTGTTGAGTACCAAGGAACTCATAAGCACCGAAGGCTCGTTATGTGCAAAATTTGAATCTGAAGGATCTCCCACGTTGGTTACGCGACCGACTCTTGTCGGCCATCGCCAACGCTCCGGTGTTGAAGCCGTGTGTGGCTCTGAACTACGCCGAGTTGCCTTTCTTTAGACTACGCCATGACACTCACCAAGCCAATAACACACAGATCATTGTTAAATGAGACAATGCTCATGATTAAAAACTTGAAACTATCTTGCAAAGCATATTCCGACAATTTTTAGGGCCGACAAAGCAAGCTTACATTTTCATCAGCCCATCGTGGGCAAGGGATACGGCTCAATTGTAGCCCTTCGAGTGAAGCAGCCTTGAAGGGATTGCATTGCAAAGTTGGGTTGGGCGTTGATACGCTGGACTAGCAAGCTCAGATGCCCAATGAATGACATTGCTAGGAAGCTTAAGCCGTAGTTCGATGAGAGAGGGCAGTGGTATAGAGCGGTATGGGACACTACGTATTCTCGTCAAAAGGCCTGAAGTATATGTAACGTAGTTCTCAAGATACGATGCTCAATACTCCACTGATAGGTGAAAGGCGCCTGTTCAAGGGTAGCGGAGATGTTGGGCCAGGGGCAGAGTTGCTAGCAAATGCATCATGCATTATATGAAGTTTTCAAGGCTGTTGCCAAACGAGCTGTTTAAGCAAGAAGGGTCAAGGCATACTTTATGTAAATACCTTTAGTGCATCGCAATAAACTCTTCCCTGCATTCCATTGAGCTTGGATTGAAACAGTGCTAGTCAATGAGACATGCCCGGCGTGGGCAGCATAAACTTTGTACCTATTTTCGCACCTTGAGATTTTCTGATTGGCGGCATGAGGGATCGCCAGATCTTTGGGCCTAGGGTAAGCCCGCGAGGTACACATGCTTCAGAATACCCTGCGGCAGTGAATGCACACACCTTCTCTCTCACACACGCGCGCGCGCGCGTACGGAAACGCGCACAAATATATAAGGTATTGTAGTTCAACCAAGTCATACACATCCCGGGGCCGTCCCGCACCCTTCCACTACCTTTCTTAATAATCGCCCTGAACTGGAAAAGATAGGCCAGAAGACGGGAGGCTCAGCTCGGTCTGGGGCCGATATGCTTACTGGTCCGTGCGTCAAAAACCTTAGCTCCGATCATCACGTCTTCCCCGTGAGCACGGGGGCCACCAAATTTTCCGGCAGCCAACTTGAAGCTCTATCCAAGTCACCTTCTGCCTCCCATATATCCCCCTTACTTCGCCCTTTATCGACCCCAGGCTCAAGCCAATTCAGGTCACAAGGACATCTTCTTGGGTCTGATATCGATCCTGTCTTGTTCGGACCGTTCGCACTGCCCTTTGTTCGGCTGATTCGCGCTTGTCTTCTACCGGGTTCCGTGGTAAGTCTCCAAACCCAACGCGCCACGCCACATATACTCCTACCTAGAGCTACCTTGCGCTGCCTTATGACCACACCTTCTCCATACCGCTTCCGCAAATGATAAGTACTGTTTCTGGGCTGAACAGCTAACCTGATATACCATCTCCAGCTTCATCTCGCCTTGTCTCTCTGCTGGCACCTCCATCTCTGCTTTGCCATCTTTCTTGCTGCAACCCCCGCCTTCGATCGCCTTCGACTCGAGCGAACCTGCCGTCTCCCGAACCCATCTCCTCCCGACAATCTCTTTGACCTCGATCGATAACTTTCTACACACCATGGCTACCAACGGTAATCTTAATCACTCGGACCAGCACTTGGCTGGACCGACCGAGCAGTATGCTGCCACATCGGCGGTCGAATCTGCGAATGCTACTGGCGCCTCCACCAGCAACCTCCCTAAGGACGAGGTCGGCTGGTACTTTGTCGAGCAGTACTACACAACTCTGAGCAAGTCCCCGGACAAGCTTCATGTGAGTGCAGCCTGCCCAATGACTGGCAATTCACCTTCTAGGAACAAGAAAAAGGAGAGCTGAAGGAACTGACCGGTTGTGGCTATGCAGCTCTTCTACGGAAAACGCTCCCAGTATGTCTACGGTCGTGAGGCTGAGGTCACAAACGTCTCAGTTGGTCGCCAGGTACGCTTGCTCTAATCAATCGGGTGGAGATACAACCTTGGAGACGCAGCACTGACAATCAATTCTCTTTCCTTTCCAAACCATTAGGCGATCCAGGAACGTATCAAGGCCCTCGATATCCAAGACTGCAAGGTTCGCATCTCCAACGTCGACTCCCAAGGCTCCGGTGAGAACATCGTAATTCAAGTCATTGGTGAGACCTCGAACAAAGCTGCCGAGCCAAAGAAGTTTGTCCAGACTTTCATCCTCGCCCAGCAGCCTTCTGGTTACTTTGTCCTCAATGATATCTTCCGATTCATCGACGAGGACACCGATGACGATGCCGAGGAGGCAGAGGAGGAGCCCGTCGCCGAGGAGCCTGCTCTTCCTGAGCAGGAGGTGGAGCCTGCGGCTGAGGAAGGCCAGTCGGTCGAGGAAGCAGAGGAAGTCTCCCTGGAGAAGGAGCCAGTTGAGCTTAACCCCGAAGTTGTCGACAAGAAGTTGAAGGAGGTTGGTGCTGCCACAAAGGATGTTTCCTCCGACTCCGCCGCCGACACGCCCACTACCGCCGAGGCAGTGGCTGTCAGCACTACCGAGTTCCCCGCGGTCGCTCTTCCGGACCCGGACAAGGCCGCTCAGGAGATCGCCGACGAGGAGGCCAAGACGGTCGAGGTTCCTCAGGATCCCAGCCCCACGCCAGTTGCCCCATCTCGCTCTGCTGCTCCCGTGCCCGCCGAACCTGAGAAGCCCAGGGAAGCACCGAAGCCGATGACTTGGGCCAGCCGAGCTGCCGCTGCCGCTGCTCCTCATCGTCCCGCTGTGCCGGTCATCGTCCCCAAGACCAGCACGCCCCCGGCCCAGGCCCGGACCGCGGCGCCTGCTAACCCACCGCAAGCTGTCGCTCAGGCGGCCGAAACTGCTCCCGTAGCCAAGGACGTCAAGGACGCCAAGGATAGCAACGAGTGGCAGACCGCTGAGACGAAGCGTCAAAGCCGGCCGCTGTCCATCTCTGGCCCACCGGCGGACAAGGAGGGTACTATGGCCTATATCAAGTATGTCACGGAGAAGATCCAAGCCCAGGATCTTAAGAACGCTTTGGCAAAGTTCGGCGAGCTGGCCTATTTCGATATCAACCGACAGAAGGTGAGTTGAATTCAACCAAGTCAATCCTCGATGCTACGTTGCAGAGGTGGCTAATCTGGAGAGGAAATAGAACTGTGCCTTCGTTGAGTTCGCAACCCAAGCTGGCTACAATGCTGCAGTCGCCGCCAACCCTCACACCGTGGATGGGGAACAGATCACGGTCGAGCAGCGCCGACCCAAGGCCAATGCCTATGGAGGAAGCAACTACAACGCCACCCGAGGCGGCATTGGTGGACGCGGTGGACGCGGCGGTTACGAGACCGGACGTCCTGGCAGCCAGGGAGGCTCCCGAGGGGGTTTCACCGGGCAAGCCCGGGGCAGTGGTAGTCGCGGGGGAGCTCCTCGCGGCCGAGGTGCTTCTACTGCAGGTGGTAACGCCTAGGTGGCGAGCGCCGCCTAGAGTTGCTCGAGGCGCAAGTGCTCCCCACCAGCCAAGGAAGTAGAGGCCCCGAGGTATTCGTCGTCAAGTCGACGGCGACTGCATTGAGTGTGTTAGGTTTTCTTTTTTTCTTCTTCTTTTTTTGCAATGGATCCTTGATAGGCAACCGCGCATCGAGAAAAAAAAAAGGAGGAGGCTGAGAACGGAAAGCGACCAATTTTCTGGGCAATGGCGTCAGAAGGAAACTCTTGAAATGAGCATACACCGGTCATGGCACAGCCCCAGAACACTATGGTCTTTTTTGCACTGGGAGATATCCTTTTCTTTATTTCATACTGGAATAGGTGTTACTGGGTTCGGATGATGCATATGCCGCATTCCATGCCTAAAAGTCCGCCGCCCCATATACTTGTTCTTTTTTTTTTTTGTGTTCGCTTCCTGTTCAGTTTTACCTTACCGTGGTGAAAAAGGGGAAGGAGGATATTTCGCCTGTACATTTCTCGGAGGATGGGACGGTGCTGAGAACTGACACGGCACTTGCGCTGCCACGGCAAGTCGGGACGCCAAACTTTTGACCACTTCGCCAGGGGAACGCTTCTCGCAACGGAAAGTGTGAGCAGCGTTTTGAAAAGATGTGTATAGTACGTACGGGAGAGACAGATGACCTGGCGTTCCATTGCGACGACAGGAAAAGCTAGATACGACATGTAATGGTAAAATGCATTAAAGGAGATATCCACCCAGGCACATCATCGCGTCTCTCTTTCTCCCTCCCCGAGTCTCTTATCAGTCCGCGCTCTTGCTCGAGGATAATCGTGGTGTGACCCACGTTGCATCGAGGACGACGTTGGGTTCCCTCGCCCATCAGGCTCGCTTGGACGCCAGACTGGAAGAGCAAGTCGTAGAGCAGCCGGGAAGCCCAGAGGGAAACACGGAGCAGGCGCACGACGGTACCCTGCAAGCTCACGAGACTGCATGCCTGCCAAGAAACCATCCACTCTACTGAGCAGCAGCAGAGAGTTGTAGGGAGCATGCTAAAACGAGCAGAAGAGAACACGGCCGACCGATCCGCGCTGGGTTCGAACGGCGCTCATCCGACGACCATGGCGCGCGCGTGTACAGACTGACCGTGTCGCACAGAAAAAATGGGAAAGGGAGGGGTGATGGCAAGACAGGTCGCTCGACTCAACTTTTGTCGGAGCCGCGACGGCATCCATCCCCACGTTTCCTCCACCGAGAGAGCACAGGGAGGCTGGAAATGAGAGACATCCCTGGGAAAGAAGCAAAGTCTCAAGGCACAGACTCTCCTCAGATTGGGCTTTCTTCTCTTGGCCCCAGGAGCCAAGATCCGGGCTCACTGGGTGCTGGATGCCGGCGGTGCCCCCGTTGTGGCCCCGGTCTTGCCTTCAAGATACTACGAGCTGCCCTGGACCACTACAATGCCAATATGTATATTGATGGAGCCACGACGATCGCACGACCTGAGTCAGGTCCTTGACTAAGATGTCTGTGGAGGTCCCGCCCAGTTATTGCCTTGCCCCCTTTCCCTTCATGCGAAGGTTCGCAGAGGGGAAGAGGGGGAGAGGTTTGCTTTGGGACTTGTTTTCGGTGAGATAATTCAGCTTCGCAGCTGTGCTTCCTACTTCTCGGGTATAAGTTAGTGGGTTTAGGAGCTCCGGAGAGAGAGACAGAGAGTTGGTGAGAGAGGTAGAGCAAGAGGGAGCGAGGGAGGACCATCACGGCCCGGGTGCGGATCATCTCCTAGATCGGACCGTCGCTGGGCTTCCATGGTCTCCAACGCTCTCCTCCGTACAAAGGCCTAGCGAGCCTCAAGAGGAGGAGAAGGAACACTACGCTGGCCGCATATAGTAGGAAGCTCGTCATCGTCTTCTCCCGTTCTCTTGGGGTTCTCAATCAAGTACCGAGCTTCTCCACGGGAGTTGACCAAAGGTGTACCGAGAAAGGGGCAGTCTTGGAAGGCCTAGCCCTTCCTAGCATGTCGAAATACAAAACGTAGTAAAGATATTCGGGAGTAGCGGCATGAGGACCAGGCAAGTCAGGGAGCAGGGTGGCAGGGGTAGCATTGCGTGGATGCCTCTTGTCGCTGAATATGAAACGGAGAATACAAGCATTGGATCGGCCATAGCTGAGATCCCCTGGAGCTGGGCAACTCGGCGTGCTGGGCTAATGAGTGCTTTGGGCATGCGACTAATCCGTCCTTCCTTGTCTGTACGGGTTCCCGTCGATCAGTAGGATTCTTTTATGCTTGGTGTACATTGGCAGATTGGTAGGCCCGAGAGGTGGCAAGCTTACGACTCCGAGCTCGCGCGACTTAAGTGGTTCCTCTGCGGTTGGCAGGTCGGATCGCGGTATCCAGATTTCCAGAACGAGATTGAAGAGAAAACGGTGAGAAGTGATTCCAGATCTCACTCAAAACAACGTACGAAAAGTAAAGTGAAAGTAAGAATACCTACCCGTCCAACTACTATCTAGGGACGCAAGCGTTTGGCAGAGTAGGGAGTACGAAGTACTATGTAATTTGATACGGTTCAATATAACCCAATGACACCACCCCAGCCTGCCGTGCTTGCGTGCGTGCCTACCACTCCGTACTCAGGGAGGTTAGCACATACTATAGAAACGCCATTCGTTAGGAGCGTAGTACCCCGACGGATACAAACGACGTCAAGCCCTCACAATTTGTAAAATCTCCGAGCGTCATATCCCAAAGTATTTTCAAATACAGAATAGATTGCTTCCGTTAATTTTGGCGATATCGGGGAAAAGGGAGGAGGAGCGCGCGTACGTTTGTAATTTAGCACCTCTCGGTGTCCCCTGTTCTCCCCCCAACAGGGGACTATAGGTAATCGGGTCCCTTTCGGTTCAGCTAGGGCGCGGGTTGGGTAAGGTACCTTACGGATTCAGGAACGACTGCGCCAGACACCAAACATTGGACTTCGTTCAATTGGAGGCAAGCACAAGGGAGGGGGGGAAAAAAGAGAAAAAAAATCTTTACTCGGTCCCCTGAACGTACGAGGTACAGTTAGGCACGCACCTCACACTGGGGCCCATTGGTCAGGAACTGAGGACTGTCTGGGCCAGTCGGCAAGCGCGAGGGACAGGGAGGTAAATTTCTGTACCACGGGCTACCACCTGCCCAAAAGGTTCGTTAACTATGTAGATACGGGAAAGTTGTCCCAAGGGGGGCGGGGCGGGAGGAACAAACTGGAGGATAGCGATGAGGGCTCCACAAATAAAATACCACACCCCGTTTTGCCAGCCCGTTTAGGGTGGAGAAACTCGGACCTAGATGCCACAGACGGCCGGGAGAGGAAAGTCGTTAAGTCGTTTTGGCGCGGCCATTTCTCTCTCCCCTTCTCTCGCTCAGTCGCTCCCTCCCCGTAGAGAGAGAGGCCCGAGACGTGGATCTGCCTCGGTTTTCTTGACCGCCAGGGAACCGGGCGGAACGGCGGACTGCTCTCGTCAGCCTTCTGTGTTCTGTAGATAGCTTCTGTACATGTAGATAGCTTAGGTGAGTTCCTTGGGCTCGCGACCGAGCTCCGTGGGCGGGGAGGATCGTATCGATACGGATACGTACGGAGACCGGCCGAGCCCTGCGATGTTGGTCTTCCAACTTCCTTCTCGAAGACGGAAGGAAATGCAGTTTCCGTCGAAATTACAGTCCTGTCCCGTGTAAGCTGCGCCGTAACAGTGACACAATGCCAACGGGCCACAGGCAGTCCCTGCCCATTTCTGAATCTGGATAAACCCAAGATCGTTAAAAGCAGGGTACTCAATAATAATGAGAACCCAGCAGGCAAAAATCCCCAGATCGCCCAGTGCATATGAAGTCGTGACTCGTAACGCGAGCCCCATCCCCCAAGTCCTCTCCTCCATCGCCTTTCCCATTTTCGTTCTCGGTTCTGGGCCCTTGGCGAAACGACTCAGTCTAAGGTATGGAGTAGGCACATCGAGTACCGAGCGCCGAGTATCTGTTTAGTAGTTCGATGCTGTCACCAGCAAACCGCGAAGCTACCGGACCGTGGCGTCCACACATCTCCGTACTGTACAATGTGGCCGGGGCAACAAGACCACTTAAGGCTCACCGGGACTATACACCTCGGACCAATGACCATGAGCAGCGCACCATCTTCGTTGAAGAGCCAGATCTGGCAAAGGGTCGTTTCTATTGCCCTGGCGCGCCTTGGGGCTTTTCCCACAAGTGTGGCCACGAAATGGCGCACCGGGGAATCTTAGGACTGGTGCCAAACTCCGCGCCGGAGCTCCACTTTTTCTCTCTGCCCCCCCCCTTCCTCCCCCAATTATAGCCCTCAGAGTAGGATCCCGTCAACCACCTACCTGGAACAGCCTAGCCCCAAAACAGTGTGGAGCTCGGAGGCGACGTGACGGCCTGCCGGCAAAGGGAAGAGATGGCAAGCGCGTGCAAGGCTAGAATCAGCACCATCAAGCATTTTCCAAGCAATGCGACTCCGTAATTTTCTTAAGGTATCAAGCTTTTTAATTGGCGATCGCCGAGGATACGTCCGGAACACCAGATTGGGCGTTTCATTGCTTTCATAGAAACACTCCTAGATGGCAGAAAACCAAAGGCAGCCAACTCTTGCATCTTCAGAGTCGAACCTCTTCCAGCGCTGAGCCAACAGCGCAAACCCGAACCGTCGACTCCGACTGAACTAGGATTTCCAGAGCCGAAGGTTCGCCAAAGGAGGGATACCTCGAGGTACCAAGAGAATAGCGCTCTCTGAGGACCTTGCATGAGCTTCCGAACTAGGCAGTAGGGAAACGGCCTAAACACCCACAGGAAAGGGGAAAGTCGCAAAGGGGTCGGCTCGCCAGTCGCCAGCTCCATGGTACGCACAGTGACAGTTTCCCTTTTTTTGTGTTTTCCCTAATGTTGCCCCGTGTCTTACGGAAACAGCTCGCCGGCTAGGGCTGGGCGATGGACACAGACTAACTGTGGAGGCCCATCGTGGTGCATCTCGCCGCCGGCGGCCATTACACAGTAGACGCCTGTCCTTGCTGCTGTTGATGTTTATCGATGCGCTGATACTTTTACCTACGTGCCTTACTGTACAGTATACATACCCATCACGATGTTTGAACACGATGCGCCGGTCGTGACATATCTGGTAGATAGGAAACCGTAGCATTGTTTGCCATCTTTCTTTCGTAAATAGGTGGTTATCTGAGTCGCATTGTCGTAAAATGAGACCTGGTCTCGGCTCTGGCAAAGGAAAGATCCAAAGAAAGGAAATGGCAGGTGTTTGTAACCTTTGGCCGTAACGATTTCAGGTAGGTACTGTGCCTAGATTGACCGCGCCGGTAGGCCAGAGACGCGCTGTACTCTTCTCCGTAGGCATGCTTCGTACACTGTACTCCTGTATGTCGTACTAGCACGGTCGGTGGCAGGTACGAAAATAGAGACGGTTGTGTCAGCCGATCCAGGGGGACCC
>FTLB01048824.1_pt1 | contig 12951 bp, 11 predicted proteins | sample 1658291 | NCBI WGS metagenome assembly FTLB01 (sample SAMEA3914812, study PRJEB12502) | metagenome | biome: forest; material: soil | place: Canada | collected 2011-07-07 | depth 0.1 m
GTTGCGGATGAAACCACCGAGTGGGAGAACATGACCGAGGAAGAGCAGGCAAAGAGCTCGAAGAGCATGGAAGTGTTCTCCGGCATGGTCGAGGTAAACATTCCTACGCGCTTTGGGACGTGAAACAAGGCGAGGCAGCTGACAGATTTCTAGTCTATGGATATCAACATAGGCAAGGTCCTGGACGAGCTGGAGAAGCAGGGTGAACTTGACAATACCTTTGTCATGTTCCTCAGCGACAACGGAGCAGAAGGCGCCGCCTACGAGGCATACCCTATGATCCGCGGCCCGCTTCTTGAGCACCTGGACAAGTATTATGACAACAGTTTGGAAAACATCGGCAATGCCAATTCCTTCGTTTGTATGTATCCATACCATGCCGATCAGTTGAGCTTTTCCTAACACGGTCTTAGGGTACGGACCCCGTTGGGCAATGGCATCCACGGCGCCGTCTCGTTTGTATAAAGCTTACCCAACAGAGGGTGGCGTGCGCGTGCCCGCTGTCGTGCGCTATCCTCCTTTCAAGCAGGACGGAATCTCTGACATATTTGCTACTGTCATGGATTTAGCACCAACCATCTTGGAGATGGCGGGACTCTCTCACCCTGCGCCGGAGTGGAAAGGCCGAAAAGTGGTTGGCATGAGGGGATCCTCCATGACTGAGTGGTTCTCTGGGCAGAGTGAGACGGTCCACGAGAAGGATTTTATCCAGGGCTGGGAGCTTCTCGGGCGCGGAGCCATCCGAAAGGGCTCGTGGAAGGCTGTGTTTATCCCAAAACCCAAGGGCACCGAGAAGTGGCAGCTCTATAACATGGACAAGGATCCTGGTGAAGTGACCGATCTGGCCGAGGAGGAGCCAGAGATACTAAAAGAGCTGCTGGTCCATTGGGACCGATACGTGCTGGAGAATGGTGTCATCCCAATGCAACCTGAGCTGGGAGAGTACGTAGAAGCTCTGGAGGAGCAGATGACTGAAAAGGGTTGGATGGAATATGAATTCTGGCAACCTGGAGCGATTGAGAACCCGGAGAAGTTTATCACGCAGCCTCCAAGGTTCCCCAGTCAAAGGCCGCAGAAAGCAGCGTGGATGGATTAAATGGTTGCGACAAACCAAAGTAGATATGTTAATATCACTCTTCAGCTCTCACATATCCAGAAGAGTGCACCAAGTATTACCTGGCAGTCGTCCTCCTTTTTTCCTTCCGGTTATCCTCGTAGCATAGAAAGGCTCATGTAGCAAGTACCTCCTGGCTTATTGTTGCTCTCGAGCCAAAATCCATTACTTGGGTTGCAAATATCGCCAAGAAAAGGGGTTCTATTGACTTGGACCAGCCCCACTTCTCCAACTCTCTGCTTTATTTTTCCATCGTCCGTGCGAGCGCTAAATTATGTCATCAAGTCGTTAACCAACTAGTTCCTCCGACAGCCCGGCACATGATCCCGAGAATATTACCATTCGACGCGCAGCCCCTCGCACACGCCATAGCTATCGTGTCAACAGTCTGCGATGTCCACTGCGTATCAGTTTGCATGTGAATGCTCTCAACGCACATAAACCAACATGCAAACGAGGGGCAGGGAGATTGTGGACCATGGCTGGTGAGCATATTGGAATGAAATTCGCAGCAAGAACCAGGATTGACAGCTTTCAGGTTGCGTTACATGTCGTCAAAGAAAGGTCAATAAAAGGAATAGAGAAAGTCAATGAGATTCGCCTTCTAATTCTCGGCAGGTCAAGTGCGATGGCCGGCCAAACTTGTGCCGTCGGTGCGAGAAGTTGGGTTTGCAGTGCATCCATGAAGGTTCGCCACCTCGGCTTCGACGTATAAATAGGGAGAAAATAGCTGATCGCAGCAGACTCGCCTCTTTCGCCCCAGGGAGCCAGTTCCGTAAAAGGTACTGCCGACTTTACACAAGCTGGCCACAAGAGATTGCGAATACCGATGGCATGCGAGGTATATCTCTGTCATCTAAAGGCGCTGTCTCGTGCCGATTTCGTTCGACCCACTGACGCTCCTCGCGTAGCCATGTCGAAAGAAGAAGCTAAAATGCGATGCGTTTAAACCCGCTTGCTCACAATGTACGCGAAAAGAAATTGTATGCCAATATGTGACTACAGGTCGGCGGTGGCGCGAAGCGGAGAGCCAAACGCCGTCGGCGACAGGATACGAATCAGTTCGATCGGAAACTTCAGAGCCAGGTCGGCCAGAACCAACAAGTTCTATGCCCGGCCAGGATTTATCGAATGCGGTTGAACCACCATCTTTACCGAGCCGGGCAGCAGAAAACCAGCAAGCTGGAGGCGCGCTGGGTAGTATCCGATTCCATGAGCCGGCAAGGCTTGATTCGGAGCGGCTTGACGGGACGGCGGCTCGCTCCAACCGAGAACTACCATCCCCGGCAGTCCCTTCGCATGTAGAGCTATCCAGGCTGCCCTCAGGGCAGGAATTACTCCCTTACATTGACTCTCTCCTGGAAAATGTCCACCCCATCAGCTGCAATAACTTCTTACATCCTGGCTACTTGTGCGAGTCGCTCGATCAGGCACCGCAGCTGCTTCTCCTCGCCATCTGCGCTTCGTCGTCTAAATTCATGTCCGGACCTAACAGCAGTGGCGACGGCCTGCGATGGGCTGCGGAGGCGAAGAGTTTGATCATGGATAATTTTAATCGCGTGTCAACCTTGACTATCACGGCGATACAATTTTTAGCCCTCCATGAAATGCACGGAGGCGAATATACCTCGGCTTGGAACCTAGTCGGTATGTCCTTACGGATTTGGCACGGAGTTGGATACAGCACTAACATTTTTGCCTGCAAGGGATCGCGACTAGGATGACAATGCAGCTGAGACTGTACGAACTAGAATCCCCTGGCACATTTCTGCAGCAAGAGTGCCGCCGCCGCCTAATGTGGGCCGTGCTGGTATCCGATCTGCTCTTCGATAGCGACTTTCCCATAAACCCCGATCTATTGATGGATTTGCCACTGCCCTGCAACCTATGGAGCTTCACTCAGGGTCTGCCCTGCAAGACTCTGACCCTCCGCCAGCTTCGGGGGAACGTCGAAGACGATGCTATAAAGCAGTCGTCTAACCACTGCGCATACCTAATCAATATCTTGGTCGTCCGTCGCAAGATTCTCACGTGAGCGCGCTCTTTCATGCTCGTCGCTGGCAGCGATGGATGTTCTCTGACCGCCCACAGTTATATCCAACGATCTCAGGAATCCGAGCTAGACCTACCTTGGCTCCAAGGCTCCTACTTCTCTCTCTTGTGCGAGGAGTTGGAAATCTGGAGCAACAATCTCCCGGCCAACTATGCCTTTGTCGAGCGTTACATGTACACCTTCCGGGTCAGCCGGCACCTCGATATATTTCTCATGATTCACGCATATTATCATCAGTGCTGCATCGCTCTGTTTGGTGCTTTTGTTCCTGGGAAGGCGCATTCTCGACTCGGAGGTCTCGTGACCTCTATACCGCCCGAATTCATCCAGGACTGCTCCGACCGCTGTGTTGCGCATGCGAGAGACATCTCGTTCCTAATCAAAAAGGTTTTAAAGGTTGATCCGGAGCATCTATTCCGCGACCCGTGGTTCGGGCCCTGTATCTGGGACTCGACAACTGCGCTTCTCGCATCACTACAGTGGCAAGATAATTCCTTCTACAGAGAAGAAGTAGCGGATCTCGTGAAAGTGAACCTACAGGCAATAAAAAACACGATGAAAATCATGCGCCTGGCCGAGAGAATAGTATGTAGAAACATGACTCTGGACAATTTGGGTATACGAATCTTTAACCCGAGTAGTCGCTGACACGTTCTAGTACGGATTTCTTTGCGCCGCTATAAAAGAGTGCGGCTTCGGTGCAGCCGTTGGACTATCCGCGGAGCAATTGGAAAGGTACGATCTGGTGTGTTGCATTCAGTCAGCTGCCGAGTACTAATTTCCTTGCAGCGCCATCTCCAACGTCCCCGACCTCGATGCCTCTAGCTGGCTCCCTCAACGATACCCGTTTTTCCCAGCCATGAAAGCTTCAGAATCACCCGAGTGGGAGCAATTGTTTCATGGCACTAGCGCTGGCAGCTCTACGACTGCTTCAAAACAACCCGCCTCAGCACTCCCGGGACAACAGCCTGTTTTTTCCAATCTGGGAACCCCGGCGCTCGATTTGAATCCCAATGCAGCGGCATTGGAAGGGATCTCATACATTGACACCGGCCAAATGCAAATGCTCCAAGCTTGGCATCTAGACGATACCCAATGGTGGCAGCTGCAGGATCCCGAGATGGATCCAGCTGCCGTGGCTACTATCCTCGGCCTTGGAGACAAGGAGCTTGCCAGCGACTAGTTGGCCAAAACTCAAATTAGTTGTTTTGGAACGTGGAAACCAACTCGCGAAAGCTCTTCTTCGGCGATCTGAACCGCCGACAGTACAAGGAGCAGCTCGCTGTGGGCACTACCACGTCGAGGGATCCTCTGTCTTGCTATATTTGTGGACTTGGTATCCTAGCGAACGAACGCCCGTCACATGCTCCCTCGGCCCACTCAAGAATTAAAGAGTACCAGAGACGTGCATACCCTGCACCTTCGTTTATATACGGCCATTTATTGGCTTCCGCAGATCCGAGAGCCATGTACTTAACGCGACTATGATCGAGATCAAGAGCATATGACATGGGACAATAGGGGAAAGGGAAATGATGCTGAGAAACGGTGGTTGTAATACAATCCTCGGAAAACTTTTGTGTTGAAATGAATATGAACATGGAAGAGGAACGATATGCCAGCGCTGGCCTATGAGCCAAACATTTACATACATGCGGCTTTCACGTGGCGCGGGGCACCGCTCTTGCGTCCATACTACAAGCATTGAGAATACCAAGCATTGGAGTACTTGCAGGTTCCCGACGAGCAGCACGTCGGCCCAGCCCAGCCGTTTCCACCACACTGTCCGTACAGAGCGGAGCAACCGGAACCGGATCCGGTACCGGTAGAAGGGGGGGCCGACGTGCTTGTTGTGTGAGCCGACGTGGTTGAAGTGCCACCACCGCCCCCCGAGGTGCTGCTCAACTTGCTGTTGACGAACGTGAGCGCTGCCTGGCCGTACTCGGTGCCGTAGCCCTGGTGTGTGGCCGCATTCGATCCATTGCAGCAGTAGGGGTCCGAGGAATCGCAGTATGACTGAATCTTGCTCGCAGAGGGGCACGAAAATCCTGACGGTCGAGCGTCGAACTAAGAGCGGAGAAAAAAAAAAGATTAGAGAGGAGCTATTCAGCTGACATGGAAACGAGGGACTACTCACTCCTCCGGCGAGGCAGGTTCCGACCTCGTACGGAAGACCCGAAATGTAGCGAGGGTCGCCCATGAAGATGGCAGCCTTGATGGCGGTCACGGCACTCGCTGAAAGCGGGACGGCGGTATTGCCATAACCCTCACCACTGTCGCCTCCGCCGCAGAGGGCGTCATCCATGATTTGACCGCCCTGGGTTAGAGAGAGCTTGAATCAGTGTCCGGCATCTTAATCGAGACAGAAATGGGAAATAGGCTCACCTGAGAGTACCCAACCAAGACGAGCTGGGTATTGGGGCATTGGGTGTTGAAATTGTTAACCGCGGTCACCACGGCGCTGATACCTTGAATGACGGAGTCGGCGTAACTGACACCACCACAGCTGCTCTGGCCACCACAAGCCGGATAGTTGATAGCTTCGGAGGTTGCGCCGCTGTGTGAGTTCAGGATGAGGTTGACGACGGTGGACGACGAGCCATATCCCGGCGAGGCCGTGGTCTCACGAGCTCCAAAAACATGTATAGGAGGGCACTGCCGTTTCTCAAGCGTCACCGGGTTGGCCGCACCGAAAAGTGCCTGTGCTACGAGGCCAAGCACCACGTTGGCGTTGGTTTTGTGCATGTTGGTGATGAGAAATGGATGGCTCGGGCGAGTTGTCTATATCAATGACGGGCCGTAGTTCGAGGACGAAGCTGTTGGTACTCCGATATTCTCTCCATGTTGCCACGGCCACTGAGTACCATTATATATAACAAGAGGCGACTTCTCGTATGAGGTAACTAGGCGCCATCCAGACCTGTAAACACAGGAAGCCACCTTAGCCAGGCGCCTACTAGGACCAATTCACGCTAGTAGTCCAGTTTAGCTTTTTCTCGTAGCATTCCATTTGCCCATGTCGACGCCTCGGACAGCATATTCCTTTAGCCTGAATCGAAAAAAGTTGCGTCCGTATGCCCGAACGAGGATGGCTTCTCATCGCCACGCGGCAGTGTTTGAGTTGGCTGCCATGTGCCTGACGTCAAACCCGTCTTCTTAGCCCGTCTGGTTGACCTTCGGGCAACAGCAGTATCCAATCACGACTCAAGAGACGTTCTAGTTTGCGCTCTGACACAACTCCCAGTACTAGATGGCACTGCAACATGAGTTCTATTTTCGGACTAGGCCAATCGGACCTTCGGGCCAAAGTTGCGCAAGATCTTCCTTTAAGCGCGTACCTGGGTTACGAGTATAGACCAACATATATCAGATGACTTCTATCGAGAATAAGCCTGGACCGAGTTCCATGGTTCCTTTGCTCTAGTGGTACGCTACCAACTGGGTCCCGAACGCCCGGCCCCGTAAGGTACCTTACTCTGCGCCAAGGCAAACAAAAGGGTGTGTTAAGCAGCCACAGGCGCACTATAAAGGCGATCTCAGCGCCGGTTGCTTGTTCCGGGCCTCGTAGAAACGCCTCATCCTGCCACGGGAGAAAGGAGATTACACCGGGAAGCGCTCCTCGCGGCCGACTCTCCATCAGCCACCTGGATTATGACCACGGAAATTTCCTTGTCAGCTTCCAAGATTCTCCTGTTCATAAAGAATAACTCAATCCTAAGGTACAAGACAGAGTATGCCCGAGGAACCCGGAATTCCTCTATTCACCAGACGTGGTCACAACCGACGATTTCAGACACTCCAGCTGCAGTCTGCATCCTGGCCCGTGCAAGCGCAACCCTTTCTCTCCCATTTTATAGTATATAGCAGGATGATAAGAAGTAAACAGTAATTATAGTAAAGAACTGGATCGCTTATTCCAATTGCCAGTTATGATGCCGGGACGCTAGGTAACAATTCCTTCACCAGCAATAAAGCTGTATGGCAATGGACCAAAAGGGCCATGCGACTGAGCTACTGCACTCCGCAGTTTACCCAAATGCGGCTCCATGTGAGGATGTTCAAAGACCAGAAGACGACATGGGCGCATTCACGATTGACAAAGTAGGAGTAGACTACCCTTCGCAAATCCGACTTTGTCTGGCCTGCTGACCTGTCTGGCCATTTTTCGTACCCCTCTTCTTCTGTCCGATTTCTGGGTTGATTTAGCGCTCGGTAATGCCACGTTTCCGTGATGTCCGGCATGGGTCCGGCATAGCGGACCGAGGAGCTTGGGACCGGCCGACCCCTCCTTTGGAGTTACATAAAGCCCTTCATCAACTCGCCGTCTCCGCTTCGTGGAATTGCTACACCCGAGATCCTGGAGCTGGAATAATATTTTCCGCGACTTTGACCCCGCAAGTTCAGCCAAGATCCATTACACGTCGATGGAACTGAGCCCCTGTATAAGGTACTTAGTAAATCAGCCGCATGCACCCCAGAAACTCCTGCCACTGCGACATCAATCCGGGTCGCTACCCGTCTGCAGGTGCCATTCCGTCGCGCCGAACATGGTATTATGAGATATCGCCTCTATCCATCTTGGATGTTTTTTTGGGAAGTTTCTCAGATGATCAGATCCAGGTTCCATTCGGGACGGCTGCGTGCTGAATCACGATTTGGCATGATAAGTTTGTCGTCTACTGCTCGTTCCAAGATGGGTACAGTTTAAAATTCAGAGGTATTTAAAGGTGCTTATTCCACACTTTTCTTGCTTTAGATCTGTTAGCATCGATTGTAAACAGAGTTTTACACACGGGCTTGAACAGATAAGTTTTCGTCAGTCTTATGGTGACCCTCTCGACTCAAGCACACAGAAATCATATCCAGGGTTATTGGATTCCCAGTTGTAGTTGTGGAGTTTGTCGAAGCCCCTCTCGAAGGGTCGTCCGTGGGACGTTATCTCGCGCCACAACGATAGCACTCACGCCCGACTGGACATCAGCTACAACCAAGACTACGCCGTGGGCGAAGGAGCGGGAGTAGATTCGCACGGCCAAGGGCGAGAAACAGGGAACTACATCGGGTAACGATGGCGGTATTGGCATTAATACTAGTGGTGGAGTCTCGGCAGCGGCAGCTGCTCGGCGCTCTTGGGCCAGTGTAGCAGTATTGGCTGGACAGGACCGACTTGCTGCTCGACTGGGACTTGCAACGGGAGTAACTCGTACTACTCATAGTGCCTCCAGTAAGAGGGAAAACTTGTTCTTTGCTGGTCGCGCGAAGACCAGCGTGCAGGATGCAGCATTGGTGCCAGCCAAACAAGGGGAGGCAGTACTAGGTTAGCTAGTAAATACCGAGCTACGCATTCGTAGCTTCAAAGGATTTATGAGTCCGTGAAATGAAAGCTCTTCTGAAACGAAGGGTAAGTAAGGTGTCCTGGAAGCTCCGATGAGCCTGGAGTCAGGTCGTAGACTACTTAGAGCTAGTTGAACAAGACACAATAACAGAAGACAAAAGACTGTGTAAAAAGATTTAATGCATTGTACCTTAATACTTTCTTGAGCTCTGAGTTTTGTCAGTTATTTTGTAAGTAGGCAAACTGCCGACTCTCCCCCTTTCGTTTACACCATTATACTTCTGCTACATTCTAGTCATCCGTTTGTGAAGACAAAGTGAACACTTCCCGGCTTCTCCTACGCAGTAACCATATGCGATGCTTTAGCAAGTAGCTACGGCACAACTGCCGCACTTCCTCATTAATGTTTCACCTTCAAAGAAGCACTTGTTCATGGCCCGGTCTTTCTAACTAATAGGAAGGTCAACACGTATCAACTTGAGTCTGCCGCTTAATGAAACATTGTTTTTCATTATACATGAGTTGTTTCTGATGCTTTTGTGTGCAGCTGATGAGGAGCAGCTGATACGTGAAACCAAAATTGCATTTGGTCCGCAGCGGCTCTCATGCCGTTGATCTATCCCTTAGCAGACGCTTTGGAGAGCCAAATGTTCCATGCCTTCCAGTGTTGAGTCTATCTCGACTTTTATAGTGGTTTCCAGTGTTCTATTTAAACATAAACTTTTCATATTAATCTCGTGTACCAGCTTTGATGTTGACAATACCAGTAATGGCTTGCTTCGGATTCGAATCGCCTCGGCTGGTTATGCTCAGCACTGAAAAAGAAGCTCAAACAAGTATGACTATGAAGTGAAAAAAAAAAGAGAAAGAAAAGAGAAGTCCAAGCGTTAGATGCCTATTCCTACTTCTTCTTTGATCTTCCAGTTCAGAATTCTCTTTTCGAAACTTCCCTTCAACACTGTCTCGCAAGAATTTCGTGCCAAGAGCTGCCTCCGTCGAAGGAGAAAGGTTCGTCAAAACACAACCACAAGACACAGATCTACGCGACTTTCCTCGAGGTAATCTTTCTTGATATACTCTAGACTTGTTTTGAGTTAATAAAGGAAATAGAATGCCTCGCGGTTCGCACCAGCAGCCCGCCAATTCTGGCGCGCCTGACATCTCCTCGCCTGCCTCGGACTACCTCAGCGCGCCCTCTTCTCCCGAGTCGGGAGACACGCTGGTGGCAACAAATGTTCAGCATGAAGAGGTAACCTTTGTGGCCATGGCTGGTCTCTAAACTCCATTTGCATTGGTCTGAATTATGATCGGAATCTGATGATTTGAACTAGGATCTCGTCACGTCCAATCCTCCCTCTACAACGGGAAATGGTGCCGAGGTAAATTCTATGTCATACGCATATTGCGCATTGAAGAGGGATTTTTTGCATGGTCTATTTGAGAGGGTAGGCTGACATTCGAAAGCAGAATCAGACATCCGTAACGCCGTTGCCGAGCCCGGTCCCCCGGTTCCCTTGTTCCCCTTGCGTACGAAGAATTGGTCGCAACAGTGAACACGAGTGTTTTCCCAGTAAGTCACAAATTAACGCATAATTGTACCTGGTAGCTAACATTGAGCAATTGAAAGGTCGTCGTAAACGTTGTGTTACATGCGCAGGAATCAACCACACAAGCCCCGATGTCCCCGAGCACGCCGTCCCCGCTGTCCGGGAATATTTGGCGGCAAGAGAGCGGCTTCGCTCCGAAGAGATCACTCACCGAGTAAGGAGCACTCGACTTCCACGAATCTTAGAGTAGCAATACGCTAACTCCCTTTAGGAATTTCGAAAGATCTATAAACAAACCAAAGATATTTTGGGATCCCCAGCGCCGCCAGCCGCCCCGGCCAACCCTTCCGTGAACGATGGTGTGAACGAAGATTCGGCACGATCTGGCGCTGGAAATGTCCCAGGTGAGATCCTGTTCGAGCTCCGAGCTATACATCTACTCTTGGAGTCATATCTCGCCCCGGAATAATTCACCGGATGCGTCGTGGTTTTGTTCGGAAGTTACCGCTGCGACTCCGTACCGACCATCACCACATTTCACCAAATCCCTAGAGGATGGTCATGTCCCTCGCGCACGTGTGCGTCAAACTCATACTTATTTTTCTGTACAATCAAGGCTTACCTAATTAATGTACTTCGTAATTGACCATCACAGCCTTTGTTGGTGGTAAAGTCTAAACGCCATGGGTCGACGCTTACTTGCATTCCAAGCTCAACCACACCGTGTTCTCTCCGCCTCTCGCCACTGACACATAACCAAACGTGCATGAAAAATATGATTCAATATTGTGCATAGAAGTGTAGAAGTAGATATGTGCATCGTACGATCAGAATGGAGAGCCCGGGAACGGAAAACGAATCCCACCACCCCCATCGTGTCTCAAGGCAAGTAGTTCTTCAGAGTCGAGTCGTAGTACACGTACCCAGTGCCTGAAGGAGGCTCAAAAGAGTAGATATAGGTTCCCCACCATGGACCGCCTCCCCACCAGAGGGCGCCGGTCCAGACGTCGCTGTTCGCCTCCATGTGGTTCAGCATGCCGACGATGGCCTGCTGGCATACGGAGTTGGCGCCGCCGGCGTACTCCCCGAGCACGCCGATCTTGCCGTTCTGCCTCAGCCAGGCAGTGGCACCTTCGATGCGCTGGACGCCGATGTCGCTCGAGACACAGACGTCCGAGGTGCCGGAGCCGTCCGAGTCGAGGTACTGGTGCATCTCGTATATGATCTTGTTCTGCGGGTCCGTGAGGGCCGCGAGGTTGGTGTTGGTCGTGTTCCACGTCCAGGCGCCGGAATACGAGTTGCCCTCGACGAAGATGTACTGCGAGGTCGCGCCGGACGCTCTGATGCCGTTGATTGCGGCCTGGTTCATATTCAGAACAAGGGTCTGATCTTCGTCGTGGTACTCGTTGTTCGTGTCAAAGATGGCCTTTGAGTTGGATTTGAAGGTGCCCGCCAGGTTCTGCCAGAAGGTCTGGAAGTCGCTCGTGTCGGTGATGATGGCACCAAAGTAGCGTCCAAAATTGTGCGGGTCAACAACGGCCCAGCCACCGTTGGAGGTGATGAAGTTGATGGTAGCGGTGTAGTTCTGGAGATACGCTGTCGCGAAAGCCCCCGCGATCCCGTTAGGGACCATGCGCTCCATCGCGAACGGTACGCGGAAGATATTGTATCCCTCGCTCATTAGGGTCTAGGAAGATTTAGCCATGCACAACTCGATAGCGCAACGCTCAACTATGGAAAAGAAGTACCTTCAATGAGTTGTTATCAGGGAATATGAAATCCTTTCCGTATGTTCCGGGGTACGTGTTGGAGCCGAACTCTGCCCCTGACTCGTCGACTCCCAGCCATCTGAACTTCCCAGCGGTGCCGGTGGCGCTCGTCGTCGGTCGTGACGTCGTTGTCGTCGTTTTCGTCGTCGTCGATGTGGTGGTTTTCAATGTAGTCGATGTTGACGTGGTGGTTTTCGATGTAGTCGTCGATGTGGTGCTTTTCACGGTAGTCGGCGCGGAACCCGGCAAGCACTGGCTGTACCAATCATTCTGGTAAGTACAAGTGTATCCAGAGATACAAGTGGTTGGACCACTCCAGTTGATGCCACCGCATTGCCCCCATGCACCGCTCTGGGCGGCGGCGGCGCCGATGAATATTCCGACGTAGAGATTGGACTTCATGGCAGCGAGGATATGTCAATTGAGAGAAGGCTGCGCTACCACAATTAGTAGAACGCGGTGTCAGAAGTTTCTTCATCCTAGGGCACGCTGTCTTATATTTATACAAAATGCAGCATGGCAAGCGAAATTATAGATGGCGGTTTCATGGTTGAACTTTTCCTAGGGCCCAACCAGTGCACCGATGATCACTACACTTACAGGTTCTCCCAAAAAGGATAGCTTCCCTCCAAGAAATCTGCCCCTGGAGGATGCCATGCCGGGATAGGTGGACTTCTGGCACTGGGCCGGATCAAAAATTGGAGAGAGTTACATGGCGGGCCGGGCAACCGGCATGCCCAGAAGATGCCGATCTCATATTACAAAAGGATGGGACGCTAAGAGATGGTATGAAACACGCAGATTCCAGTCCATCAATCGGCTGCTTCCTTGGGCTGCAGCCATTGGCGCGGTGGCGGGCCGCGAGAGTCGCCTGGCATTTGAACACATGTCACCTACAGCTGCCCTGGATTTGCGAGCTGGAACAAGGACAGCTCCAGAGCTTGTTCGCAATCTAAGCCCGCACAGACGACCAAATGCATCACAGACAATGAGATCGATCACTAGCTACCTTGCTCTACGATCTTAGTTTCCACATTGCTCTCTTCAGCCATGCGACATGCTGTCATTGGTTGGATCACTCGTCGTCTGACAACCGTAGGAGAGAACAGCCACTCCCCCTCCTCCTCCTCCTC